>SDBT01020638.1_pt1 | contig 10300 bp, 7 predicted proteins | sample 2277101 | NCBI WGS metagenome assembly SDBT01 (sample SAMN10404973, study PRJNA504765) | marine sediment metagenome | isolation source: marine sediment core GS10_PC15, 103 cmbsf | place: Arctic Ocean: Southern Knipovich Ridge | collected 2010
AAGCGTCGGACCGACATCCCCTCCACGTCGTAGTAGGTTCCGCTGCCGTCATCGTTCGGATCGAACCAGAGCGCGTGGTAGGCGGTCCCCTGATTCACCAGCTCCGCCGCGATCAGGTGTCCGGCCCGCATGGAGCCGTCCGGACGAACCTGACGCTCGAAGACGAACCGATAGTAGTCTCCCTGCCGGATTTGTCGGCTGAAGTCGATTTGCCACTGAAATACCTGATCCAGGTGATGGATCAGGCGGGCTCGGTCGGCCACGGGGAGAACGGAGAGTTGCGGATTGTCGATCACCGCGTACCAGAGAATCTCGTCGATCCTCCCGGCGGCGAAAATGGTATCGGTCCACACCGGGGTGTGGACCGTGGCGGAGGACCAGCCCAACTCGTCCCGCGTGAGACGGACGGTCTCATCGGGATTCAGCATCACGTCGACGCCCCGCAGCCACCCGTCCTGCTCACGGCGCCGAATGGTGATCTCCGTGCCCACTCTCATCCGGCGTGGATTCGCCTGCTCTCGAAAGGCCAACAGCAGAGAGCTCTGTTCCATCGAGGTCAGGGATGCCTGACCCAGGACCTTACCGAAGGTCTCGCCGGACCGGAGTCCGTGGATCTCCACGATCTCCGCGGGTCGGGCAAAGACGGGCTCCAGGGTTCCCGCATCCGGAGTGCGAGAACCTATGCATCCGACCAGGCCGAAGCCTGTCAGAAGGAATATGCCCAGCCCAATCAGCGCCCGGCCCATGGATTCGCGACCTTAGATCAGTTGGTTCTGAGGTTTACGATCCCTACACCGCTGAAGCGGCCAACGATCCACCCTGGCACGGGGGGTAGTCCGCCACTTCAGGTCCACCGCCCAGAGCGGCGTCAGTCCATCTGCCGACGGATGAAAGTCGGGATGTCCAGCTCACCGATCTGCTCCCGAGTCACGACACGCTCGGGAAAGCGACTGAGGGGCTCGGGACGGTCCGTGGTCCCGGTGCGCTCCATGGCAGCAGGGCGGTTCTGATGGACCGTTGCCTCCTGCGCCGGCGGCCTCTGGTGAAAGTCCGGCCGAATCACGCCCTCATCGACCATCTGATCCTGGCCGCCGAATCCCGTCGCGATGACGGTGACCCGAACCACTCCTTCCAGTGCGGGATCGTGCACGGCGCCGAAGATGATCTCCGCCGAATCCCCAGCCTCCTCCTGGATGATTGTAGAGATCTGGGAGACCTCGTCAATGGCGAGATCCATGCCGCCCGTGATGTTGATCAGTACGCCCTGGGCACCCTGGATGGAGACATTGTCCAGCAGAGGCGAGGAGATAGCCTCCTGGGCTGCTTCCTGCGCCCGATCGTCTCCCTCCCCGTAGCCCGAGCCCATGAGGGCCGGTCCGCGGCATGCCATGACCGTCCTGACGTCGGCGAAGTCCACGTTCACCTCTCCACTCACGCGGATCAGGTCGCTGATCCCCTGGGTGGCATGGAGCAGGACCTCGTCCGCCTTCTTGAGGGCCTCTCGGAAGGAGGTTCCCTTCCCCACCACGGAGAGGAGACGATCGTTGGGCACCACGATCATCGTGTCGACCGTTCGGCGAAGCTCCGCCAGTCCCTGCTCGGCCTGGCGCATGCGCTTCTTCCCCTCGAAGGAGAAGGGCCGGGTCACGATGCCGATGGTCAGAGCACCCAGCTCCCGGGCGATCTCTCCCACGATGGGAGCAGCGCCGGTCCCGGTGCCGCCACCCATACCACAAGTGACGAACACCAGATCCGCTCCGTCCAGCGCCCGACGGACCTCGTCGGAACTCTCGGCAATGGCCTGCCTTCCGATCTCGGGTCGTGCGCCCGCACCCAGCCCTCGAGTCAGCTTCTTGCCGAGCTGCATCGTGACCTGAGCACGGGAGCCCTTGAGCGCCTGGGCGTCGGTGTTGGCCGAGATGAACTCGACCCCCTCCAGGTCCTCGTCGATCATGCGGTTCACGGCGTTGCCGCCCGCGCCCCCAATTCCGATCACTTTCATGCGTGCGTTCTGAGTTGGGGTCTCTTCGAATTCGAAGATCATCATCCGTCCTCCGGAAAACGGGGTGTGGAACTGCGACTAGAAGAACTCCTTCAGCCAGGCAATCGCCTTGGCCAGGTATCCCGAAGCGAGGGTGGACGCCCCCTCTCCGGTCTCCATGAAGCGGTCGGCCCCGTAAAGGGCTAGACCGGCTGCGGTTGCGAACTTCGGTCGAGCGACGGAATCGGCGAGACCCGCCAGGCCCTCCTCGGGGACACCGGCGCGGACCGGAGCCGCGAATACCTGCTGCGCCAACTCAACGGTCCCTTGCAAGCTCACGGCGCCACCGGTGAGCACGATTCCTGCTCCCAGCTTGCTCATCAGCTCCTGCCCTTCCAGCTCTTCCTGGACCAGTCCGAACATCTCGTCCAAGCGCTGCTCAACCACGTGAGCGATGAGCTCCCTTGCCACGTGGCGATGCTGGCCCGGGCTGGGTCCCGGGAGCTCCACGGTCTCCTGCGGGTCCACCAGCTGCGCGAAGGCGACCCCGTAGAGCTCCTTCGCCCGCTGCGCCTCGGCGAAGGGGATAGACAGCCCCTTCACGAGATCGTTCGTCACGGTGATGCCACCGAAGGGCAGGATGGCGATGTGTCGGATCTTCCCCTCGTAGTAGACCGCGAGGTCGGTGGTGCCTCCACCTATCTCAACCATCGCCACCCCCACCTCCTTCTCGTCCTCGGTGAGGACCGCTCGGGCCGAGGCCAGCGGCTCCAGGACCAGCTCCTGGGCGCGGTACCCCGCTCGGGAGACCGCCTTGCGGATGTTGGTGGCTGCTGCCGACGCCCCGGTGACGATGTAGACCTCCGCCTCCAACCGGGTCCCGGCCATGCCCACCGGGTCCTTGATGCCCCCCTGGTTGTCGACCATATACTCCTGGGGAATAGCGTGGAGGAGCTCCCGGTCCTGGGGTATGGCCACGGCGCGGGCCACCTCATGGACTCTCGTCACATCGCCGACACCCACCTCCTCACCGGCCACCGCCACCACACCCGAAGAGCTCGTCGCCTGGATGTGCTCCCCGGCGATGCCGGTAAAGACCCGGTCCACCTTGGCGCCCGCCATGAGCTCGGCTTCCTTGAGGGCGTTCCGGATGGAGTCCGTTGTCTCTTCGATGTGTGTTACCACCTCCCGGCGCATCCCGGAGGTCTTCGCCTGCCCAACTCCGAGGATCTTCAACTCCACGCGCCGCCGTGGGTCTCCACCGATCTCGGCGATGACCGCACAGGTCTTGGTGGTGCCGATGTCCAGGCCCGCTATCAGATTCGCTCGCATCGGTCAACGCCTCCTCGACCTCGAGAACCGCACGACCACCTGGTCTGCGTACCGCAGGTCGACTGCTTCCACAGTTCGTTCCGGCTCCCTCTCCATCGCGTCTGCAAGGGCATGAAGGCCCTCCTGAATCCGGCGGCCGGAGAGAGGGGGCCGGAACATCATTTCCACCGGGGGATCGATCAGCGTGGCCGCCATCCCCCCTCTGAAATCCAGGCCGATTTCCGACACCAGCCCCATGAACCGGGGGTCCTCCTCTCCCAGCCGTGCCACCTCCCGGGCCAAAATCCGTACCTGGCCCGGCGTCAGCGGAGAGGCCTCTCGAGCCCCGTTCTCGAATGGCCGCAAAACAGGCAGATCGAGCCTGTAGGAGGTCGGATCCAGTGGCAGGATCCGGCCGGTGGCATCCACGGGCTCCAGCACAGGCGTTGGGATGAGCGCCACCGGCGTTCTCTCCGCCACCTCCATCACCAGGGTTCCCGGCAGCTGTCTCCGGACCGAGGCGTCCCGCACCATGGGATGCCGGCGCAACCCGAACTCCCATGGCTCCATATCGTCAAACACACTCGCTCCATCGGGGACGGCCATGGCCAGGACCGCTTCCTCCAGCGTCAGGTAGTGGGCACCCACCAGCTCCATATCCTGGACCTTGAATGTGTCGACTCGCGCCAAAGCCTCTGGAATCCGGGAGATTCCGGAGGCAACCGCCACGGTCGCCGTCAGGGCCACTGCGAAGCGGACCCATCCACCGATTACCCGCCTCCGCTTACCCATGTCCGCCCTCCCGGAGTGCCGTTACGAGATCTGTTCCCACCGTTTCGATGGACCCGGCCCCCAACGTCAGGCACAGATCTCCGGTCTGGAGAGATTCGGCCAGCGCAGCAGGCAGACCCTCCAGAGTCGGGTGGTAGGTGACTCGCTCCACACCTGCCTCTCGGGTGGCGTCGGCCACCGACTCCCCGCTCACGCCGGGGATGGGCTCTTCACGGGCGGCATACACGTCAGTGACCCAGACCTCATCGGCGCCCGAGAGAGCGGCTCCAAAGTCAGAGACGAAGTCCCGGGTGCGGGTGAAGAGATGCGGCTGGAACACGGCTACGACGCGCATGTCCGGAAACGCCTGCCGGACGGCGGCGAGGGTCGCCCGTACCTCAGTGGGATGGTGGGCGTAGTCGTCCAGCACCAGCACGCCATCCACCTTCCCCACCCTTTCCAGACGCCGCCCCACCCCTTGGAAGCAAGCCAACCCCACCCGGATCGCATCCCAGTCCACTCCCAGATGCCGAGCAGCTGCAGCGGCTCCCAGGGCGTTGCGGACATTGTGGAGCCCGGGCGAGCCGAGCTGGATCTCACCGATCGGTAGGCCGTTCTCGGTCACCTCGAAGTGCACGCCATCCCCTTCCCATCGCACCTCGGTTCCCCTGAGCTGGCTGCCCGGATTCAGCCCGTAGGTGAAGCCACGTCCATCGAGCTCACCGACGAGTCTCGAAGCCCCGTGATCATCCCCGCACACCACCACCCGTCCATCCTCCGCCACCGAATCCACGAAGATCCGGAAAGCCTCTGTCACACCGTCCAGATCACCGTAGACGTCCAGGTGATCGGCTTCGAGATTTGTCACCACGGCTACTGTAGGTCTGAGCGTGTGGAAGGAGCGGTCATACTCGTCCGCCTCCACCACGAAAAGATCGTCTCGACCGAACCTGAGATTCCCCTGCCAGCCGCTCACATACCCTCCGACCAGCCCGGTGGGATCCATTCCGGCCTGAGTCAGGATCTGGGTGGCCATGGCGGTGGTGGTCGTCTTCCCATGGGTCCCGGCAATGGCCACCAGGGTGCCCCGATTCACCCAGACACCCAACGCCTGGGCCCGTTTGAGAACTGGGATACCACGCTCCCGGGCCCGGAGGAGCTCGGGGTGGTCGGCGGCAACGGCCGACGTGATCAGGAGAGCCGAGGCCCCCTCCACATGCTCCGGATCGTGACCGGTCCAGATCGCGGCTCCCAGATCCTCCAGCTTCCCGGACCAGGGGCCCTGACGGAGATCGCACCCGGTAACCGCACCCCCACTGCGCAGGATCAGCTCGGCCAGAGGCTCCATCCCTGCTCCACCCACTCCCATCAGGTGGATCGGGCCTCCATTGCCCAGAAGCGTCTGCCACGTGACGGTCATGACAGACCCCCCGGTGCGGCGTCCGGCAGAAGCCGGCTCAGCGCCTCGGCGATCTCCCGGGCCGCTTCGGGGCGGCCCCGTTGCAGCGCCGCGGCTCGCATCCTGGCGAGGGTATCGGGCTCCTCCAGGAGCTGCGCCACACGCCGCCACAGGGTCGAGGCATCCAGGCCGTCTTGCGGCATGTGCACGGCGACCCCGCCCTCCTCCAGAGCCTGGGCATTCCTTGTCTGGTGGTCCGCCGCGGCGGTGGGAAGTGGAATCAGGATTGCCGGGAGCCCCCACGCCATGAACTCTGACGTCGTGATTGCCCCGGCGCGACTCACCGACAGGGTGGACGCGGACAGCGCCGCTGGTATGTCGTCGATGTATCCCACGGTCCGGACCCACTCTTCGGCGCCGGTCCCCGCCAACTCCCCCACCACCGACTCCAGGTGGCCCGGTCCCGTCGCCCAGAGCATTTGAAGACCGCCGGGTCTCGGCAAGGCCCCCGAGGTGACCGCCGCCACCGCACCTGACACCAGGCGATTCAAGGCCTCCGAGCCCTGGCTCCCACCTACCACCAGCACCACGGATCCCTCCGACGAGAGCCCGAACCGGGCTCGGGCCTCTCCGGCCTCGATCCGGCCCGGCTCCCGGATCGGGTTTCCGGATGCCTGTGCCCTCCCCTGGGCGCGCCTGGGCAGTAAGGAGATCGCCTCGGGGAAGGCCACGTGGATCTGCCTGGCCCATCGGCTCAGAACCCTTGTCGTCATTCCCGGGAAGGCGTTCTGCTCCTGGAGCGCCAGGGGAATCCCCAGTAGCGCCGCCGCTATCCCTGCCGGTCCGCCGGCATACCCTCCGGTCACCACCACCACCTCCGGGCGAATGCGTCGTAGCTCCGATACGACACGCATGAGGGCTCGGAGGAGATCGACGACCACTCCGGCATTTCGCACCAGCGACTCCCGTGAGAAGCTCCTGACGGGCACCAGGAGATGCTCCACGCCTCGGGCCGGCAGTACCTTTGCCTCGATCCCTCTCTCCGCACCGACGAAGATCGTGTCCACGTCGGGACGGAGGCGCCCCAAGGCCTCCGCGAGAGCCAGGGCCGGGTACAGATGGCCCCCGGTGCCTCCACCGGAGAACACGGCCACGGGGCCGCGCCCCTCATCTCTGCGCTGCCTTGCCACCATGTTCCTCCCGAGCGACCGCCATGATGATGCCAAGTGCGGCCAAGCTCACGACCAGATTCGATCGACCGTACGAGATGAGGGGGAGAGGCAGGCCCGTCGGAGGGACCAGCCCCAGGCCCACGAACATGTGCAGCGTTGCGTGCAGCGCGATCAGGTTCGTGAAGCCGATCGCCAGGAGTGATCCGAACAGGTCCGAGGCCCGGCGGGCGACGCGGAAACCGACCAGGATGAGGGTCAAATAGAGTGCCATGACGATCACCACGCCCAGCAGACCCCACTCCTCCCCCATCATCGCGAAGATGAAGTCGTTGTGGGGCTCCGGGAGGAAGCCGAACTTCTGCTGTCCCTCTCCGAAGCCCACACCCCACACCCCACCCGAGCCCAGGGCGATGAGCGACTGTCGAACCTGGTATCCCGCCCCGGCGGGATCGACTTCGGGGTTCAGGAAGGCCAAGATCCGCTGGGCACGAAAGGCCATTCCCAGCTGACTCCAGAGGAGGGGCAGGAAGAGGATGCCCAGAAAGAGGAAGTGGGCGATCCGCCCACCCGCCACAAAGACCAGGAGCCCACCCAACATCCCGACCACACACGCCGTTGACAAATCCGGCTCCAGGACGATTGGGATCATCAGCGCGGACCACACCAGGAGGAAGGGCAGGAGTCCCCTGGAGAGGCTCGCGAAGTGCTCCTGCTTCCTCACCGCCAGCGCGGCCGTCCAGATGATCACCGCGATCTTCGCCAGCTCCGACGGCTGGAAGGTCGCCCCCCCGACACGGATCCACCTCCGGGCTCCGTTGATCTCCGGTGCGATAGCCTCGGTTCCCGGGACGATCACGACCAAGAGAAGGAGCCAGGACAGGATCAGCAGAGGCCAGGCCAGGGAGCGCCACCAGCGATAGGGGATGCGTGCACACAGAACCATGGCGCCCAGTCCCACAGCACCGCCGGTGGCCTGCCGAAGCACATAGAAGTAGTCCGGGAGGTTCTGTCTCTGGGCCAGGAACGAGCTGGCGCTGTACAGGTTCACCAGACCGAAGGAGAGAAGGAGGAGTGTCACGGTCATGAGGACCGCGGGCTCCCATCCACTCCCCAATCCCGTGTGGGGGAGGACCATCGGGCCGGCCGGAGCGACGTTCACGGGTCGCGCCATCAGTCCGCACCCCTGGCCAGAGCGGAGAAGCACTCGCCTCGGGCCTCGTAGTTCTCGAACATGTCGAAGCTCGAGCACGCCGGTGACAGCAAGAGGACGTCTCCGGCTAACGCCTCGCCCGCAGCCGCAGCCACCGCGTCCTCGAAGGTGCCTTCGCTCAGCACCACGTTCACCACACCACCCAGCTCCTGGTGGATGCGGGGACCCGAGGCACCAAACGCTACCACGATCCGGGCTCTCTCTCTCAACGGGGTGAGGAGAAGGCGGAAGTCCTCGCCCTTGTCCTTGCCCCCGAGCAGGACTACCAGAGGCCGGTCCAGGCTCGCCAGGGCGCTGTGAGCCGCGCTGACGTTCGTCGCCTTCGAGTCGTTCACCCAGAGCACGCCGTCCCTCTCGACCACGGGCTCCAGGCGGTGCGGGAGAGGTCGGAAGTCCCTGAGCGCCGAGGCGATGTCTCCTGAGGGCGCGCCCGCCAGGGCCGCGGTCACCGCCGCCGCCAGAGCATTGGCGGTGTTGTGAACTCCGAGGAGTGGCAGCTCGCTCGCCGGCAGCAGCGACTCCTCTTCCTCTTCCAGGCGTAGGGTGAGTCTGCCCTCGCTCACGTATCCGCCCGATATTCCGGTGGTCTCCGTGCTGAAGTAGAACCGCTCTCCAGGAGCGTCTCCCGGGAGCGCGCACACCGCCGGATTGTCGTGGCACAGCACCCAGCGGCTGGAGGAAGTGGCGGTTTCGAAGAGACGCGCCTTGTCCCGGTAGTAGCTCTCCAGGTCGGCGTACCGATCCAGATGGTCGGGGGCGAGGTTGGTCACCACCCCGATGGCAGGAGCGAACCGCTGGATATCGGCGAGCTGGAAAGAGCTCACCTCTACCACGAACCACTCCGGAGCGGGCTCCAGAAGGGCCAATGCCGACGCGGCTGGACCGAAGGCCGCACCGATGTTGCCGCCCAATCCCACCGTACGCCCGCTCTCCCGAAGGAGGTGGGCGGTGAGAGCAGCGGTCGTGGTCTTTCCGTTCGTTCCCGTCACGGCAATCAGTGGACCATCGAGGAACCGAAAGGCGAATTCAGGCTCAGAAATCCATCGGACTCCAAGAGATCGGAGGCGCTGGAGCACCGGAGCGTCCGGCGGTATTCCAGGACTGACCACCACGGTGTCCGAGTCGCCGAGTCGTTCCAGGCGATGATCCCCGAGTTCGACTCGGGCACCCAGTGACTCGAGCTCGTCTCCACGGGCTGCAAGCCCGGGTTCATAACGCAAATCCGAGACATAGACATCTCCTCCGTGTGCCAGGGCTAGCCGCGCCGCGGCGAATCCGCTCGCGCCCAGCCCGATAATCGAGATCCGCTCCCCCGACAGATCATCCATACTTCGCTTCCGCGGTCCCCCTGGCGTTCCCATCTCCGCTCATCGGAGCTTCAACGTTCCGAAGCCGATCATCGCGAAGAGGACACCGAGAATCCAAAACCGGATCACCACCTTGCTCTCGGCCCAGCCGAGCTTCTCGAAGTGGTGGTGGAGCGGGGCCATCCTGAAGATCCGCCGACCGGTTCCGTACCTGCGGGAGGTGTAGCGGAAGTAGCCGGTCTGGAGAATCACCGAGAGTGCCTCCATGACGAAGACACCTCCCACGATGAGCAGCAGAAACTCGGCCTTGAGCAGGATGGCCATCACACCGATGGCTCCCCCCATGGCGAGGGATCCCGTGTCGCCCATGAAGACTTCTGCGGGATGGGCATTGAACCAGAGGAAGCCCATGGCCGCGCCCGCAATGGCTACCGCAAAGATCGACAGCTCCTCTGAGCCAGGGAGGTAGAAGAGCCCCAGATACGCAGAGGTGTCGACCCGTCCGATGAGGTAGGCGAAGACCCCAAAGGTGCCGGCAGCGATGGCGCATAGTCCTGCCGCCAGCCCGTCCAGGCCGTCCGTGAGGTTCACCGCGTTGGAGGTCCCCGATACCACCAGGGACACGAAGACCACGTAGACAGGGAGCCAGAAGGTGGCGTGCCAATCCGCGAAGAAGGGCAGGCTGGTCCAGTTCGCTGGGATCCGGGAGAGGGGATTGAGCACCAAGAAGAGCCCCAGTAGGATCCCGAACCCCAGCGTTCCGGCCATTTTGTATCGCGCAACCAGGCCTTCCGTCCGCCCGCGCACCACCTTCAGGTAGTCGTCGAAGAAGCCCACAGCCCCCATCCACACAAACGTCACAAGTGCCAGGATCGTGTACCAATTGGTGAGCTCCGCCCAGAGCAGCGTGGACAGCACCGTCGTCATCACGATCAGCGTACCCCCCATTGTGGGAGTGCCCGCCTTGTGGAGGTGCGACTCGGGCCCCTCCTGCCGTACCACCTGTCCGACCCGGAGCCGGGTCAGCCAGCGAATCGTGATGGGTCCCAGGATGAACGCCAGCACCAGAGAGGTGACCATCGCTCCCGCCGCCCGGAAGGTGATGTACCGGAAGAGGTTGAAGACGATGTGCACGTCGCTGAACTGGGG
>SDBT01020639.1_pt1 | contig 10300 bp, 7 predicted proteins | sample 2277101 | NCBI WGS metagenome assembly SDBT01 (sample SAMN10404973, study PRJNA504765) | marine sediment metagenome | isolation source: marine sediment core GS10_PC15, 103 cmbsf | place: Arctic Ocean: Southern Knipovich Ridge | collected 2010
CATACACACAGACTCGCAACCATTCATCCAACCTTTTTTCAGTCTGCTCATCGATCACCTCATTTGCAATCATAGTTAACGGCAGTGCTTGTAAATGCTGTATTTGTCGGGAGGGCAATTCTGGTAACTTTCTGTATAATCCGATCAAAAGCAAAAGCTTGAATGTATAAATTTTTTTCGATTGCATACACCAGCACACACCTTTTTCAATGGTATACAAAAACTCGAGAAGTTCAAACAATTGCTGTGTAAAACTACCCTGTGGCACGAAATAATAACACAGTTCAAGAATATGATGCCAAAACAAAATGTCCGACCGTGCAATGCTCAATGGTACAGCCAAAATATTCACACCGCCTATATAACACAAAGTTCCTCGTGTTTTTTCAACCGTGTACTGCACAAGAGCACCAACAGGGATGGGGCAACCAACAATAGCGTCTATTCTACCAACATGCTGATCAAGCAACGCTACTGTATGTTTACTTTTTAAGTGACGTAAAATAATTCCTACACAAGCTTGCAAAATACTTTCCCTAGTACAATCCAAGATCTTTTATAAATGCATCCTGGCGAGGTTCGCGTCCCAAAAAATCCTTAAGCATCTCATTTGGATCCTTACTACCGCCCTTACCAATAATAGTTTGCACATATCGTTGGCCAATTTCTGAGTTGAGCAACCCTTTTTTATTAATCTCTTCAAACAAATCAAGCGCAAACACTTTCGACCATAAATAGCCATAATATTTTGCACCATAGCCAGTCAGATGGCCAAATGAGGTATACATTCGATACTCAGGCCCAAAGAAAATGCGTGGTTTAAGCTTTTCAATCAGTGCATGTAACATCGTATACGGATCTTTGTGTATGCCTGATGTATATAGATCAAGAGAGAATAACGCATACCCAATCTGCGTTAAGACGGAACTACCAGAATCATAGCGCTTGAGGGCTATAATATTATCAATCATCTCATCAGGCAATGGTGCTCCTGTTTTATAATGGCTACTTACCTTTTTGATAATTGCTTTGTCCCACAACCACTCTTCAAGCATTTGTGATGGCAGCTCAACAAAATCAGTTTTCACGCTCGTGCCTGAAAATGAACCAAGCTGCGTTGCACCAAGCAATGCATGCATCGCATGTCCAAATTCATGAAAAAAAGTGCTCACATCATTGCGCATCAAAAGCGCTGGTTTATCTTTTGTTGGCTTTGGAAAGTTTGCCATCACCAGCGAAATATCAGGTAAGCGTCGTCCGTCAGGCAACTGCAATGCAGGAACCATTCCCGCATGCGCTGCATGGCTATATTTATTCGAGCGTGGATGCAAATCCAAAAGGAGATACCCAAGAAGTTGCGTACCGCTACTATCATATACTTCTATCAAACGAACCTCTTCATGCCACATACCCGTAATGGGGACCTCTTTAAAGACAACGCTCATAAATTGTTGATAAATATCAAGCAACGCTTCAATCGTTTGTTGCATCGGAAAATATTCAGATATTGCACGCTCATCTATCTTAAAATGTTTTTCTTTATATTTTGATTTAAGATACCCCACATCCCATGCATTCACTCTTCCATCATCACGCAGGTGCACAGATTCAGGAAGCTCCTTGATAAACTCATCTAATTCTTGATCTGCTTTTTTTACAGCAAGTGGAATTAAATCAGCAAGAAATTGCTGGGCATGCTGTGGTGTTTTAACCATCTGACTATCCAAATCAAGCGCCGCATAACTATCAAATCCGAGCAATGTCGCAAGCTGATCTCGCAACGCGATAATTTGTTTTAATAATGGTTCATTTTCAGGATATGCACGATTTGAAAATGTTTCATACAACCGCTTACGCGTATTTGCTACTGCACAATGCTCCATCACACGAAAATAGGTAGGATAATCAACACCCAAAATATAGTTGCCATCATCCGTTTTTTTCAACGTTTCAATAAACTCATCATCAATCCCTTTCAGCTCGTCCAACGTCACCGTAATCGTTCTATTGTCCTGCGCAATGTTACGATCGAATTCTAACTTCAGCTTTGAAACTGCTTTTTTAAGTTCTTTTACTTTTTCAAGCTCTTCATCTGGCAAATCGAGACCCGCACGCTTGAAATCCTTCATAGTTTCTTGCAGAAAGTATTGTTGCTCATCATTTAATTGCTCGTTGCGTGCATTGCCCTCAACATACGCCTTGAATGCTTGATAAAGCCTTTTATTGTTCCCAATATTATCAACAAAGAAATTGCTAATCTCGAGCACCACATCATGCGCTGTGTTTCGCATATCATCCTCGGGATACACATATTCTACAACGGAAAATACGCCATCCTTAACAGCAAGGTCAGAACGTGAAACTAAATCATCAAGCGCTTGTGCTGTATTTTCAAAGGTTCTTTGGTCGGCGGGAATCGCAATAATTGCTTCTATCTGTTTTTTTGCTTGAGAAAGATACTGCGCTACTTGCTCTTGTATTTCCTGAGGAGTTTGAGGAAATAACTTCTTAATATCATCAACCGATTGTATTCGTTCACTTATCATAGAATTATCCATTGTTCGAGCACAAAAACCAAGAATTACTGTTAGTCCAGAAATCACGAACAGAAGCGCCAGTATCTTGATCTTCATAAAAAACTCACTTATATTTTTAACATTTGGCAAAAAAATACCTTTCTCAACTATAATCAAATCTCACATATTAAACAATGTAGAGATACGTGAAAACAAACTGCTTGATATACGAGAAATTGCATAGACTTTCACAAAAAACATAATGCTCAAGGCTTGTCTTACCATATTTCAGTCTACTATTTTAGCCAAAGTTCGAAAATCTATGGATTTTTTCACCTCAAAGCCATTAGGCTCTTTGGTATGATACGCCCAAACAATGTGTGAAATTCATTATATGTTAAAAAGGAGTTACCGAATCATGACATACAGTGTAAAATCTAAAAAGAGTGGCAAAACATACTATCTTCATTCAAAAGATGTAAAACTTGCTGGCAATAGAATGCAAAAAATTTTTTATTTTGCAGGCGAAGCAAAAAGCAATGCAATCAATGATCTGCCAACAGGATATGAGGTCATGGAAAACGAACGAACCGGCCTACCTATGTTGCGAAAAAAGAAATAACGCCTATTTCACTATCAAAAAAAGCCCCGCTGTTTGTCGGGGCTTTTGTATTCTTAACGCATCTCGTTTTTTAGATCCTGCCATTCAGATCGCAACTCGATAGCCTTTTCAAAATCAAACTGTTCTGCTGCATGCTGCATCTGTGCTTCAAGCTCAATAATGCGCGTGTGAATATCTTGCTCGGTGAGCGTCGTTTTCACTGCACCTTTCTTTTTCTTATTATATTTTGAAGCTTGAGCAATAAGTTTTTGTATGTTAGTGATACTTTTATCCACATCACGCTGTACCGTTCGCGGGGTAATACCATGTTTTTTATTATATGCCTCTTGCACTGTTCTGCGCCGGGTACATTCAGTTATCGCAGCTTGCATTGATCGCGTATTTTTATCCGCATAGAGCACTACCTTTGCCTTGGTATTACGAGCAGCTCGTCCCATAATCTGAATCAACGAACGTTTGTCACGCAAAAAGCTTTCTATATCCGCATCCATAATTGCAACAAGTGCCACTTCAGGAATATCAATCCCTTCACGAAGTAAGTTAACTCCCACTAAACAATCAAACACTCCAAGTCGTAATTTTTGAATCAGCTCAGTTCGTTGTGGTGTTTTTAAATCACTATGCAAATAACAAACCTTGATCTGCTGATCCTCTAAATATCTTGCCAGCTCTTCTGCTAATTTTTTAGTAATAACCATTACCAGTGAACGAAATCCCTTACGTGTCGTCTCTTTGATTTGCTCAATCAAATGATCCATTTGTCCAATACGAGAATGAATCTCCACTCGAGGATCAAGCAATCCCGTTGGGCGAATGATTTGTTCAACAATTTGATCCGATTTCTGCAGCTCATACTCACTTGGCGTTGCAGAAACAAACAGTACATCACGAAAATATTTTTCTATTTCCTGAAACTTCAAGGGCCTATTATCAAACGCTGATGGCAATCGAAATCCGAAATCAATAAGCGATTTTTTGCGTGCACGATCCCCCGCATACATACCACGAAATTGCGGAACCGCAATATGCGATTCATCAATAATCAGAAGGAAATCTTTTGGAAAAAAATCAAACAAACAAGACGGAGCTTGCCCTGCCGCTCTCCCTTCAAAATGGCTCGAATAATTTTCAATACCAGGACAAAAGCCAACTTCTCTCAATTTTTCAATATCATGCGCAACGCGTGTAGCAATACGTTCTTTATATAACGGATTTTTAACCTGGGGCACCCATTCATCAAGCTCGGCTTGAATACTTTTAATTGCTGCCTTTTTTTTCTCTTCCGTTGTTACAAAATGTTTTGCAGGGAAAATAATGGTGTTATCAAGATCCATCACCACTTGATTATTATGCTTTTGTACCCATTGCAAACTTTCAATCTGATCACCAAACAGCTCAATACGCAATTTTTCTTTTTGATACGGCAAATTCACTTCTATCGTATTGCCAAGCACTTGAAACGTTCCGGATGATCGATCAACTTCATTACGCATATATTGAATAAAAATGAGCTGACGAATAATATCTCTTCGGCTTATTGTTTGCCCTACCTGCAAGCCAAACGCTAAATTACGATAATCATCAGGATTACCTAACGAATAAATTGCTGAAACAGATGCTATCACAATCACATCATTTCGATTAACAAGTGATGCCGTAGTTTCCACGCGCAACCGTTCGATTTCGCTGTTTACTTTTGTTTCTTTGGGAATATAAATATCTTGCGCAGGCAAATAGGACTCCGGCTGATAGTAATCATAGTAGCTCACAAAATAACAAACTTTATTTTCTGGAAAAAACAATGAGAACTCTTCATAAAGCTGTGCCGCCAACGTTTTATTAGGAGCCAACACAAGTACCGGTTTGGTTTGCTGAGCAATCACATGCGCCATCGTATACGTTTTACCCGAACCGGTTACACCAACAAGTGTCGATTTGCCCGGACGGCCAGAAACAAGTTTTTTTATTGCATCAGGTTGCCCGCCAGCAGGCGCAAATGGTGCGTGAAGCTTGAACTGTTTTTTCATAGAATCCACCTGATATTATGAACCGGTATACTCCGTACACTCAGGTATAAGTTTATCAAACTCTTCGCAAATTTGCTTACAGAGCTTCTCATCACCTTTATGATATGAATCAACATTAAAATCCATGTCACTTTGATTTGCTAGGTTACCCGTTGATATAATACCTAACCACTCTCCATTCAAAAACCGAACCATTGTTTTGCGATGCTGAAGATTAAAGGATCCATCCAAAATGTAAATTCTTATATGGTCCTTTCTTGCAATTTTTATTCTATCAAGCAAATCTAAGTGCTTAAGGGCTGATTTATCAAACATACATTTCACATTAGGTCTATTTTCTTTGCTACATTTTTTTAAGACTTCTTCTATTGATTCCACGAAATCTTCATTATCAAAGGTCATCGATGTAAAATAAAGGAAGTTTTCAAAATCTTTTTCTTCAGTGTTTTCAGAAACTTGCTCTTCAACAAATTTTAAAACTCGACGTGCTTTTGATTTATTCAAATGATGTTCTCTCGACCCAAACACCTTCCTGCCTTCTGGCGTAATTTTTACTATTTTTCTTTCTTTGCTTGGTTGAGGCGAATTATGTTTTCTTTTTTTACTTGATTTTGGCGAGTTGCACGCTTCTAATGAATCAAATAAAGCACGACTCTGCTTAAGATATCCTTCGTCATCTTTCGTTCTAACCATTATCTCTTTATTGCCAGACTGAGATTTATCGCTCATATTTTCAGAGCCCCAAGTAATTTTTTTATCAGTCAAAGTGCCCTTTGCATGCAATCCTTCGACTTCATACACTTGTACTCCTTTTTTTTTCACTTTTCTCAACTGAGCCTTCACGCGATTAGATTTGGGACGATCGGAAACATATAGTTTTGTATCCACCCCGCGGTCACCAGAATCACCCAAAGCTTCAAATATTGGGACATAAGAAATCTGTGGTGATACAACCCTAACTTCCTTTTCTGCCTTATTAATCAAACTCACAAGTGTTCCACCAATGTTGCCCTTTCCATTTGAAAAGCATGCCTTGGAGCTACCCTTGCCCGCCTGCAAAAAAACAATGCTGAAAAAAATAAAAAAAACAGAAACAATTGAATTAATATACTTTTTCATATTCTTATAAACCCCCTAAAGATCAGCCTTATAGGCCTTTGAAATATATTCTACCAGTATAAGCAAACCTTCCACATTGTCAATGTGATAGACAGAAAAACAAAACGGCCAACCCTGGCCCTCAGAGCCTCATTCACACAAAATACCCCATGCTTTTCATAACTATTTCAAGGTTCCTCACAACCGTGCTAGAGTAAAAACCAACAAATCAACGCTTCAAACAGGAGGTCTTTCATGAATGAAACAATCCTTTTTTACACCACCATCACCATATTTGGGCTGATTTATATTGCCCTTGCGTTGCTACCCCGCAAGAAAATAAAAACCAAAACAGACTACTTTTTGGCAGGCAGAAATTTAGGTGTTTTCAAGGCAACATGCACACTGATCGCCACGCAGCTTGGTGCAGGATTATTGCTCGGGACCTCGCAACAAGCATACGCCATGGGGCTCTATGGCCTACTGTTCACGTTTGGGATCAGTGCCGGCCTGATTATTTTAGGATGTGGCCTTGCAGGCAAATTGCGATCCCTTAATATTGTGACCACCACGCAAGTATTTGAAACACGATATCATTCTCCTGCGCTGCGCAAATTTGCATCACTCCTTGTTACCTGCACCCTCTGTGGTATTTTAGTGGGCAATATCGTTGCATCAAAAACGTTGCTTGCAGGCATGCGATTTGAGAATGATCTTTTTTTTCTCACGTTCTGGTTATTTATTATTGTTTATACCATGATTGGCGGCTTGCATGCGGTGGTGCTCACCGACTTGGTTCAGGTTTCGTTCATCGTTCTTGTTTTTGGCGGTATCACCATCTATAGTTTCGCCACGAGCCCATATCACTTTTTTTCTTTTGATGCACTCGCAACCATGCAAGCACAATTCACCGCGCAGCTGCCTTCCGCTTCAAGTCTCGTCATCATTTTAGTGATGCCAGCACTCTTTGCACTTTTCGAACAAGATCTGGCGCAAATCTTTTTTGCTTCACGAACCAAGACAGTGGCAACCGTTGCTGCTATTTTAACAACATTGTTCATGCTCACGTTCGGATTAATTCCTATTTATTTTGGTATGCTAGCAAAATTAATGGGCATTACCACCGCTGCTCACGCAAGCCCACTCATTCCTGTGGTGCGAACAATTGCCGGAAGCGTGATGGCAATTATGGTAGCAAGTGGCATTCTTGCAGCAATTGCATCCACAGCCGACGCATTGTTGTGCGCAATTAGCTCAAACATCACGCAAGATTTTTCTCTTTCATTTTTGGGTTTTTCCCCACTGGCTGAATCAAAACTCACTACGTTTGCAGTAGGCATCATCATGCTTGCCACCTCATACGTTATGCCAACCGATATTATTTCTATTTTGGTCACCAGTTATCAAATCCCGGTTAACTGCTTGCTCATTCCTATTTTATTTGCTTATTTTGCACCACACGTAAAACGATACGCTGGTATTGGATCAGTAATAGGCAGCATGATCGGGCTTGTAACGTTTTATTTCTTTATCATCACACCATTTCACCCGCTCTACACTTTATCATTATCGCTTGCTGGCTATTGTATTGGATATATGTTACAAAAAACACCATCACAACCGATTGCACAAACAAGCACATAACTCATTTTAATGAAAACGGCTCTATAATTGTTCTCTCTTGCTTTCATACACAGCCAGAACGTTTTTTATAATCTGTTTTGGATCATACGTTTGTGCCGTCTGCCAGGCATTGTGCTGCAACTGCTGATACAATTTTTCATCACTCATGATTTTCAGAATTGTTTCACACATTTCATTTTGATCCTGCACAATAAAACCGTTTTTGCCTTGTATAATGATATCGCGCTGGCCCACGCCATCCACGGCAATCACCGGCGTGCTGCATGCCATGCTTTCTGCAAGCACTAATCCTTGTGTATCGCTATGCGAAGGAAATAAAAAGAGATGCGCCTGCGTATACAAATCAAGCAATATTTGTTTATCTGGTTTCATAACGAATCGAACACGCTCAGAGGAAAGTTTTTTTGTTTCGTATGCATATTCTTTCAATGCATCTGTATACGATCCATACCCAACTAACGTTAACGCAAAATCATCCGGCAAACGTGCCATAACATCTAAAATAAAGGGAATACTTTTTTCTTTGGCAAACCGTCCCACATATAAAAGTTGATATGACTTGGTTAATTTTTTCTCTCGTAGCGACTGCTGCAAAAAAAATTCCTGTATACCACTGGGAATCAGCGTTGTATTAGTAATAGCATGGCGTGCTAAATATTCCTTAATACCTGAACTGGGAACAATAATCCGATCCACCGTTCTGCAAAACTGCAATACCAACTTTTTTACAACGGGGGTTACCACGAATGGAGGCATTGGCACATAATGCACATAATTTTCATACATCGTGTGATACGTAAACACCGTCCGGATACCCATTTTTTTTGCGCACGAAACTGCTACCGGCCCCAATACGAATGGATGATGTATGTGCACAACCCCCGGATTTATTCGTTTGAGAATTTGATTAATATAATGTTTTGCTCGCCACGGTACACCCATATGATTTTGTTTATACATAAAGCGAAGAAGTGATGGAATACGAATCACATACTCCGGATCATCATGACTTTTGCCAAGAAAACTTGGTGCAATGATATACACCGTATGACCATATTTTTGCAACTGAGCAATCGTTACATTAATTGAACTTACTACCCCTCCTGTATAGGGAGTGTAGTTATTAGTAACAAAAACAATGGTATAGCTCATTATACTCACTCTCATCAAAAATATGTATATCACCTGTCGAAGGGTATCATGAATATCATTGTTTTTCGAATACCTTCTGGTTGCTTTTTTATAAACAAACGGCACACTACTCATTAAATTATTTAGACAAATAAGTCACAAGGAAAGACTACGAAACGATATCTACTTACATTTCTTCTTTACCCAATGCTTTCTTTGGCTATGGAAAATGAGATAGAAACAAGCAGGCCGTTGGATGCAGAATCTAAAGAAGTATTGCAGGAGTTACGACAAGAAAAACAACATCTTGATGATTGTCTTAAACTTACAAAAAACCAAGTTTTCTATACAGATAATGAAATAGAACTAATGAGGGCATTTATAAATACATTCGGGGATCTAGAAAATGCACATTGGAAAATACAACGTTCCTTTTACGAAACATTGACGTTATTTGATAGAAACAAAATAAGCAAGACTATCGATCAGAAAAAAACAATTAATACTTTAAAGCTATACTTTATCTCGGAAGTAGTTTCATTAGCAGAAAAAGAACTTCAGGATAGTTCTGCAAACTCGATTGATAACACTGGATAGGTTTGAATTCTTCGATAATTGTAATGCCACCATTCATTTTTATAATTCACAAACCCATACTTTTCCATCACACGCTTTAACAAACTTCTATTCTTTTTGGCTTCATCGGAAATATCCACACAATCAAATGCTGCTTTTGGGCTAAAATCATCAAAACCGGTACCCATAGCAAGCAATGAGTTGTCCGACAAACGAACAATGGTCAGGTCAACAGCAGCACCACGTGTATGCCACCCACCCTTTCGCGGATCACCCACATATCGCGGATCAGGGCACACATTCCATAATCGCCATTGCGCTGGCAACGGACGATACGCATCCCAAATAAGCAAACCCAATCCATCTTTATTCAATGCACTTTGCACCTTTTTCAATTGATCTGCTACCTCTTTGAGTGCATAACATTTTGAAGATGTATAAATTACTGTGCCCGTAAAGTTTCGGTTGGTTGCGTAGATACTGTCTGTTTTGATATTCGGTATGATTTTAGTGACATCAACAAGGTGCGATGCGCCCAATAAAAACCATGTTTGAAACATCAAAAAAGTAAATGCGTATTTGAGTTGTCTGACGTTCATTATTTTTCCTTCCTCTATTCTCCGTTCGCCCTGCCTGCCCGCCATAGCCTTGTGCGACGGCTGGGAGCTTGTCGAACGGGACAGGAC
>SDBT01020640.1_pt1 | contig 10299 bp, 3 predicted proteins | sample 2277101 | NCBI WGS metagenome assembly SDBT01 (sample SAMN10404973, study PRJNA504765) | marine sediment metagenome | isolation source: marine sediment core GS10_PC15, 103 cmbsf | place: Arctic Ocean: Southern Knipovich Ridge | collected 2010
GTAATTTTCGTGAGGTCCCCGTCCATACCATTTAACGTGATAAAATTCTGCAGGAATTCTCATCTTCATACCGAATCTTGGAATATCAGGTAATTCTTCTTTACCTGGTGTGAATGTATTGCTTATGATTACATCACCATTTCCCAATACAATGTATTCTACCTGGTGTTTCGACTCAACATCCGGAAGATCATAATCAACTCTTACACTTACTTGATTTGAGGAGGTTTCTTTCACGGCAAAATTCTTTACTGCCCGGTTTTTCCCGGCATTTTGCCATACGCCCATTCTTTTTGGCATCCTGAAGCCAAAGTCATTGTCAGTAGTAGCCCGCCAGAAATTGGGTTCCGGACCTTTTACTATCAGTTCATTTTCTTTGAATTGCCAGGAGTCTATATCCCCGGTTGTTTTGTTGAAACTGATCTGAAATTTTTCACCTTTTACCACCAATCTTTCATTACTGTCTTTCAAATTAAGAGATGGAAGGGTTGTGATATCTGTTTTTTCCATTTTTTCATAGAAAGGCAGTTTAATCTGTTCACTTGCTATCTCATATCCTTTGGATACTAATGGTTTTTCCATGGTCGTGGTAACACTGAAATTCAGAAAATACTCTATACCGGGTTTAACCGGTTCTTTGGGAATAGGAATGGTTACCACTTTACTTTCACCGGGTGGAATATTAATATCTGAAAGTGTGCCTTGTGCAACGGCTTTATTTTCAGCCATAATCGCCCAGTTGAAATTCAGATCATTGATGTTAATAAAGTGGTATTTGTTTGTAATCCTTACTTTTCCATTTTCAATATCCTCCGGCTGGATTCCGACATATTGATATACTTTCTTTACTTCAAACAAACCCGGATGCGAAGTGCGATCAGGATTTACAAGTCCGTTGAGACAAAAGTTTTGATCACTCGGTACATCCTCTGGTCCATAGTCGCCACCATATGCCCAGTATTCTTCACCTTTTTCATTCTTTTTTACCAGTCCCTGGTCTACCCAATCCCAGATAAAACCTCCCTGAAGGTGGTCATATTTTTCAATTACGTCCCAATAATCCTGAAGGTTTCCTGTACTGTTACCCATGGCATGGGCATATTCACACATAATGAGCGGTCTTTCCTGTTTTTCACCGGCATATTTTTCAAGGTGTCCGATCCGGGCATACATAGGACAATAGATATCGGTATTGGGTCCTAATTCTGCCCGTTCGTAATGGACTGGTCTTGATTTATCCCGCTCATGGATCCATTTGTAACCGGCAGTAAAATTAACACCATCGCCCGCTTCATTTCCCATTGACCAGATGATAACGGAAGGATGATTTTTATCCCTTTCAACCATCCGTTTAATACGGTCAACATGTGCTTCTTTCCAGGTGGAATCTTTTGCCAGGCTTCTTTCACCATATCCCATTCCATGGGATTCTATGTTAGCTTCGTCTATAACATAGATGCCGTACTGGTCACATAACTCATACCATTTCGGATCATTCGGGTAGTGGCTGGTTCGTACGGCGTTAATATTATTTTCTTTGAACAAACGGATATCCTGAAGCATTGATTCATATGAAATCACATGACCTGTATATTGGTCATGTTCGTGTCTGTTTACTCCTTTGAAAAGAACAACCTTTCCATTTATTAATAACTGGCCGTTTTTAATTTCTGATCTTCTAAAGCCAATTTTGCTGCCTACAGTTTCGATGATAACATTATCCTTATTTCTTATAAGCACCACAAGATCATAAAGGTTTGGTGTTTCTGCTGTCCATTTATCAGGATTTTCGATCTCTTGTTCAAATATGATCTTTGCGGTTTCCAGTTTATTGATCTCAATGGCTTTGGTTTCTTTGATAAAGGGTTTTTCATTACCTTTTTCGAACAGCATGAATTCAAGAGAATAGTCTTTTGCCTTAAATTTCTTGAAATAGTTTTTCAAATCAACTTCCAATTTTAATTTTCCATTAATATAACTGTCATCAAGGTCGGCAATGGCAAAGAAATCCCTTACATGGATTTTGGGGGTGGAAAATAAAAATACATCTCTTTCAATACCACTTATTCTCCAAAAATCCTGACATTCGAGATACGATCCATCTGACCATCGATAAACCTGCACGGCCAGAGTATTTTCTCCTTCAAAATTTAAATATGGGGTAATATCCCACTCTGCCGGGGTTTTGGCACCCTGGCTATAACCCACTTTTTGACCGTTTATCCATATATACATTGCTGATTTTACAGCGCCAAACTGAATAAAAACCTGCCTGTCCTTCCAGTTGTCAGGAAAGGTGAAGTTCTTCCGGTATGATCCGACAGGGTTGTAATCATGAGGTACTGAAGGTGGTTGAGGATTTCGTGTCCATCCGTACGGATGGTTGACATAAATAGGTACTCCGTATCCCTGCAGCTCCCAGTTGGAAGGGACTGGAATATCATCCCAGTTACTTACTTTATATTCCGGCTTGTAAAAATCTCCGGGCCGGTCTGCAGGGTTTCTCACCCAATTGAACTTCCAGGTGCCACTTAATGATTGATAATAAGTTGATCCTTGCCAATTATTTTTAATTACATTATCAATGCTTTCAAAGGGCAAGAGTGTGGCATGTGGTTTTTCCTTGTTCTGATCAAACATTTTTGGATTTTCGAGATCAGCCGGGAAGTTTTCCTGTGCTGTTCCCTTACCGAAGAGACAAACAACCAAGAAAAGGACCGGATAATTGAATTTTGATTTCATTTTGCTATGTTTTAGAGTTAGTTACACTAATTGATAATTACTGAAACAGAATTTGTTTTAAATCTGTTCCCAGCTTTAATTTATAATAAATGTTGCGTTTGAGTACGTGTTACATTTAACCACACCAGTGCTTAATCCACATGAATCATCATTATTTTCTTTGTGGTGTGGGTGTCAAATAGCTCTCCCAGTAATTCAGGATCTCTTTATTGGAAGATTCTGCAGACAGCCCCTTCCTTTCCATCTGCTTTTTAAATCGATCTTTCATCAATTTTTCAGCAAATTCAATTTCTTCCTCAGTTTCAGGATAAATACCCTTGTCATATTTTAAAAGAACAGAATCCATCAGGCTCCTTAAATGAAGTAAAGTATCTTTGTAATCCTCTTTCCCTGAAAGATTGTACACTTCCCATGGATCCTGATTTAAGTCATATAACTCTTCTGCAGGCCTGTTATTAGCCATAAATATGTCCTGAATTTGGGTCAGTTCATCATTTTCGTGCATGATCTGCATCAGTGTCAACACCGGGTAAGCCTGTTTCTTATAAGCATTAAACTGTGTGTAGGGACGCTCCGGATAGAAATTGCGGATATACTTAAAATCTTTGGTCCGGATAGCCCTGATGCAGTCCACCGTCTCATCCCTGCGGTCCCGCATTGAGAAAACATAGTCCCTTTTTTGAGCTTTCGGATCGAGGAAGTTCATTCCCTGCAGATGTTCAGGAATTTCTATACCGGCTAAATACAACGAGACAACTGCCAGGTCCACATTACTTACAAGGTCATTATTTACACCTGACCTCTTATATTCTGCAGGCCATTCCCATGAAATAATGTCTTCGTCATTTCGTTGAGAGCGGATTTCACCGGGCAAACGAATGATCATAGGTGTATGTATCCCGCCATCATACATAAATTGCTTTGCTCTTACATGTGGTCTTCCCTGATCGCCGAAAAAGAATATTATCGTATTATCTAAAAGATTTTCTTCCTCCAGTCTTTTCATAACCTTGCCAACTTCAATATCTAATATCTGAATGGTTTCCAGGTAGAGCGCCCAGTCCTGCCTTGTTATCCAATGATCGGGGTAGTAGGGTGGTAATTTCACCAGGGCTTGATCTACCGGATGAAGAATATCTCTTAAAAATGGCCGGTGTGGATAAAAAATTTGTACCTGGGCAAAAAAAGGCTGTCCGTCCTCCCTTTGCGACCAGTCTGTACCATTAAATATACTGTCTGCAACAAAATTATAATCCGTTTTACCAGGTTTTTCGCTGTTACGGAAATCCCCGTTACAGGTAAAATAACCGGCTTCCCTGAAATACTTTGTTATTGGATCAATCCCTTCAGGTAAGGGCTTTTTGTACCTGGTTCTGTGCTGATGTGCTTCGATACTAACCGGATACATCCCGGTTATCAATGTTGAACGGCTTGGTGAACAAACCGCTGTCACAGTATAAAAGTTTATATATCTGACTCCTTCACGGGCAAGTTTATCCAGATTAGGAGTATACACCAGTGAGTCACCATAACATCCCAAATCTGTGCCCAGGTCATCAGCTACGATCCATAAGATATTCGGTCTGGTTAATTTCTTTTCAGTGGTTTTAGATGTTGTGCCTGAAGTGCAACCGAAGCTGCCAATCATCAATACAAATCCAAGCCCCCAAATTACCCTTCCGGGAACAAATGGTTTCATAATTATAGAATTTTATAAAAATTTGAATAGACTCTTTAGTATTCAGTATTATATTCCGGATTCAATTCAGTCGGAACCGGAGCGTTTACTTTTGCTCTCCAATTTATTAACTTTTCATGGAGGAATATGGCTTTTTCCGGCATTTGTTCCGCCAGATTATTAGTTTCACTTATATCTTCTTCAAGGTTATACAGTTCAAGATGTCCGTCCTCGAAAAATTCCAGTAATTTCCAATCACCTTTCCGAATTACACTTACCGGTGTGGTCCGCCAGATTAAACCAGGTAAATATCTATTAGTCGCTTGCAGATATGCAGGAAAATGCCAGAAGATCTCTCTTTCACTGAATTCCCCCCCTCCTCTAAATAAGGGCAGGATATTTTCGCCGTCCAGTACCAGGTCTATTGGTTTACTAATTCCCGCTATTTCCAAAAATGTAGGATAAAAATCAATACTGATAACAGGTATGTCACAACGGGTACCGGGATTTACTTCACCCGGCCATCTGACAATCATCGGTTCACGGATTCCTCCTTCATACAACATTCCTTTTGAACCTCTCAGAGGACTCATATCCGTAATGCCGCCTACTCCGCCATTATCAGAAAAGAAGATCACAATGGTGTTCTTGGATAGCATAAGCTCATCAAGTTTATTCATAATTCTACCAACTCCGGCATCAACCGTTTCCACCATGGCTGCGTAGGCAGGATTGTTTTGTTTTCCGTCAGCCGGTTTCCCTTCATATTTTTTCTTCACTTCCGGTTTGGGTTGAATGGGAGTATGAACGGCATAATAGGAAAGATAAAGGAAAAAGGGACCATCTTTGGATCCTTCAATGAATTTGATAGCCTCATCCGTCATCCGGTCGGTAAGGTATTCACCATCGGGACCATCTTCTATAAATTCATTTTTATACGGGCTGAAATATGTAGGCGGATGGCCTTTGTGGCAACCTCCAACATTAACATCAAAACCCTGACCTTCAGGACCTGTTTCTTCTCCTTCACCAAGATGCCATTTCCCCATTATACCTGTCCTGTATCCGGCAGATCTCATTGTTTCAGCCAGCGTTACAAAGCTACTGTTAAGTATGGTAGTATTGGGAATGGGTATTAACTTACGGTTTCTTGATTCTCCCCTGTCAGAATTATTAACTGTATAAATTCCATGCCTGGGTGAATATTGTCCTGTCATTAAACAAGCTCTTGTCGGAGCACAATTGGGAGCATTGGCATATGCATTGGTGAACACAACACCTTGATCAGCTAATTTGTCAATATTTGGCGTTTCATAATAATTACTTCCCATAAAACCAACATCTTTCCATCCCAGGTCATCAACCATTATAAAAACAATATTAGTTTTTTCATTTGGTACTGTAATGGTTTCTGGTGAACAACCGGAAACATTTGAAACTGCTAATAAAACACCAAAACTAATATGCCGGATTATCTTTAAAGAAATCGATTTAATTATTCTCATAACTATTTTACCTATAATTAGTTGTTATTGACAAATTGCTTTTCGGCAGATGTATTTATTACATTAATGCCGATAACATTTATAGCTGTGAAATTTAATATTTCCAGTATTAAAGGCCGAGACTAAGGTTCCTAACTTCACATATTAATCCTTTATCTTCCTTAGCCTCAGCCTTAGCCTTTGTTTTTGCGAATAACTAAAATTAAAATAATATTAATTTATTTTCAAAGCTATGTTCTAATACATTACCACCCGGGATTCTGGGTTAATGTTGGAACATTATCGATTTCTGCTTGAGGAACAGGCCATAGATAATGTTTACCCGGATCAAAAACACGGGTCTCAATCAAATTTCCATTATTTTTCAATGGTGGATTATTATCAATATATTCCTTTGCATTTCCCCAGCGGCGGATATCAGTATAATATAAGCCCTCGAATGCTAACTCTATCATTCTTTCATGCCTGATTTTATCCCTCATTCCGGATTGGGCCAGTCCTGCTGTAAGTGGCTGGAGACCTGCTCTTTCCCTTACAAGGTTAATAGCATCATACACGCTTTGATCAGGTCCCGAAAGTTCATTCTTTGCTTCGGCATACATCAGTAATACATCAGCATAACGGATTAGAATAAAATTATTGGGAGCATCCCATCTTTTTACAGTCGCTTGATCCTCGGTCTCCATAACATATTTTCTTAAAACATAACCCGATCCTGATTTTGTATATCCGGGAAACCCAGGATTCCATACTTTTTCGTTAAATATAGCACCATGCCGGATAATAGTGGCATCCAGACGCCAATCCCTGTTATTATACTGGCTGTAATTATCCGGGTCGGAGTAATCAATCGGACTGCCATCCAGGGTTTCATACGAATCGAGCATGTATTGTGTTGGATTACACCATACATAACCATTCCTGATACTATTTTTATTCATTAAATAGGATTCAAAAACATTTCCTTCTCCTAAGTCAGGACCTGCAAACTGGACATCAAAAATAACTTCAATATTATTTTCGTTCTGCCAGTTAAATATCATTGCATAATCAGAAGAATTACTGGTATTGTATAGCTCATATACACCCAGATTCATTATGGCTTGTGCTGCATTTACTGTTTCCTGCCAATTGCTCTCGTACAAATTTACTCTGGCTTTTAATGCTAGTGCTGCTCCTTTTGTTGCATGTCCAGCTTTCTCAGACGCATTAGGAAGGTTGTTAATGGCGAAATCCAGATCGCTAAGGATTTGAGAGATTACTTCAGATTTAGGGTTTCGCGTAATAGTCCGGCTTTCTTCTATAGTAAGTGTTTTCAGGATCAATGGTACATCACCCCAGTAATCTGTTAATTTAGAATAATAGAACGCCCGTAAAAATCTTACCTCTGCGATAAAGATGTTTTTCTCAGCTTCCTCCATATCATACTCTTCGATCCTTTCAAGAAAATCATTGGCTCTGAAGACACCTTGATATGTTTTTCTCCACACACTCAAAATGGAACCGTAAAAAGGATCATGAGTTCCATTTTGAATATTTCTATAAAGAAATGACCTTGTAAAACCAATGGGCGTGATACAGTCAAGGTTAAAAAAGATCTGTGATACATATTCGTCCTGTAATGCATCATAAACCGAAGTCAATGATAAATCGGGATCAAAAGTTCCTGAAGAAAGTTGGTCTAACGGATACCTGTCAAGAAACTCTTCTGAGCATGAACAAGGAATAATCATTATTACAATGATTATATATTTTATGATTTTTTTCATTTTTTTCATTTTTAAGTTCATAATTAAAAAGTTATTCCAATTCCAAACGTAATAGTTCTGTGCAATGGATAACCAACTCCTGTTTGTCTGATACCTCTTTCCGGGTCGAAACCCTCAAACTTGGTAAGGACAAAAAGATTTTGCGCATTTGCATAGATCCGGATATTTTCAGCAGAAATTTTGCGCGTTAAGGATTCCGGAAGTGTATAACCTAATTGTAGATTTTTCAACCTTAAATAGGAATTATCCTGAACCCAAAAGGAGCTATACCCCCCGCTTAGATTGTTTTCATTAAGCCTGGGCACATCTGTATCCGGATTTTCAGGTGTCCACCTGTCCAGCCATTTGGTTGTAAAAATTCCCCTGTCGGGATTATTAAACGGAGTATTAAAAGCACCTCTTAGGTAACCATTTTGTTTAGAAATTCCCTGGAATAAAGCTGAAAAATCTATCCCTTTATAACTCAGGTTTAAATTCAACCCATAGTAATATTCAGGGAATGGATTTCCAAGTACCACCCGGTCATCTCCGTCAATTACACCATCCGTCTCATCGGGAATCCCATCATCATTGGTATCTACGGTTATCTGGTCTTCATATTTAAGATCCCCCGGGCCGGTCATTGGATTTTGGAAAGCATGACCATCCACTTCATCCTGATCCTGGAAAATACCAACTACATTATAACCATATAATGACCATACAGGAAGACCCTCTCTCAGAAGAAATCCACCGGAGATAGCATCAACATCACTATATTTTACAACTTTATTCTCAACATGAGAAATATTAAAGTTTAAAGAATAGTTAAAATCTCTTACGCTGTTTCTATGAGTTAGGGACAATTCCCAGCCTTTATTTTCCACTGTTCCGACATTCTGTGTGGGTGCTCCTAAATCTCCTATCAAATAAGGAATTGGCACTGTGATAAGTATATCTTCCGTTCGTTTGATAAAATAATCGCCTGATAACTCAACCATATTTTTTAGGAAACCAATATCCAGTCCGAGATCAGTTGTTATTGTTGTTTCCCACATGATATCATTGTTAGCCATACTTCCTACAGCTACACCAGGCACTACTGAATTATCGAAAACATAATTACGATTAAAATTATAGAGGGATAAATATCTGTAGTTACCTATTGCGTTGTTACCGATTTTACCCCAGGAAGCCCTGATCTTTAAATTATTAATTACATCAAGATCTTGCATAAAACTTTCTTCCGATATTCTCCATCCGCCTGAAAAAGAAGGGAAAAGACCCCACCTGTTTTCAGAGGCAAACCGTGAAGAACCATCATACCTCAGATTGGCTTCTAACAGGTATTTGCCTTCATAGTTATAATTAAGCCTGCCGAAATAAGATCGTAACGACCATTCTGAAGCTGTTCCTGAATTGGTTTGGGATTCAACATTCAGCCCGGCATTTAATACAAATAATTCATCATTGGCAAATTTCGAAATATATCCTGAAAGGTTATCAGTCCGGTATTCTTCCTGATTATAACCGGCTAACAAATGTAAATTATGTTTTTCAGCAAATGTTTTTGTATATTCAAGTGTTGTATACAGGGTAATAGTCTTGTCCCTGGATTGATAATCACTAAGCCACATGGCTTCTGATGTTTGGTCAATCTGGTCGGTATGAAAATTCCATACTTCCCATGTTGTCTGGTAATCCTTTTCCTTCCGGTTCTGAAAATCAAGGGCAGCATTTCCCCGTAGCACTAAACCATCCAGAATTTCGAAAGAAGCAAAGACTTTGCTCATAAAATTCTGTGTCTCTAGCAGTTCGTTATAAGTGTCTATTTCTTTTCTTACATTCCATACATTTCCGTCTTCCGGGGTTTGTGCTCCTCCGTATCGTCCGTCAGGATGCTGGGGCAATACCATAGGATTAGTACTCAAACCTCTAAATGCCCTGTCAATACTTCCCGGTTGTTGTCTGTCTCTCCACTTTCCCGACATGTTTAGTCCGAAACTAAACCTGTCGGATACTTTGGAATCGAAATTAGTACGGAAAGTATATTGATTTGTATGAGTTTTATCAATTATCCCATCCTGATCTAAATAATTAAACGATATTCTAAACCTTGCCGGTTCGGTGCCCCCATTGATAGAAAATGAGTGTGATTGCATAGCCGCTGTATTCCCAAGAAGGTAATCCATCCAGTCGGTATTTGCATATAATATTGGATCATTACCATTCCGCCATTCCTCAATAGTTGCATCGCTGTAAAAAGGCTGCTTACCGGCATTCACTTTATACTCATTCAACAATTCCATATAAGTAGCTGAGTTCGAAACTGCTTCAGGTAAACGTGTAGCATCCTGAATACCGTAATAATAATCGTAATTAACATTTAATTTGCCTGCTTTCCCCCTTTTGGTGGTTATCAATATTACACCATTGGCAGCCCTGGCACCATAAATAGCACTGGCAGAGGCATCTTTTAGAATAGACATAGTTTCCACATCGGAAGGATGTACGTCATATAAATTGCCAACAATTCCATCAATTACAACAAGCGGAGTGGTATTATTCAACGTGTTCAGCCCCCGGATATAAATGGTTGCTCCGTCTGACCCCGGTTGTGCATCAG
>SDBT01020641.1_pt1 | contig 10299 bp, 27 predicted proteins | sample 2277101 | NCBI WGS metagenome assembly SDBT01 (sample SAMN10404973, study PRJNA504765) | marine sediment metagenome | isolation source: marine sediment core GS10_PC15, 103 cmbsf | place: Arctic Ocean: Southern Knipovich Ridge | collected 2010
CCTCCAGATTGCCTAGCTAAGACCCTCTCAACTTCATAAGCTTCCCAGAAGAGATCCTGTCTACTAATACCTAGACCTAAATACTGATAAAGACCTAGTAATAAAGCCGTACAGAAAGCTGAAGATCCCCCTAGTCCAGAAGCCTCTGGAACATCACTAAAAGTTGAAATCTCTAATCCACCTTTAATACCCATAAACTTTAAAGCTGCACCCGCAACAGTATTCTGCAGATCTGAAGCTTGGTCCACAACTTCATTCTTACTATACTTAAGATGAATTTTTCCATCTCTCGTAGGATGGATAACTACATATACATAAAGATCTGTAGCAAATCCTAAACAGTATCCACCATACTTAGAATAATAAGAAGGATAATCTGTTCCCCCTCCTCCTAAAGGAATACGAAGTGGAGCCCTAGTTACTATCATACTCTCTCCCTAATTCAATCTTAATTCTGACCTTCTCTTAACTTCCCCAAAACTTTCCAAACTCTCTCATTATCTTCTAAATATCTAAGATCCTTAGACTTAGAAGAATCTATAACCTTCCCTAACAAACCAGGAAGAAATCCAATTCCTGCTCCATGAATAAACTGAATGACTTTATCTATAGCTAGAATCTTCTCTGCTCTAGTTTCAGCTTCCATTAAAGCCTCCATATCCTCAAAAGGATCCACATCCTCCAAACTTTTAATAAGCCTTCTAATAGTATAATCTAGAGTCTTATCCGAAACGTATTCTCCTCTAGCTATCTTAATATAAGTCTTAAGGATACCCTTAGCTCTACTATTAGATAAACTCTCCACTATCTGATCCACAGATCTAGTTTCCTTCTCAATATACCCTTCTCTTAACAATTTAGATAATAATCCTTTTCTATAGACTATAGGACTAGTAGGATCTAGAATCTGACTTAAACCTAACTGGAGAGGAGATCTGATATTTATCTCCCTTCCAAGAGCTTCTTGGCCTTCTCCCAAAAGTCTTTTACCCTTTAAAGTTAGTCTATATCCTAAAAGAAGCTCAGGCTCAGTCTCAGATACAGTAACCCAACCAGACCTAGCTAATCTAGTTAATACTTCAGATATCCAAGCCTTCCCAGATCTGCTCCTAAACTTAGGACCAAATCTAGTTCCAGACAATACCCGTCTAAATCTTGCTACCGGAAGAGACCCCCCCTCTTGATCTAACATTAGTAAACTTATATAAATAGGATCATCACCCCTACTTAAATCTACCTGTCTAATCCCTTCCAGCTGGTGTTCTCCCTCTGGAGTTATAGATACAATTTGAGTAATCATTAGTTTAAATATCCAAAAGTTCGACTAGTAGAAAACCTATCCCCTAGACTAAGATAATTTTCTGGTCCAAAAGGAGTTTCTTCCCCAGATCTAAAATCACTTCTAAATCTCACAGAAACTTTTCCTCCCCTGCTTAAAACAATATCCAAATCTACCCTTTCTCCCAACATATCTCTAAATTCTGTTCCAGTCCAAAGATAGCTTTTAAGACTGTCTTCCTCATCTTCCTTTAAGGATATGTAACTATCCTGGAAAGACTCAGCCTCTTCCCTTGACTGGAAAGAAAAAGTTTCTGTAAGTCTGTTAAGTTTATCTACTAGAATTACTGAATTAGGAGGAGGTCTTCTCATTTTGTATACTCTCTTAAATCTTAAAACTTCTAACAACTTCTATATTTTCAGGAGGAATGTCTCCAAAGATAACCCAATACCCTAAACCTTCAGAGTCTACAGAAAACTCTGGATCCTCTCCTATAGGAGTCCCCTCTGGAACTATAACCCTCAATGCAGTAAAATTCTTTATTCTGGACTCAGATTTTAAGGAACTTGTATTAAACATAGCTCTAACTAGATCCTCTAAATTCTCTCCTAAGTACAAACCATATCTAGGAGAGACCCTTCCACTACCCAAAGTTCTAGTTTTTCCTACCTTTAATCCTTCCCTTAAAATCATCTTTAATCTTCTAGTAGGAGTTATATGATAAAATACCTTTGGGTAAGGATAAGCTTTGAGTACTCTCTCTCCCTCTTCATCCTCTCCATCATCAACTTCAATAAACTTTAAATAATCTGAAAAGTCTTCCGACCCATAAGGATAAGCTTCTGTGGGCCTAGCTCTTTCAGGAAGAAAAGCAGGATCCTCAGTCCATCTCTCAAACTGTTTCCTTTTCTTTAGTCTGGCAAGATACTCTAAAGCTTCTGGACTTAATTTACCAGATTCTGGATCAATATCATAAAAATCTTCCACTATTCCACCAAAACCCTCTTAAGAATCTCTACCCGGAAGTTTGATTCTTGGCCTAGTCTATAGATCTCTATCTTCAAAATCAAAAGTAGCTACAACCTCAATGTCCTTTAAAGAAACTTTATCTAAAAGGACATAAATAGGATGTTCCTCCTCAAACTTTGGATCTGAAGTAATCTCCATACCAGGTCTAAGTCTGATCTTAGGAAGAGTCTGCTTAGAAGGAATCTTAGAAGGATATCTTAAGAATTCCATAAAAGCCATGGTTACTGCATCCTCAGGATACCTAACAGTATGAATCCCTAAATAAGGATCTAATTTATAGGATAAGCCTCCCCTAAACCTAGGAAGAAGACCTTTCCTCTGAATGTTCTTCATATTTCTTGTAGGAGTAATATGATAAACAAATTCTGGAGGCTGAGGATCCTCAAAACTAATTCCCAAACCTGGAAACTTATCTATAGTTCCCCTTCTAAGCCTCTCAAATCTTAAAAGATCCTTCCCCTCCTTAAGATAATCCAAAACTCCGCTACTTAAAATCTCCTCTTCAGATAAATCCTCAACCTCAAAAAGATCTGCCATACCATACCTAGTAAGATCCTCTCTAGGATCTTCCTCTATCCAAGACTCAGAATCGGTCCAGGACTGGTCTCCAACCTTAAAAATTGGATTTTCCTTATTACTAGGCATACTTAACCCTACCTTCCAAACTAGTACTAGACCCAGACTCTACCCTATATAACCCAAACCCTCTAATCCCCTAAGAGAAGACATAATAAGATCTCTTTTACTAGTTCCTATAACCAAAGTTTTAAGATAGATATCTAACTCATCATTATCTATAAGAGATAATAGAAAATATTCCATTCTCTTTATATCATTAGTCTTAATAAGGTATTCTAGTCTATCTCTACCTACGTCTGTTAACTCATACATATAAAACCTCTAATCTATAACTGTTGGAGGGCTCTATAAATTCCATTAGTATCCCTAATGCTAAACTGTCTATCCATAAAATCTATTTCTAGATGTTGATCCCTGTTCCTAAAAATCTTAATAGAACCAATAATTTCTCCATCCTTTTCTACATAATAGAGGTACCCACCTAAGTCTTCATCTCCTTGTTCAGGTCCCTTTATAAGTCTTATCATTTACTTCTTCTATACCCTCTAGTCCTTATTAATATAACCAGCTTCAAAAAGTCTGGAAAGACCGGATCTCATAGCTCTCCTTTCCTCCTCAGTTATAGTATAACCTTCTGGAGAATACAGATTATAATTATACTCAAACTCTTCTGTGTTATCCACAGCTCCAAACTCTTCAAAAGTGCTTAAAATCTTGAAATCTATATAAGTTCTCTTAGACAAACCTGGACCTTTCGGATCTATGTCCCCAACCAATCCCTGTAAATAATCTAGACCCTTACTTGTAATATAAATCATAGACCCTCTAAAAACTTCTTAAGCTTCTTCCATATATCCAACCTCAAATAATCTTCTAGAAACGGCTCTCCAATCCAGACCTAAATTCTCAGAAGACAATCTTAGACCCTCTTTGTCTAAATCCAGAACCCCATCCCCTTCTACCCTAGATAGAAATAAGCTATCTCCAGATTGATATCCCTCAATAAAGAAACCTTTATTTGCTATATGGTCTAAATAATTCTCTCCCTTAATAGTTATCTACACATACACTCCAAATTCCTCCAGTTTAAACCACTTCCCTTTAAGAAAATTCGGACTTCTCAGCCCACAGATTACAAGTATAATCCTTATCAATCCTACCGGCAACTAACTGGCATTTGTTATTTCCAAAAAGTCCTTTAGTTTCCATAAAGAATCTACACTCTCCACATTTACCATCATCCTCATCCTCTTTGTAATGTCTATAATCTACTCCAGACTTTTCGTAAATTGGATCATTATCCATTATATACTAAACCTCCTTATAACCTCTAAATTTTCAGGAGGAATATCCCCAAAAACGATCCAATATCCGAAACCAGCCTCCTCTGAAAATTCAGGGTCTTCGCCTATAGGAACTCCTTTAGGAACTTTTACCTTAAGAACAGTAAAATTCTGGGTTCTAAACTCAGCCCTTGGACTACTGGAAGTAAACATATCTCCTATAAGATCCTTCAGATCCTCTGCCAAATATATTCCATACCTAGGAGTTAGATCCTTAGATCCAAAAGATCGAATCTTTCCTACTTTTAATCCCTCCTTTAAAATAGTCTTAAGCCTCCTAGTAGGAGTTATATGGTAAAATACACTTGGATAAGGATGAGCTCCTAAGACCCCAGTCTCTTCATCCCATAGGGATTCTATATCTGCATCCCTAGGAGGAATAGACTCTAAATAATCCATAAATCCCTTAGATCCATATCCATAAGTCTCTGTGAAACCGTATCTCTTCTTAGAAATATCTGGATCTTCAGTCCATCTCCCAATCCCAGCTAAGGAATCTAGATCCTCCTCATCCAACCCCATAAACCTCTCCAACTAAACCTTGATTTTAAATCTGGAACTTTCCCTTAAGAAGGTTAAGACCAGATCCATTATTCCGGCCTTTAGTTCTAACTACAGATATAGCTTTTGGAGGAATAAATCCTCTATAAAACAGATGATTAAAATCCAATTGAGTAAAACCTCCAGAACTCAGTTTAGTAGCATCCAAAGCTAATAAAACCTTATTAAACCTACCCTGCATTTCTTTCTCTGCTGTAGGTCTAGATAAAAATACCCTAGTAACCTCTCCCCCACTAATTCTTCCAGGTCTTATCCCTTCTCTTAAAATCTCTCCTTTATAACTAGTAGGAAAGATACAATACAATCTTTTCACCCTACTTAAATCCATGTAAACCTCTAAAATACATCTCAGTTTCCTCTAAAGACTCCAGACTACCTATCCCCTTATTACCTTCAACTAAATATCCATCTAAGACCTCCTTCATACTAGCAATATTTCCACAATCTAAAATTCCAGAATAAACCATTTCCCGGTCTACTATAGCACATCCAGCATCTCTTCCATTAGGCTGAACACTAATTCTAGGAATTTCAGTGTCCAGAAACTCCTTCCAATTCATAACAGGAAAACAATCCCCATTAAGGAGCATAAACCTATCCTGTAGATTTCTAATCTGGACTACTCCCTCTTGAATTTCCGGAAGAGCCTGAACCAATCTAATATCCCCAGTAGACAAACGCAAATCTAGAAACTGGATCTTTAGATAGTCTACCAATAAAACAATATCTAAGACCCCAGCTCCTCTAATTTCATCTAAGGCATACTCCAAATATCTAGTTCCTGCAATCTTTATAAGAGGTTTAGGAGTCCGTTTAGTCATAGCTCCTAATCTCTTACCCTCCCCCGCACATAATATTACTACCTGAGTTACCACTAACCCTCCCTCTATAACTTTCCTAAACTCTCCCTTAATCCCCTATCTCTACATGCCCAGCCTCAAATAACCTCCTTAATGAGCCCCTAAACTCACTAAACTCTGTACTAAGCCTATCAACCTCTCCCGGAACCAATCTATCTATAGACATTAAAACTGTAAAATCAGACCTCAAAACTGAATCCATAGACTCGTAGTCTAAATAAACCAACTTCTCCAAAAACTTCTCACCTTTTTCCGATACCCAAACTTCCATCTAAATAGCCTTCACGATCTTAATAGCCTTACGCTCAGTCTTAGACACTTCTCTCAAATCCAGAAAATCTTTCACTGAAGCTTTTAAAGGTTTCTTTTGAGTTAGATCCACTAACACTCTAGCAGTTTCTCAAAGATCTAAAGAAGCCTGTAAAAGATATCCCTCTTCCTCTAAATACTCAGCTAGGGCACATGCTATAGGATCTGAAGCCGTATAGATTAAAAATGAATCACTTCCTGCCTGCATATCCATTATCTACTGAACCTCCTCCACATATCCAGCCTCAAACAGTCTCCTCAAAGAAGATCTTAACTCGTCCATAGTAATCCTATTATCCTCATTCCCATCAGATAAAAGATCTTCTACAGTCTCTGGAGCTAGCTCATCCATTCCTACCAATAAAAAGTAATCCAGTCCCATGTCCTCTCTACCCGGATCTCCAGACGTAAAAAACTTCTTTCCAGATCTGGCAGCTGCCCAAGAATCTGTCCTAAGATTAAGCATATACCTAGTTCCTCTCTTAGTTCGAACTAAATCCATCCCAAGGCCTCCCCCAATCTATCCTCAACAGTATCCCTACTAAGTCTTAGTAATATATCCAGCTTGTAGTAGACTTTTAATTGCATTCCTTAAACCCTCATAGTCCTCTTCATCAAGGGGAGTCCCAGTAGTATCCTGTACAGATTCTAGAATGCTGCTTAATAGATCAGCCTCATCCTCATACTCGGGAAGGGCTTCTGGATAATTATCCGCTAGTAAAAGTAACTCTCCTAGAATCACTTTAGGATAGGTTCCCATCTTTATCTTTTCAAACTTTTGGCCAAAGTGCCTGACACTCCTAATATAATGATAACCTTGAGAAGTTAACTTAATCATCTACTCCTCCCAAAAAACTTTAGATATCTAATTTCTCTGTATCTAAGATTCTGATCCCACTTCTTACGTTTAACTTTTAACCATTAAAAACTCCTTTAGGAATTCTAGCCATAAAGCCCTCCATTTATCTCTAGATCCTATCTAAATCCACCCCTTATCCTCTTCTAAAGCTTCTTCAAAGTATCCAGCTTCAAATAGCCTTCTAAGAGAAGATCTAAACTCTCCAGAGCTTATATCAACCAAACCAGAAATATCATCTTGGTCTTCAAGAATCTAAGACTCAGTCTTAATAAAATCATTTTCTAAACTCAGTAAAATATATAAATCTGTCCATTTAGAAGAAGACTCTAAATCTAGACCCTGACCCACAAGTTTATTTCTATATCTAGTTCCAGATTCAGTCCTAACTATACGCATACTAATTAACCCTAAGAAAATCCTGTAAATCTAATTCCTGTATAATATCCTTAGATCTAACTACTAGTCCCTGATCCAAAGCCAAATTCAAAGCTGTATCTAACCTCTCTACTCCTCTCTCATATCTAAAAAATTTTCTAAAGAGAAACTCTGCAGACTGGTCCTCCCTAGAAATCTCTTTTAAGATTAACCAAACATCAGCCCTAGACCCCTGTAAATTCCTAACAGAACTAAACCCAGTCTCTAAAAGATCTACACCCTTCAAAGTTAAAGAAAACTTTTCCATATACCTATCCCTAAAGTCTAAAACCTATCCAAATCTATATAATGAACTCCTACATATAGGCTGTCTACTATCTCCTTTTCCTTCCCTCTAATACAGAGACTCTACTGTCTCTCTTTCTACATATCCACTCCTTAATAAAACTCCCAGAGACGACCCAAATGTAGTTAAACTCCTAAATCTCTTAAGACTAAATCCAAATACAGACATTCCTTCACTAAGACTTAGTAATAACTCAGGATCATCTAACTTAGGACTGGCTTCTAAACAACCCAAAATTTGGATACAGGCCTCCAGACTCAAATCTCTATTCCTCCTTACAGGCCTCATAGATTGAAGATACTCTCTACCTATAGAAGTTATTCTTAACATACTCTAAGCCTCTCTTAAGTACCCAGCCTCAAACAATCTTCTAAACCCAGATCTCACTATGTCTATAGAATGCCACCCTTTTGGAGCTAGTTTAATCATTTGTTATTTCCCTACCCATCCAGTATCTTTCTCTTCAACCCCCTCTATATATCCAGCTTCAAACAAACGTCTAACAGCTGATCTAAAATCCTCACGACTCAACTCAACCATCCCAGAAATATCCTCCACATCCTCAAAGAACTCCTCCTCAGATGTAGAGATACCTTCCTCTAAACCTATTAAAGTATATAAATCAGACCACTCAGCATCAGTTTTAGGCATACCCTGCATAAGTTTCTGTCTAGATCTAGTTCCAGCTTCAGTTCTTACTAATCTCATTCTAACAACCCTACCCTAGATTTATCTTCTAAAAATCTAATACTTATCTGAATCCATATAAAGAGTCCCTCTATGTAAACTATCAACTATATCTTTTCCTTTTTCACTTAACACAAACTCTCTACTGAGACTTTTCCCCCCCAACCATAAATACTAAACTTTTTCCTTCTAACTGCATAAGAACACTTGCTATATGCTCTTTTAGACCCCCAGATCTATTAGTATAGTTCTCTATATCTCTTCTAGTAGCATATTCCCCTCCTACATAATCAATAGCCATCATAACCATTAACTCATCATTACTAAACATTTACCTATCCTCCATCCAGATCTTTAATTCCTCCTATCCTCCAATTCCTTCTCAAGATCTCTAAAAAAATCCCAAGTATCTTCATTACTTCCTATGAAACTCCTACCAAATTCCCCTCTAGCCTCCTCCCCAGTTAAAAATCCTTCAGACCAGGTATGAGGTAATACTACCTTAGCTCCTTCTACTGGATCTAGAATAATCCTCAGATCCACCTCTTCTAAATCAGAATTTAAGAACTTGGATCCAGTCCAGAGATAAACAACTTCTCTATATCCTCCATAAGTTCCTAAAAAATCTCTGGCTTCCTCTTTAGACTCAAAAGGAATAACTTCCTGAATACTGGATTTTCCGTCTCTGGATTCAGCTCTGACTACTAAAATTGTATTAGAAGCTAGCATACCCATAATCTAAATTCCTAAGACTCTAATCTATTTCCGTATCTCCCAAGTTACTATAGGAGAACCTCCTCCCGAATAGCCTAAAGGCTGTCTTTCTTCCAAATACCCAGCTTCAAATAGTCGTCTAATCCCGTCTTTTACCAGGTCTAAAGCCTTTCCAGATATTCCTTCAAATAAGGCTGTATCCTCCATAGGACCTAAATAGTTAAAGACCGACAAAACCATCTCATCCACTCCCTCAACTTCAGAGCTCTTAAACTCCTTCTGATGAAGTCTTTCATGGTAATTAAGTCCCTTATTGGTTATCTCTAAGAACATCTAAATCCGTCTCCTGTCCAACCCAAGAAGATTCCTCATCTACTCTATCTATAAATCCAGCTTCAAAAGCCGATCTTATGGACTGTCTAAGTATATCTTTTCCAGTCATGCCCTCTATAACTCCTGGACCCCTAAAAGCTCTATAATATAGTTCAGATTCTGTCTTATCACCCAAAGACAGATCTATCAAAACTGTGGACAGGTATCCTTTTAAAGTACCTAGATCCTCCATCAAATAAAGCTTCTGCTGGCTAAGATATTCCTCTCCCTTTAAAGTCAAGTAAAACTTATCCTCCATCCTTAGCCTCCATAATATACCCAGCCTCAAACATAGCTCTTACAGCAGGTCTAAACCTCTCTGGATCCAGAAGATGGTCTTCTACTTCAGACTGTAGATCTTCTAAGCTTAAGACTCCCACCTCTAAAGGCTCTAAAATTTCCAACTCTAGAATATTCTTCTGGAGCTCTTTTACACTAGACTCAGATAAATCCATAGGGCCTACATAAGACCATAAATCCTGAAGCTGTCTTAATCCCTTAGAAGTTATAGTTAAAAACATGCCTAAAAATCTTCCTAAAGACCCTACAGTCTCCTTACATAATTAAGTATAATCCCAATCTTTAAGATCTCTACCCTCATTTATAGCATCCAAGATACTATGCCCAAATGTGGTAAGACCATACTCTGCCGAAGACCCTGTCCCCATAACTCTAACAGCTAAGCTTTTACCCTCTAACTCCCCCAAAATATTAGATAAACCTCCAGTAATTCCCCCAAAATCCCTAAGATTACCTTCTAACTGACGTCTAGGAGCATAACCTCCACTTACAGCATCAATAGATCTTAAAACCACTATCTCATCTGGACTAAGTCTGATACCCACTATAAATACTCCTTAATTCTGTCTTTCTTGTAAGTCTTTCTTAAGCTGTAGAAAAGAGTCCCAAACATCCTCTTCCCCTCCCATATAACTTGAAGTAAATCCTCCACCTTGATCATCTCCAGTAATAAAACCTTCAGACCA
>SDBT01020643.1_pt1 | contig 10298 bp, 28 predicted proteins | sample 2277101 | NCBI WGS metagenome assembly SDBT01 (sample SAMN10404973, study PRJNA504765) | marine sediment metagenome | isolation source: marine sediment core GS10_PC15, 103 cmbsf | place: Arctic Ocean: Southern Knipovich Ridge | collected 2010
CGGACAGTCAACCATGCCGCCCGCAACCCGACAAAAACAGTCAGTACATATTGTGTATGGCCTCATAGCTCTCGGACAGCCGCACAGGTCACAGGGCCCACCCTTCTCAGTCATTTACTCAGTAACCTCCTTACGTTTTCTCCCAGTACATCATACATATGGTCAAGGCCCCTGATCTCGGAACCGTTCACCCCTCTAAATGTAAACATTAAGTTCTTGAAGTTGTGGTCTATGAAGTCGTCGAAGTCTTTACGGGCGGTCATTTTGTTCTCCCTTGGTTGTCTCTGGGTCTTTGAGGGCTTCATTAGCAATAACCATCATAACACTATCGTGAATCGGTTCGGATATTTTAGCGTCGTCGTCTGTCCAACCACTTTTTATTATCTCAAGAGCCCTCTTGTATCGTTCTATGGTCGAGATCATTTCTTTGGCTTGGTTTCGGAATTCTGCAATAAATTCCGCATCTTCACACCTGATATCATCGAGAACACAAGTGGCGACCGCATATTTATCGTGCTTTTCGTCTGGCCTAAGAGGTGCAGTTATCATACAGGTATCATCTCGTAAGTGTTCGCTGTCATACCATTCCCCCGGCGTAGCCTTCGCCTCAAGCTCTTTTAGATTGTCTAGGTTCATTATTTCCCCTCTCTTGATTCTGGGCCGCTTGTCTTCTCTGGGTCTTTGAGGGCTTCCCTTAATGCACGCACCATTTTCTCGGGGTTTGTGTAGTCGGGATTATTGACAATCATTTCCATAACCGACTTGTATCGCTCTATGGTGGATATCATCTCTTTAGCGGAGTTTCGGAGTTCAACCGTTAGAGCAACGTCATCCCTCTTGGTGTAATAGGAATACCATGGGGCCGAACTTGCCTTCCCCTCAAGCTCCTTTAGTTTGTTTAGGTTCATTCTTTTACGGTCCCTTTAAAAGAAGTTACGGGTTGCGCCATCTTGGCCGCCGTATTCTCCTCTGGGAGCTTTAGTTCCCGACAATGAAGTTCCGAAACTATGTGACGTAACATGAACTCACGCCTTTGCTTCCCATTGCCACCAAAAGTATCATTCATGACTATCACGGAGTTTCCGGCAGCAGTTCTTATATAGTTGGCCCAATTATCCGCGTCGGCAAAAAGCTCAAGCTCCTTCGCCACCCTAATTATGTCCTCTCTGCCTCCAGCAAGCGACCCAATACTGCACCTTGTGTCATCCACCTCAATAAGTGAGCCAAAACCAAGCTCAGCCTGCCTCTCAATACCCTTATGAAGCGCATACAAGGCTCTAGTAGGTACGTCCTTCAATAGTCTCATGCCAGATCCTCCTTCTTTGTTTTGTTATACCACCACCATAGTTTAGGGAAGAGGAAAGGTAAGTTGTATTGCGGGCGGAGTGGTCCAAACATACCTTCCACGTGGTTGTTGGTCTCTCCGATAGAGAACTTGTGCTTCCTCTTTTCCTCTGTAACGCCCCCAGAGTTATATGCGTCGAGGAATATCTGCTTCATCGCATCCCTCCCCTCGAAACCATCGCGCCCGTAAATACGAACCTGTAACCACCGTGCCCCTACACACTTACGCATGTATACGGGGTCATGCTCGAATGAGTCTATGTACGGCTTCTTCGAAGCCAGGGGAAGTTGCGGCGCGGCTGTCATTTCTCATCTATCCAGAACGCCCGCTTAACATACCAATGAAGGGCACCTATCGGGGTATTATACGATCTAATTTTGCTCCACTGTAAAGTCATAGCGTACCACAGAAACATGTGCACCTTTATTCTAGCCGCATACATAAGCTTGCTTCTTTGTAGCGCCATCCTATTTGGTACCATCACTTCACCACCTCCTTCTTTGTTTTAGTACCGAACGACTCCTTAGCCATTCTTTTGAATATAGCAGCACCCTCAAGGTTTGGTACTTTCTTAAAAGAGTAGTCTTCCTTTACGGTCGGGCTGCCCGTAATACCAGTCTTACCTTTTAAAGTATCCCCTGGGTCCGAAGGACCCGTACCAGACTGATAAATATGCTCATAAGCCGCTCTGTATCCCTCTGTCCCCTGAGCCGGAGGAGACCCTTGAGGGTCGGACTCCGGTGCTGTTTCGCCCAGTTCTTCTTTGTTTTTTCTTAAGAGAGTATTCTTATGTTCTCCTGTGGAGGTTATACCCTTCTCTTCCACAAGAGACCCCCTTGTCTTGTAAGAGGGATGCTTAGACCCATACCCGAAGCGTGCTTTCGTTACTTCTGTGAGGTAGTAGTAGAAAGGGCCGGTTGCGTCCTTCCTCGGGCCTCTAACTATTAACCCACACAGGATAAGCTCTTGTATTGCTTTGTTGAGTGAGTCCGATCCGATATCGTACTTCTTTTTAGCTTTGTTAATTGACATCCAGCATTCATCAGTCATACCACCATGTCTTGCCATCTTCCCATAGACCCACTGGGCCACAAGAGACAGGCCGTAACCACCCTTGTCCTCGTCGTCCATGATGCAGTTGTCCACATAGAACCAATGCTTTCGTCTTTGATCCTCAAGCGTCATTCCGTTGTTCCGTAGCATAATATTTTCTCCCGGTAAATAAAAAGGCCCCCTCTGATATTGCGATACCGGGTTGAGGGGACCTTGAATAGACTAAGCCTAGTGTTATCCCGATATCGCATACTAAAGACACTACTTACGATCCTCTACCAAGTCAAGGTCAGTCATTCTCTACCCCCCTATATTCCCGACCGTCACAGACGATCTTGTCTACGTAATACCTCTGGTGTCCGTCCTTATATTTGGTGCACCTGTAGTTGTCGTCGTCATCCATGTCTTTTAATTTACCTCTCGCTCTGTCAAATTCGATACTGCGGTTACAGTCACAGCTCATGTTCCCGTTAGACCACCAGCTATCATCCTGGAACAGCCCATACTCATCAAATGCAGGCTTGCTATTTTTTATCGAATACTCAGATACAACGGTCTCGCCCGTAACGGTGTCTCGAATATGAACGTCATACTTCAATGGAAGCTCCTCTCAACCCACTCGTTCGAGCCACCCTTTGAGAATAGTTCCCCTTTTACGGGTTTTTTTGTCACCCCGCCCGTAACCTCTACTGGGGTCGTAGACCCCGTAAAAACCTTCAAAGCACCCTCACTTAACGTATACACCGCAACACTCTTCACCTTCCCATTAGACTTTGTTATATTCCTGAACTTTGTGTTGATCTCATACCCATCATGCTGTAACTCACATATCCTCGCGGATAACTCCATACACCCGAACAGGTGAAGTGCGGGCAACCTGGATATCTCCTCACCCTTAAGCAGGTGGGCCAGTATATCTGACTTCTGGCTCATTCCTTGGCCTCCTCTGCTATTTCGTTGGCTAGGTACGCCGCTGCGGCGCCGCCTGTTACTGCGCTAGCAGCTTGCCAGTTTACTATAAAGAAATATACGAGAATCCCGATTACGATAACGGCGCCCGCTGCTATTAGATATTTTTTCATTATGTGCCTTTCCAATACTGCGCGGTTATGCAAACCCCAAAAACTTGCCAAGTAATATAAATATGGTTTTCATCTTGCCCTGCTTGGAAAAAGTGAGCCCAAATTCGCCATAATTTGCGGCTGTTTTTTGCCGGAATCCCTATGCCTAGCATAATGTCGAATCCTCTAAATGTGCTTTTACCGCTTTGTACTTCTACGATTTTAATGATGTGCCTCCTATGTGGTACGTACCTTTCGGTACTTTTTTAACCTTGTTTGATCCTGAATTAATAAAAATACCTATAAGATAGTAATAGTATACACTCCCACGTCTCGTGATCCTCGTATGATATTTTCCAGTTTTTTCCCATCGCCTCCCTGTTCATCTCTATGTGGTACCACAGTGCCTCTATGGCAAAACCCGCCTCCTGCATTAAAAGGTGCAACACTTTTACATTGGTATGTTTTTTATTATACCCCACAGCCACCGCCCGCATTCTCCCCTGGGGTCTCCGACCCCGTAAAAGACTTATCACTAACCCTGTCCACAATAGGCATCACAGCCTTCCACAAGGCCATCACACCATCCATATACCCAAAGTGATGTCTCCTTAACCCTATGTCGTTTACGTCCTTACTGTCCCACTGTGAATCGTTTGTTAGTTTCTCCATCTCTCTTGTTATCTCCTCCAATAACTGTTTCTTTACGGGCGGGGTCATAGATGTCTTTCTATGGCTTTGGCTATGGCATTAAACGACTGTTTACCTATATGAACACCATCGTTCCTGTCTATAGCGTAGTGCTTTCCCACTATGGGGTTAATTCCTTCAAGCCCGGCCCAGTCTACGACATCGGGCGGTAGCTCTGATGCCATATTCATAAATATACCCCTTCTAGAGTTAGGGATACTACCCCACTTGGTGCCAGTTTCCTTAATATACAAGTCACACAATACCCCTAGACAGCAGTAATTATCACCAAGCTTGAGTGTTTTTCTGCCCTGTTTGTACTTCCCCGATCTTAGGGCCATAAGCCAAAGCTTTTTTATTCTTTTATTCATCTTCATCTATTCATCCTCCCTCTGGTACTCCTCGGGTTCCGCCTTCGCATGGTCGTCTGTTATCTCGTTAGTATGTCTACTACGGCGCGACCCGTTAAAACTCTCCTCTTCTGACGGTGATGCCCATCCCATCTCAATCCTCTTTCTTAATGTCATCCTCAGCCTCCTCTATTTGTTGTCGTATCTTTGCCGCTAATGCGGGATATCCCTTTCCTCCAATATCTTCCGAGTAAAATACCGCAGCCACTATCAGCTCCCACTCATACTTTGAGAGGTTTACAAAGTTCCACCCGTTATCTGTAAGGGTTATGTTCATTCTTTTTCGGCAGCTCCGCTGCCATTAAGAAGTTCGGGGTTCTCGTGGATGTTGCCTATGACTCTAATGGTGTCATAGCTGCTCAATATATGATGCTGCCAATGAGCAGGATCGTGTTCCCCGGTATCATCATCGTGATACTCCTCCTCCCACCCAAGGTTATACCACCCGGTATTATGCCACACAACTTTTGCGATCCATTTATAGCCACCAAAATGCTCAACTATATCACCCTCGTATATCTCCTTACCGTTTTTATCCTTAAGTCCGGTGTATTGCATTAATTCGTGATCGCATACGGTTTCACCGCCAAGTTGCGGTACTCCGTCGTTTCCCCTCACGCTTACATTGTGAAGCATTTTATAAGTACCGTCCGATAAATGGCCATATGCCCGGAACTTAAGCTCTCTCATAGCTTCCTCAACCAGTCGCGGAAGTCTGTGGCGAATTCCTTCGGGAGTGCCCTTCCGTTACCAGGGACTTCGCAGATATGAAACCCTTCGGATATAAAACCAGATCGCCCGCACTCATTACACTTCATTATTCGGTACATATTCTGGTCCCCCTCTTTAACACTCTCGGAGATATTGACCGACCCGCAGTCACACCACGGTAAGGGTCTGTAGTCTTTCGAGTGAGCGTAGAACCTTCTTCTCATTCTCTCTTTTGTTTCGGGCGAGATCATTCTCCGAATGCCTCCTTTATCTTCTTAACCATGTCCCCCCGCGAGGGGAATGTTGCTAACCACTTTACATACTCCTGCCTCTCCACGGGCGGAAGCGATATTATCTTGTATATCCCCTGTTCAACGAGCCCGTATCTTCCCTCTGTGTGAATACCACCAATGTGACACTCGTGACACAGGGGTATGGTGCGCGTATCTGGGGGCTTGCTACTCATGGCATCACCAGGAATTCTTATGTGATGCTGGTCGGTAGCAGGCCGCCCGCAGATAACACACTCACCCATTAGATCGTCTGGTCCCCTTCGTTCGCCACAGGTTCTGGCTTCTTGTTGTAGTCATTATCCGTGACGTACATCTTACGGTCGGGTGACGGGTCTCCAGTTCTCTTGTAAGAGTTAATAAAAATAGTAACTCTCTGACCCTCTTTAATGTGGACGTCTTTCTGTGCGGTCCCCGTTATAAACGGGTTCCCGTTCTTGTCCTTGTACTGTTCCCCACTCTTCTTGTGAGTAAACAACCCAACCGCTGCTTTACTTTCTCTTGCTTCTTCCACTTAGTACCTCCTTCTTTTCGGCAGCTTCGCTGCCAGAGTTTCGAATACGGGCCGTCACAGACAAGCCCCTCTGTCTTAATTCCTCTACTATGTGACGGAGCATGAACTCGCGCCTCTCTTCGGGCGATCCATTGAACCAATCATTTATCCTCTCCACCTTTCTTCCAATAACAGTGGGCTCACTGTACATATCATCCCCTGTCGGCAACAACCCATACTCGATACAGACCTTGACAGCCTCCTCATGAGACTCCCCTAACGATCCAAGGGCACAAGCCTTACAAGTTTCACCCTCAATAAAATTGAGTGTAGCGTCAGTTAGATGAAAGTATCTACCAGACAGCCCAACCTGTTTCTCAATGCCCCTGTGAAGCGCATACAACGCCTTGGTAGAAACATCCTTTAATGGTCTCATACTTGTCCCCCTTACTTTAATTTAATTCCGAACTGTTTTGCGGCGGCCAATATCCGAGCCTGTACCCTCTCAACCACACCCGCATAGGTACCACTACCCAGTGAGCAGTCTTTGTGTAATCCCCTTATGAACCTTTCGAGTCTTTTCTTTTCCACACCCACCTCCTTTTTGTCACTCACTTGGAAGCCTCTTGTCTGCCTTAACCCACTTCTCAATAAACGACATTTCACCCTCGCAGGTTTCGAACACAACGGTCTCTATGACGTCAATGTTGTCCCCTACGGCTGCGAAGTGTGCTGTTATGTTCTTCGGAAGGTCTCTCATGGTAACTAAGGCCGCCCGTAAAACCTGGTCATTAGAGTCGTACTTCATCATAAGCTTCTCCATCCCTGTAGGGGTCATGTGCCACTTATGAGCTGTCTTGATCTGGTCTATTATCGTACAAGAATTAGGCACCTTCTCAAACACCCTTGCCATAACTCCGTTCTTCTGTGCCAGGTCTTTACAGGTTGCAGCCGCCCGGGGTGTCCACTTCTGGTCGGGTTCCACCTTTATCTCGGCGGTGTCCATAGTCCCGTCTTCACTCATAAACTTCCCACCTTTTACTGACCTCACCATAGACTTGAGTTCGTCACTGGCTATTCTTCTTGCTTCAGTAAACATTTCCTTTCTTAGAAGGTCCAGTTCTTCGGGGGTTTTCTCCTCCGTATTTCTCTCCTTAATAGTGAGACTTGCGAACAGATCCTCTGACTCGTATTTCTTACCGCCATAATGCTCGAGCTGCATCTTCCGCCCGACCGCAATAGTCACTGACGCAACCTGAAAGAACTCCTTAAGGTCTTTACTTGTTCCCATTGGCTTCCCTCCATGTCTGTATTTCGTGTTTGATAGCGTCAAGCGTGACCTCAACGTCATCCGGCTTATCAAAGTTAAACAGTGGTGTTGACATTGGCGCAGCACTTCCACCATTAACGGGTTCCCACAGGAAAAGATCCATTTTACCATCCTTATGAAACTCAACAGTAAAGTAGTGCCCATCATTCGTCGGATGGGTTATCTGTACCACCCTCCTTATCTCCTTCACTTCAACCATTCAAACACCTCTCTTTCTCAAAGATAATTTATACGCGGGCCGGATTCGATACCGGCTCTAGGTTCAGAGGTTCCTAAGTGGTACCCAAGGAGTTGTTCAGTTAAGAACTGTATGGTTTCCCCTAGCCTAACCATGTCTCTTAGGCGTGTCCTTCCACGCCGCCGCGTATAAAGACAAAAAAGGCCGGGGGCAATGACTCCCCCGACCCAACTTAAAGAGAGTGAGGGCAGCCTTTCGGACCCTTACTGTGAGGACACTCATTTATTGCTTACCCGTTTAATATATCGGTCAAGGTCTTCCTCTTTCACTCTCCACACACAATACCTGCCAGCGGGTTGCATCGCCCGTAATAGCTTTTTTTTAATGATAAACCGTACTGCCCTTGGGGTTACACCCAGCCGTAAAGCCACAGCGTTTAAGTCCAGTAGTTTTCCCTTCTTCATACTGAGCACTATACATGATCGGTAACGGGTGTCAAGGGGTTCTGTTCCCTTCGGTCACAAAAAAGCCCCCGGTTAAGGGGGCCTCTCTGAGAAATGGGTGTTTCTACTGCGCGTTATCTGTATTGTATCGGAGTTACCTTCCCCTCTGCAACCTTAAGGACTTTGTACATATATCTTCTTGCGGCGGATCTCAGGCGTAAACGACCCACCTTTCCACCCCAGTATGCCTGTATTGCCCGTAACTCTGCGTCACGGCGTCCGTAACCTTTCTTAAGGTAATATGTCATGTTGTCGTGGAAGACTCTGTGAGCAGCTCGTATGTTCTGTTTAAGGTCGTATAAGTTGAGGTTCATATTTGTTCCATGTACTGGCATTATCTGACCCGCCCCCGTAGCACCCTTGTAACTTATTTTGATCTTTCCCTTCTTCGGTCCTTTCTTATGGTGATGCTCTGTGCCTGTTTCGGTTTCGAATATTCCCGCCATGATATTAGACTGGCAGGTGAAATAAGTTCTTGACACCAGACCGATCCTGTCCCTTATGGACTCCCGGGTGTCTACTACCTCGGGTGTACTAAAAGCGGGGCCGAAAACGGACCCCGCCCAAAGAAGGTGTAGAATGGATGTGAAAAAAGACCGCATAACGGGAAGCCCCCGTCAAGGGGACTTATTTCTTTTTCGAGAAAGCTCCCGCAATATGTTTGATACTGGTCCCGCCCGCAATAACCGCAGCTATCTTAAGCGAGTAGTCCAATACAGTCTTAGATCCCTCATGGAAGTTTAAGAATGTACTGTCTTCCAGAACCAATGAGAGCAGCAATAGCAGCCCACAAGTTCCCAACCCAACATATATGCCTATTCCTGATAACCTCTTTCCGCCCTTCTCAGCGGCAACTCCTGTCTTCTCTACTGGTTTTGTCATGAATGACCTCCGTTTATCTCTATATCGTAATACCTCTGGGAGCCGGAAGTAAAGCCGTACCCCCTGGTTCTTAATGCCTCTCCAACCCTGCTCCACATGAATGACGGCCCGGGACAGGCAAGGCTCTTAACCTTACCTCGAATTCTCTGGTATATGGCCCCATGGCCCACTATCTCGTCTATATGATACTTGTTTAATAACTCCCCTATCAGCCCATCAAGAGCCTCATACTGGGGGTCTGTGTACCCACCCATATTGGAGGCATCAAGGCTTACCAGCTCTACCCCTATTGTACGAGAGTCTATTTCCTTCCCTGTACCCGAGTGATATACCCACTTCTCAGGGTCAATGATCTCCCACACGTCTGCTTTCGGTTCGTCCCTCTCAATTAAGTAATGATATAAACCAATACCAGATTCGTACTCAGTCTCTCTTTCGCCGCGCATCATCCATCGAAGTAAACCTCCCGGAGCATTCGCACCAGAACCCGAGCCCCCGCCGCCCGTACCATGAACCACAATTTTAGAAGGCGGTAATTTACGGTCAAACCCCGAATGAAACCTCTCCCTTATTCCCAGGAATTCAGTGGCCATCTTCGATACGGTCAATTCTTTCTTTAAGGGTGTTGAGCCTTTCGGTGTGGAGGGTGTCTTCCTTAGTAGAGTTAATAACAAAGTCATCAAACTTCTCAGTATGGCTGATAGTCCACGTTTTGAGTTCACCTATGTCCTCCTTCATTGCGGCTATTCCGTTTGGTGCCATTACGGGCGGTTTACTTCCCCCGTTTTTACGGGCAACAAGTTTCGCCCAGATAAAGTAAACCACTATCCCTGCAAGTATTACAAACTGCATAATATCCATGTTCCCTACAGCGTCTCCCGCTGCTGTTATACTATCTGCGTCCGGCATTATCTCTGCCTCCTTTCGGCTGCGCGTGCAGCACGTTCCTTTAGAAATTTATCACGTCTTTCAGGCACACTTCCACGCATTTCTTTTCCTGCCTTAATAATGTCCTTTATTTCTGGCCTTTTTTTGGGCTTCGCATACCTTCCTCTTGTGTATATCTGAGTACCAGCACCAAATATCTCAGGTATTATATTAACAAGACCTTCAGCCCCAGCATCATTAATTGCATCCACCAAGGTTTCCATAACGATAGGCACAGGAGTTATCATCTTGAACAATTCGGGCCCAGTAAGAGGCTCTCCTATAGGCGTTTTTCTTCTGATACCAGATATTATAGCTGACGGTAATGGAGCTGCCTTATAAAAAAGGAATAGCTTCAGTTGATCTAAAAAGTCTGCATTGGTTATTTTTCCGGTTCGGGAGTCTATTCTCTCCGCACTAATAGC
>SDBT01020644.1_pt1 | contig 10298 bp, 10 predicted proteins | sample 2277101 | NCBI WGS metagenome assembly SDBT01 (sample SAMN10404973, study PRJNA504765) | marine sediment metagenome | isolation source: marine sediment core GS10_PC15, 103 cmbsf | place: Arctic Ocean: Southern Knipovich Ridge | collected 2010
CAGCGGTCGGGGGCACCGGCTGGACTGGCCACCCAAATGCTTTTTGGCAGCGAAACTAGAAGTGGGCGCAGTGCGCGCGGTAACTTCTTCATTGAAGATTTGTTCGTGAATGATAAGCCGCTGCGTCAGTTCGCTTTCGTAGACCTCGCTACTACGCTGCCCTCACTCCAAGACTGGGAATGGACTTGGGACGGTGCTGGCGACATTATCTATGTGCGTATGAACAATCTCGACCAAGAGACAGTAACCATCAGCAGTGACCACCAGCCCGCTATTGACCTCGAAGGCACCAGCGGTGTGTCTGTTACGTGGGAAGGCTATGCTGCAATGGTCGGTGGCCCCGACAATCTCGATAACTACATCAATGACATGCCCATCATTCAAAAGTATGCGACCAACGTACAGGTGGGTGCTGTCCACACCGGATTGAACTGTGTGTTGGGTGGGTTGCGGATTCGATTCAATCACGGCTATGCGATAAGAGGAACCAACGCCGATGGCTGGACTATTGATAGGCTCATCATCGAGTGGAATGGCCAGATGGGTATTGGTTCTGCTAGTGGTGATGACTGGTCTGAGACGAACGTCATCCTACGCTACAACAACTACAATGAAGTAAATTGGGGTTGGGAGGCCGGTGGGCAGAAAATGGTTCTGTCAGATGGTGGTCTTGTCAGCGCTTGCTGGGGCTCCTTCAACATAGGTGTATCGTTCTGGTGGGATATTGGCAACACTAACAGTACAAACAAACACTTGTGGGCTAACGAAAATTCGATTCGTGGCATCTACTTCGAAATCAGTCAAGGCCCTGTTTACATGCGTTACTGCTACATGAAGAATAATGGCAAAAACTGGGACGACCAGACCTTCCCCGGCGATGGGCAGGGTATGCAACTCTTAGTTACAAATGTAGCTAATGGCGGTCACTGCATGTACAATGAAGTGCGATGGCTGAATTTGCCCCCCGGTACTGGCACCACTCACGGCGACGGCATTGGAATCCACGACGACACGCGCTACCTCACATGGGGCGGCACACGCGACATGAAATTTTTGCGAAACATAGTGTCTATGGATAGTGGCAGTTCAGACGGGTTCCTTGCGGGAATTAACGGACAGGGTAGTGGTGCGGATGGCTCTGGTACAGGCAACATCATTGACTACACGACTTACTACTTCCACGCCGCCGAATCTACACGCTGGTACCCGAACTTGAGCTTTGTTAATTGGAAGGCGAAGCCGTTCTCACCTGACGCAAATGGCACCGTTACTTGGAGTCAAGTGGCACCTGACCGTTCACCAGTATTGGCGGTAATCTAATGGTTGATACAGCCATTAAAACTAATGCGCGCGACCAGATGCAGGTCGTAACTAACATGCACGTATTTACGCGCGAGAACAAGGTGGGTGTGCTCACACTTGATTCAGCCGCCGACCTTGACCTTCTCAAGAGTGATGATGGCAACGCAACTAGAATTGATGTCGAGTTGGTCGCTGGCACATTCATTTCGATTGGCTCTTTTGCCGAGTGGGAGAACCCGCACGTAATTAGCCCCGGTACTCTGGTCCACGTGGTATACATAAATGATGGTAACAACACTGTAAACTATCTGAATATCGATATCTCGGATTGGTCGATAAGTACTCCGGTCACCATCGCTACCCACACAGGGCTACAAACCAACAACCGAAACGACGCCACCATCACCTATACCACATCAGGCGATTTGATTGTCGTGTATTCTTGGGATGACGGCACCACACTCACCACACTGGCATGGCGCTCAACCAACACTGGTGCAACTTGGGACGCAATTGATACACCGGTAGGCACAACTACGAACGGCAACCGACGACGCATTTTCGCAGCGTTTCCAGCGGCAGCAGACCAAGCTGACGAAGACGCTGGCCTCATTTTCTACGATTCTCATAATGCGGATATATGGGCAGCGGGCTATGACCAATCGTTAGATACATGGTCGCTAACACTGGTTCGCAGCGATTCCGCAATTGACTTTGGTAATGATGTGCGGCGATTTGATACCAGCATCGATAAAGACGGGAACGTAATTGTCGCTGTCATGCAGCAACTCAATCTATCGACTGCTGACGTGAATGTATACAGCGTAGATATGGAAAACACACCGATTGTTACGACCAAAACTGATGCGTGGGTTAACCCTGATGAAAACTCAGCAGTAGCCGTAACTTGTGATTGGGACAGTGACGAAATTTATGCATGGCTCGTCTATGGCACAACGTATCACGCTACTGTGGCAGTGAAGCAAAAAATAAGCACAGATGGTGGGACCACATGGGGTAGTGAGACTGCCATGAGTGCAGACGCGGAAGATGACTTGCGATTAGTCGCTTCTGCCAAAGCCATCAGTAATCTCTACGGTGGTTTCGTACAGCCCGTCTGGTTCAATGATGACCTCGACGACATTTTCATTAACCAAGACAATGATACCGAAATTGATATCGCAGGTGGTGGTGGCGGCGGTGGCACAAGTAATGTCTTCTTGTCGTCAGTCTTTTATCCACTCAACCACGTAGGGAGTGTAAGCTAATGTATCTAGGTTCTTGGAAGCCCGATGACTTCCTGCGATTCTCAGCAGTAACCCACCGTGCCGATACTGGTGCGAAGGCAGACGCTGATTCGCTGCCAGCGTGGGAAATCTACGAAAACCTGACCGGTACCCCCGTTGACACAGGCACAATGGCTAAACTCAATGATGCAGGTACCATCGGTTTCTACATTGATGAGGTAGAGCTAGTTTCAGCCACTTATGAGAAGGGCAAAAGCTACACCCTACTCATCGAAGCGACAGTAAATGCTGTTGATGCACAAATCGAGCACTTCTTCCAAATCGAAGCAGAAGTGGATGCCAACACGATTAGCGCCATGACTTCATCAGCCGCCGATATGGCCAACGAAGTACTTGAGGCGCTGGCACTGGCGACAGGTACAGCGGCAGCCGCAACAGCGTCTACAATCACGCTAGATGGCGCTGCCTCAGCCCTTGCCGACTACTACAATGGCTCATGGGTGTGGATTCGTAGTGGAACAGGTGCAGGGCAATCACGGCTCATCGATGATTATGCTGTAACTACTAAGGTTGCGACCGTTTCTCCTAACTGGATTACGAACCCGTCAACCGACTCAGTCTTCTACGTTTTCCCGAATGGTAATGTACAGGGTGGTAGTGCACCGACAGCGGCGGCAGTTGCAGATGCGGTATGGGACGAACTTACCGGCGACCACGTAGCTGTCGGCTCGACTGGTGAAGCAATTGCTGCTGCTGGTTCGGGAGCATCGGCTTCAAACATTGCAGACGCAGTGTGGGATGAACTGACCTCAGAGCATGTAACCACAGGTACTATGGGTGAGGCGATGGGCAATGCGGGCTCAGCGGCCTCAGCAGCATCTATTGCCGACGCTGTATGGGATGAGGTAATGAGCGGTCACGTAGCTGCCGGTAGTGGTGGTGCCTTCTTGGCTGATGCATCAACGGGCGAGGGCCTATTGAAGCTGGACCTCTCAACCGTTACAGGTGAGGCCGACCGCTCAGTGTTCAACGCAATTCGAGTTCTACGCAACCGTGTGGTTGTCAACAAGAATACTGGTCTCGTGACCGTATACAAGGAGGACGATACTACAACAGCTTGGACAGCGAACGCGACGCTTGAGGAACGCAACGCTATTAGTGAGATTGACCCGACATAATGGAACTAGTGCTTAGCGTTATATTCAGTGAGGTCGCCGTTGGTATCTATGTAGCTATCGGCGGCTTCCTCCTGAATAGATTGTGGAAGTGGACGAAGCACCAAGTAGAGGACGCGCTCATGTTGTGGACACGCCTCGTACTGTTGGCTGAAAAGGAGTTTGAGTCCAATGGGGGTGTGCTCGACCCAGATAACGCCACCCTCAAGGACTTCCTTATTGAGAATAACAAGAAGCTAGACCGTGTGATTGAGCTATTGTGTGAAGGGAAGACTGATGGCCGAGAAGAGTAATTTTGCAACACGAGTGGCCGACATCAATAATCGGCAGAATGAGCTTGAGGATTTGTTCAAAGATTTAGCGGAGAATGTGCCCGAAATCAAGAAGCTGTTTGCGCATGAATTGTTCCGCAGCTATCCACATCTTGAGGCACGTATTCGCCGCATGGAGCAGACATTGAATGGCATTGTAGCTGAACAAGCCCGCATTACAGCCCAATTGCGTGAGGCAAAACTGTTGGTGGCACGGGCTGAGGGTGTACCGCGCCGAGGTGCGTAATGAGTAGGCAGTATTCATTGAAGGACTTACGTGACTCTATTAATGTAGAGCTACGTAATGACGCCACCAATTCTCGCTATGAAAGTACTGAGGTTGACCTCGCCATTGAACGAGCAACCCTTATGCTGAGCGAATACTTCTTCTCAATTGAAGTAGACAGCACGACCCATACATGGGTGGATGGCACCTACAGCTACGAATACACGTTCCCTGTCGAGGACATTTTCCTCGTAGAATTTTTGCCCTCAAGTGGACCACCTTCGCAGGCCGATGACTGGCGCGAATATGATGATGGTGATGGCACTACACTCTTTTTCAACGATGACCACAAGCAGTCTGAGACGCTCCGTGTGTGGTATGAGCGGCACCCCTACCCTTACCCCTCAGATGGGGCCTCAAGCGCGTCTATCAACATCTCAGACACCTCTGTGATATCTACAGCGTCGCTCGCCGACTGGCCTGATAGCGGTTTCTGCAAGATGGAGAGCGAAATCCTACGATATACGGCAATTGACCGTACGAGTGACACACTCACTATTGTGCGCGGACAGCTTGGCACCGCTGCCTCCACTCATGCGACCGCTACGCCCATTTCATACGTAAACAAGGTAGATAAGAGCGTATTCTACAATGGCATCCGTGATGTCGCTATCATGTACTTGAATCGAATGCGCGTCATCGATGCACCTAGCTCTGATATTGCAGGTAACGTCACAGTTATGCGCGAAATTCAAGAGGGGCTACGAAACTGGATTCGCACACATCGAATGCGCCAGTCTCGACCAATAGGCCAGCAGCGACGGCGCTCACAGCCATTGCGTTCACGAACAAGAGGTGCCAACTAATGCCGGGTATGATTGGTAGCTGGTTTTGGGGCGGTGGTACTGCGGCGGCAGCGGCTGGCTCTGGTGGTGCGCCCACATCGGCCGGTCGTTCGCATTTGCTGCTTGGTACACTGAAACTCATGACGCTTGGCATCCCGACACGCTCAGATATTACGTCAGCCATACCTCGTGTAGGCGTTGGCACCGACCAGCGCCGCCACACTGATTTTTCTGAACGTGACACCTTTGGCCAAAATACATGGCACCACGGTCGTGGCCAAGATGAGCATTTCGATGACCCCGAGGCGTTCAGTGATGCCGACGAACTCGTGACGTGGATTCCGGGGCAAGTCACCCTACCCATACAGACCGTATCGGTGGATGGTGAAACTAGTGCAACTATCGCTGCCGAGATAGAGGTTTCACCAGACGCTAACCCCGAAGTTACTACATTTGATGGTTACCATAGTAACGCTAGTTTTGCTGCATGGGCTACCAACCGCGATGCAGCAACTTCATCTTTTGTCAGTGACTCGGGTACTACGATGACGGCGGGGCTCCACGCTCGTGATTTTGGTGATGTTCAGGACGCTCAAATCCCTCGTACCATAATGCTGTTTGACCTATCAGCCATTCCAGCCGGAGCGACAATTGTAAGCGCTGACCTCGTTCTTGATTGTGTAAATGTTTTCCGTGATGCAGACCTAAATGGTGCTACCGAAACACTAGAACTAGTAGCGGGAGCAGCGACAGCGCCCCTCACAGGCGTTAACTTCAATGACTATAATGATTTTGGTACAACTTCGTTCGATTCTATGGCATCAGGGGAAATTACAGCAGGCGCAACCAGTACCTTCGCGTTGAATGCGAGTGGGCTCACTCATATAACGACCGCTATTGGTGGTGTGGTGAAGCTTGGTATACGCTCCGAATCTGATAGAGCCGATACTGAACCCACAATTGCCACCGGCGAGGAGTGGAAGCTTCAAGCATTCTTTGCAACAGCAGACACAAACCCAGCAATCTACGACCCCCCGAGGCTTATCATCAACTATACTGTAGCTAGCGCATCAACTGTCAGTCCCCTGCCCGCTGGCGGTGTTATGACAGACCAAGAGCGGTTCGAGGGCAACCTGTACGCACTTATCTTTGGTACAGCCGCAGCAGATAACCGCCTCTACGTGTGGGATAATACAGCTACTCAGTTTGACCTTGTATCTACTACCGGAATTGACACTACAAGTGGCGAGCCCAACGATTTGCACGTGTTTGGTGGCAATATGTACGTGGCACAGGGTGAGACCGTTGATGCCCGACGCTTTACAGGTTCGGCGTGGTCTGATAATGCGTTCCCTGCACGATTTTACGAGACGTTTGACAGTAAGCTGTGGCGGTCCGATAATCTCAATGAATTGTGGTACTCAACTGACCCTGAAAACGACGCCTCAGCGACGTGGACTGGCCCCGGTTTAGTGGGCACTACTGACTACCCCATTAGAGGCATGTTTGCAGGCTTTGATGGCGCTATGTGGGTTGGCAAAGATGACGGCCTGTACTCTGTGCGATGGGATTTTAACTCAAGCGACTACTTCATCACTAAAGTGATTGATTTGAGTCATACTGTCTCAGACAACAATGGTCAAGCTATCGTCGAATTCGGCGGCAACCTGTATTTCAGCGTAGGTCACCACATCTACCGCTATGATGGCAACACCATCCAGATTCTTGGCCCCGAGCGAGGGCTGAGTGATTTGCAGGGTGTGTTTGAAGGCGGTCTGACCGGTCACGTACACAAGCTGACAGCCAGCAGCAACTATCTGATTGCAGCCGTAGGTAGCCATATCGCTGGTGATAACAGCTTTGTTGCGCTGTGGAGTGGTACTGGCTGGCACATCATTGCACGCAGTACAGGGCACATTGGCTCTGTATTCCACCAGTCAGCCCTTACCACTACAAACCTACTCGAACACCCCACAATTTGGTGGAGTGACACACAGGGTGATGCCATCAAGGTACAAAAATGGCCTCGATTTAACGATGACCCACTCAACGACTCACAGGTGGTATTCGATGGCGCTGGCACACGAACATTCACCACCTCATGGTATGACGCGAAGCTGCCCGATATTGATAAATCGTTCCTTGACTTCATCATCGAATTCCGCGAGTCTACAGTAGGTGGGGGCGGCGAAGTCTATGTGTTCTACCAGCTTGATGATGAGAATGGAGACTGGGACTTACTGGGTAATGCGACCATCACACCCACATCACGGCTCAAATTCCCTGATAACGGGCAGCGCTTCATTGCCGCCTTTGGTAAGCGCATTCGCTACCGTATCCAGCTTGTTCAGGGCACCAGCGGCACGCCAGTTTTGCGGTCATGGGCACATCGCTTTGTGGTGCGGCCCGATTCACGCTATGGCTGGAACTTCACAGTAAAAGCCTACGACAATCACTACGACTTGGACCGCGAGCCCATACCCCTAGACAGTGAGGACATACGACGACGTTTGTATGCTTTGCGCGACACTCGTACGCCCATTCTTTACCAAGACGGCAGCTACAAGTATGACCATCCTGATGCTGGCACCATCAATCAGTTTGTGAATCCGCTACTGCGATTAGCTTCGACCACCGACGCTGGTTTTGCGGCTAATTTGTTCCCTGTGGACGGGGCTGAGTCGGCATCGCAGGTGACACAATACAAGATGTTCGATGTATTCGCTCAAGAGGTAGGAGTATCTGCTACTGATGCGTTGGAGGGTTGCCGCACTGGTTCCTTCACTACATCAGCCGACACACACGTGCGTGCCTCAGCCTTCGTGTTCAACCAAGCGGGTAACAGCGTGTTTGTACAGCTATATAACGTCACTGATGGCATCGTAGTTAGCGAGGTAGAGGTGGTTGCTACGACACCATCATTCTACCGCTACGTGGTGTTCGGCCTCATTGAATCTGGCGACTCATACCAGTTGAGGGTTGTACGTAAGGTGGGCGAAACAACGCCGACAGCTACCACGTTCTTTGTTGATGGTATTCAAGTACTAGAGGATGCCACAACCACTGACTATGATATTCCTGAACTAATCCATGGTGAGTCGCCGCGCTCCTTCTGGTTAGGTGACCCGCACAACAGCAAATCACAGGGCGTGGATGGCTACTACGTGTACATTACAGCCATCAGTGAGGCTATGCGCTACATCGAAGACCTTGCCGACAGTGATGTGTGGAATACTGACATCACAATCAGTGTGCGTGAAATGACTTAATGGGAAAAGAAGAAGACGACGGCGGTATTGACAGTATTAGCAACATTGGAATGATACGCCGGGTAAGCCGACTCACCAGTACGCCTCGCGTTTTTGTACGAAGCGAGAAGGTGCCCATTACGCGCGACCACCGGCCACGCACAATTGAATTTGGTGCCAACACTCTAGAGGCGAGGGCAATCGCGTTACCCGGCGCTACCTTACCTGAACGAATAGTGTATAAAAAGTTGGTACAGTTGTTACCGGGTGGATTGAGTGATTTTTTGTTCCAGCGTACAGAGGGTGGTGGCCGCACACGCATCGGTGGCTTCGTGCTAGATTTTCTCATCATTCACCCGCTGCCGCCCATAGCAATCGAAGTACTGGGTGATTTCTGGCACCAAGCCAAGCACCGATTTGCTGATGAAGAACGTATGCTGGCTGTATTGCGCGAGGGCTACCATTATGGTGAGATTTGGGAGCATGACATCTATGCGAGTGATGCCTTGACAGAGCAAATTTTATGGGATATAATACACAGGCAGGTTGACCTCACTTAAGGAGGCACGCATGGAACTATTTTCGCCACAGCCTTGGCTTCGCAAGCAGCGTACGGGTGACATCAAGTACATCATCATCCACAGTACGCGTGGCCCCACCACCAATGAACTTCAATACCGCGCAACCATCAATTGGTTTAGCAATCCCACGAACAAGAGTGGCCGTGCGCCTTTTTATTGGGGTAGTAGTGCTGACTATGTGGTGGGTCACACGGGGCTGGTGGCTAAGGCGAACGTTAATTTGCGGACGAGTCGTGCGAACTGGAGTGCGGGCTGGGGTGGCGAGATTTCAGCCTATCCGGCCGATAGATACGGTATCAGCATCGAACTGGCACAGGCGACTGTCAACACACCATTCACCGCACGACAGATGGCCGCGCTCATCGACCTATGTCGCAAGCTGGGCGTTCAATTTACCATCCCGCCACGACGCATCCGCACTCTAACCCAGAACGAGCCCACGATACCGCGTGGTTATGTGGGCCACGAGGATACAGCTAATGGCAAAAAAACTGGTAAGACTGACCCCGGACCGCGATTCCCATGGGACTGGTTTATTGAGGAGGTGGCTTCCACGGGTACCACTCCCCCTGATTCATCGCACCTTGAGAGTCATCTAACGCTCGAATCTCGACTCGCGACTCTAGAGCAGCAGATGGCAGAAATTCACGCAGTGCTTCACGGATATGTTGTTGATTTACTTTAGTGATGTTGATTGCTTTCCATGTCTGTTGGATGGACACGTGGTCTCGCGACCAACCATGCTTCTTTCCATCGGGGAGATAGAGTTGGATTGAGATGTGCCGCCGCCCTACCACCGTCACTACCCCAAGAAGCGGGTCATTGTAGCGGTGGTACACTACATCGCCAAGTTGAAATTCGTTGCCAAGCATATCTTTAGGCAAAGCGTCGCCCCATAATGTCTGCGAAAATTGTGATGCGGCCATCAAGGTTCTTGCGGTTAGTGGCCCACGGGCGGTTCCGCCAGCTATGTCGGTTGTGTTCTATCTTTTTCACTTCACGTTCAAACTCGTTCTGATCTTCCTCGCGCCAAAGCACATAGCTGAACACCTCTATGATATTCCGCAATTGACCTCTGCGAGATTTAGCACCCCTGTACTTGGGGTCATCGGCCTTCGACTCTAGTTTCCTAATAGCAGCCAATACACCCAACCTCGTAGGTAAAATACCGTTGGGTAGGGCGCGCCTGAACCGTGCTTTACCGGCTGGGCACGCCCATGCAAGATCAGTATCAATAATTCGACGCATGGCAGATTCCTTTCAAACCCAACAACCACAAAAGCGCTGGCGTTGGGTACTGATGGTTGATGGCACATAGTGTATGCCGGGGTAGCGTTTACAGTAAACCCACCGAGGATTTGGG
>SDBT01020646.1_pt1 | contig 10298 bp, 29 predicted proteins | sample 2277101 | NCBI WGS metagenome assembly SDBT01 (sample SAMN10404973, study PRJNA504765) | marine sediment metagenome | isolation source: marine sediment core GS10_PC15, 103 cmbsf | place: Arctic Ocean: Southern Knipovich Ridge | collected 2010
GCTGGAGCCCATACCGCCCAACGCGCAACAGAGCTGCGCCCAGGCCAGCGGCCTGTGGGTCAACGGCGCCTGTTGGATCACCGAGGAACAAGCGGCGTGCGAGGGCCTCGTTCTGGATGGAGAATGTCATGTTGAAAAAGACCTGGATTAGCCTCCTTATCGTACAATCCGCTTACCAAGCGCCCGAAGTCTCTTTGCAACATGCCCAACGACCCAGCCGAAAATCACCATCGGCCAGATCAGGGTTATAAAGCCCGAAAATGCGGGGTCGATCCGATCATCTCCGGGTTCAATTGCGGCAACAATCGTCCCGATGACGACGTAACCTCCAGCCCACATCCACCATTCCATTAGCTCACTCCTCGCTCTATTCCCCACGCAAATTTTCGATCTGGCGAAGCGCGTTCATCAGCGGTCGAGATATCGTTTCTATCGGCCCTGACATGAATGCACCTTCACAACGGATACCGGCAATTTCGAGCCGCCCACAGATGCAGCTCGGGCAGAGCAGACCGCCCAAATCTTCTGTCGGCGAGATGCGTCGCCAGACTTCGTTTGGAATAATCAAATCGGGGAACCCCGGGTCGCCATAAGGACGGCTGCAATCGTGGCACTGTGCGGTCATCGTTCCAGCCTCGATTATGAATGGTTGCCCCACCACGCCTTGAAGCGCGCCCACCACGATACGCCCCGACAGACCATGTGATGGGTCGGCGGGTTCCAATCGTCGACATAGTTCAGTCCGCAATCACGGCAAGCGTGCGTTTCTCCGGTTGGGTTTGAACCCCAGGTCATAGCCTCAGTCCTCGCTCCTATTTGAATTGCCGATGGTTGCCGCTGCTCACGCGGCTCAAGGTCCATCGAACATGCTGGCTTTGCGTGGTTCCGCTCGGCGTAGTTCCGGCGGCGCAAACGTCATGACAGGGCAACAGCAGGGACACTTCGGCAAATTCTCTTCCAAGCTGTGTCATACCCATCGGCAAACCCTCGTTGTTGACTCACGCCGCCTGGGCGTCCTGCACTTCCCGCTCGTGCCAGTAAAGGAACAGGTGGGGCATCCGATCCACCTTGAACGTCGAGCACCAATGATAGCCATCGGGCACGTCATCCTCGTAGTCTCTGCGGTCGCATTCATCGCAAAGGTACTGGTCGTAGTCGCTGCACCAAGTGCAGTCGTCGCGACCATAGGCTGACGACGTTGGATTGCGGCGGGCTCCCGAGGGGCCGCCATCCAAATAGGTGTGTTTGTGCGTAGCTGGTTCACCGCAGCCGTCGCATTCACGGCGCGTCCTCGTCTTGACGACCGTATTGGTCTCGCCTTCACCTTCCAGTTTCATGGCTCAGTCCTTTCTCGTTCTCGTCTACATCTGCCCGCGCTGCCTCTGCTGCCCCAAGGGCTGCCTTTAACCCCGACACCTCAGAGGATGGCGCGATCAATGGCAATTGGCGAAGTGTGAATATCAAATTGTCCAGTGCTTCTAATCCGGTCATTCTGTGTCTCCTAGCCTCCATTATGACGCTTAGCTATGCGGGCCGGGCTTGATACCGGCTCTTGCGGGGTGGTCGGACCCTCCCGCACTAGAATGTATTTGAGGCGCATCCCCTTGGCTCAGTCCGAACTTTTACCACGAGCCTTCCTCTCATCCCGCGTGTCCTTCCACGCCGCCGCATAGCAAAATATCGCTCCTATTCGAACATCTCATATGACCACCCGAGTTCGCGCATCTCGGCAGCAAAGAACTCTTTGACCCACCACCTCGGGAGGTGCTTCCCGCCGACGAATAGCGCAAAAATCCAGGCATCCCTTGACACGTCTCTACCACCTACTTTGCGCATCACTCGGCCTCGTTAGTTTAGGTCAGCGCCTGAAGGGCCATGATAGCTGCAACCGCCACCAAAGCCGCGATCAGGGCATACTCAATCGCTGTCGCTCCGCTGTTTTCCATCGTCCAAATCTCCATACGTTTCCGCACATTGCCTATTCGTTGTGCAATTCGGCTTTTGCGCTAAGGTTCCGTACACCCGATTGGTGCAGAACACTGTCCAACAAGCCGATTGCGAATCGGTCGCATAACATTCTTTCGCTCTTGGCCTGTGCGAAACTCATCTCAACCACGGTTCTTGGCCGGTTCTGTGGCCGGTTCGGCGGGTTCAGATACGGACGAGGGTTGCTCAGTCACCGCTTCAAGATTGTGTGCTGTGGCATAGAGCCACTCTGCCCATTCTGGACCTTCTCCGTGCTGCGGCTGTTCCTCGGCCTTCAAGCAAAGCTCCTCGACGACCTCGTTCAGCGCCGCCCGCAGCCGTAAGATTTTTGCCTGCTGGTCGTGCATCATCTGAGCCGCCGCAATGGGGTCGTCGGCGGCGTAGGATGTCAGCGTTATGATGGCCTGATTCGTCATTTCTGGTCCGCCTCCGGTGATGGTGCAATAACGGAGCCAGACGCGCGCTCAAGAATTGCCGCCATGATCTTCTTGATCGTAGTCCACGGGACATTGACCGAGCGCATGACTTCGTTTCCTTGCTCATCTATATCCGGGAGGCCAAACTGAAACTCGCCCATGTATGCGGCTTTTGTCGCGGCGCTCGGGGCAAGGGACTCGCGCAGCCGAGCGATCTCCGCGTCCTTCTCGGCGCACATCTCGTCGTAAACCTCGTCAGTGACATATCCTTCGGGGCCGATATCGCCCTCGTCGCCATACACTTCTAAACTCATGTTTTGGGCTCCTCCGAGACTGGTGCAGAATCTGGGTCAATAACCGACCCGGCTTTCGCGGACTTCTCCAGCGCACACCAAGGGCAATCATCACCCTCTGCGTGGAGCCAATGATGCCCGCAAGCGCCTCGCCAAAGCTGCATCGAAGGCGTCGGGTCCATAAGACTGTCGAGGCTCTGTCCCACGATCCAGTCTCTGATCTTGCGGTCCATGCAGCGAATCACCGTCTCTCCGGTCTCTGCATTCACGATGTAAACCGTGTCCGCACCGGCCGGGTCGCAAGGGTCCAAAATCAGGTTGGGGGCCTTCATTTCGGCACCTCTGGGATTGTGTCACTGGGGGACCTCGGATAGCCTCGCTCGCAAGACACCAATGGCCCCCGATCCGTCTCATAGGTCAGGCCGTCGCAGGCCCAAACCGGCTCATGGAAAGGCGCGGGTTGCGTGGTGGCCACGAGCGATCCGCCGCAGTTTGGGTCGTCACACCACCGCGACAGAAATTGGCCTGTTTCACCATGTCGGGTCATCGCGCGCTCCTGTGCTGCACAGTGTATAGTGTGCCGGCGGAGGGGAGGGGGTCATGACTCGTCCGGGTTCTTGGGCAGGGCTTCCAGAACATCGGTCCAGGTGCCAGCCTTTTTCATATTCTTGCGAATAGGTTTCTGTGGTTGCATGTCGCGTTGGACACAACACCACTGCGTCTCACCATCATCGCCGGCCTTCCACGCCTTGTAGAAAATACCGATCTGATCCATCGGCAGGGGCTCCGAATCGGCGCAGCCCCACGCAAACAGGTCATTACAGTTCACGTAGATGCAGGCCGGTACTTTGTCGTCGCCGTCTGTCTTGAAAAATGGGCCTGCATCGCCGGACACGAACAGAAGCCCATCGGAGGCCAGCATTTGGCTAAGGGCTTCCGCCTCATCACAATGTTCTTCGCCGGTAGACTTGGATGACCAAAATGGCCAACCCTCGGGTGTGTCGCTCATAAGCGATGATCCTCTATGTCGTAGGGGCTGGGAGAGAGGGTCAGCCATGGGGTGCTCCTGTGGTTATGCTCGGCGCAGGGCTTCCACCCGCCGCGGCTTATCTAGAACGCCTCTGTCGGCCTTCACGGGACTTCTCCCCGCTGGGGAGGGCGTGCCCTCCTGCTGGGCCGACCCAGCTTCCAGGTGCTCCTGGCCCGACCTCTTGGGTGGCTTTGGCACTGGCGGGTCAAATCTTGGCTCCCAGTTGCCAGCCCGTGCTTGACCAGCAAGTCCTGGAAGTCCGCGCCGTCGATATCCATGCAGGCGTGGTCTTTCCACAGGCTCACCACGCCGACTATGAAGGCGTCCTTGTCCATCATACCGAAAACCCCACCAATTCCGCCTCGACCTCCGCGTCAAGGTGCTGCCGTTGCAAGCCGGGGATGACCGTAGTCAGCATCCAGTCCACAGCCCGGTCGTAGAATGCACTGAACTCGGTTTCGTTCATACTGGCAAAGCTGATTGACTTGGGCCAGCGTTCCTCGCCTTGTGGGGTCTGGACGATATCGACGTGGCCGATACGTAATTTGCACACGTTCAGCAACTCGTCGGTGGTCTGGTAGTGTTCCTGATTGGTCAGAATAATTCCCAACATTGAAAAAAACTTACAGTGGAACTTGTAGTTCCGCGACCGGCTGATCTGGACCTTCACCACCTCGCGCTCGGCGATTTTCAAGTGCTTCCACACCTCAACGTCCTGTTCCTGTGCGGGACGCAGGGCGCCGAGGTGGTTTGCCATGTGGATTGTTGTAGCCATCAGAAAGGAATAGAATCCTCTAGGTCGTTCGGATCGGTCGCCATCGTGCCGACCGAAGGCGGCGTGGCCAGCGGGGCAGGACCGGCCGCTATGGCGGCGGCTTGTTGCCCAGGCCCAGCAGCGGGAGGCGGCGGCAGGACCGCGGCCTGTTGTTCTGTCGCACCAGCAAAGGCCGCAGCATAAGCCGCTGCTACCGGCCGAACGCGGATGCAGGGGACGTTCTGGCCCTGAAACATCACCACAGCCGGGAATAGCTCAATGGTCTTGCCAACCCAACCATCGGTTTCCTGGCCATGAACCAAGCCGATTGACATGGCGTTGGTCTTATTGAGCACCAAGCCCTTATCCTTGCCCTGGAAGTACACTATGGGCTTACCGGCATCATCGCCAACATCTTCCATGGTGACTCGGGTGATAACGACGGGGATGGTTTGGCCCTGCAAGTCGCCGGCCTTTAACCATTTTGACGGGTACATTGAATCGACGTTCATTTGGCTTCTCCTTCACGTTTGGGTTCGAATAACGGGCAGGCCCCGCCATTGCAATCCCGGCAAAACAAAAATGGGGGGAAGTTGTCCCACTGTCCTTTTCTCACGTAACCGAAGTTTTCAAGCCTCGGATGTTTTCCGCACATGTCCCGCGCCGGGTGGTTGGCGGGCTTGTGATTGTCGCATTCATCGCACCAGGTCTCAACCATGGCATTCCTTCGGCCCAATCACCCAGGACTGCCACTTGCCATCCTTGAGCCGCCATCCCTCGGTTGTGGGGCAGCGCGTGCAGGCAAAATATGTTCGGCCCGGTCGGCAACAGGTGGTGATCCAAGAATGACTCATGGGCCGAACCATAACTGGCCCAGGCTGTCATAGCCCAGCACGAAAGCGATTCCGATCTGCGCCGCGCTGACCACGATAATGACAGTGTAGCCAGCGTCCCAAGCTCGGCAGAGGGTGCGGCGGGTCATGCCGCTTCCCTCTCGACCCGTTCCCAAGCGGCTACGCGGATCAGTTCGGTCAAGGCGCACCACTCAAGAGTGTGATAGGCCATGGGCCATACCTGCATCATCTTCACCACCTTAATCCCGTCTGTATCCACGTCGAAGCCGTTCAACGTCACGCTCTGCACCTCAATTTCACCTTCGCCGTCCGGTCCCGGGTCGCCGGGGTAGCTGGGCGGCGTGCGCGTTACCGTGACGGTCACGGACTGGCCCAGGGCCTCAACTTCGTAGTCGAATTCGAGGGTGTGGGTCATTTGCTGTCCTCCGGTGGGGCGGGGAGGGGCATCCAATGGGTTGGCCCTAGTTTGGGCTCGTCTGGTCCCCACTCCAAAGAGTCGTTTGTCCATACTGCCCCGTCCCAATACCAGTCACTAATTCGTGCATGTTTATGGTATAGAAGAACCCATGTTCCATCTTTCTTCGCCGTGCCTATCGGCTGCCACTCCCTCCACTCGCCTCGCTCTACGTTGCTGGGCTCAAGCGCCGTATCGTCTAGGTCAATCGCTGCCGGGTCGGTCATGACTGGTCTCCGTGCTTGGCCAGAACGGCGCGGGGTTCTTCACATGCCGCGCACGGAATCTCAGATTGCCCTGGTGAGCAGCCAACGGCCATTTCGTCTTCATGCGTGTAAGCCTTGCCGGTGCCATCACAGTAGCTACAGAGACCGACCGCTTTAGTCAGCGCATCCAACAACTCCACGTTCGCCACCTCCAGCCGGTCGCGCTGGGCTGCGGTTTCGGGAGCGGCGGCTATCAGGCGGGCGTTGGCTTCGGCGTTAATATCGCTAACGTCGCCAATGACGCTGGCGAGGACCCACCCGTTGCCAATGATACGAAACGGCGCAATGTCTGGCTGACCGTAACCTTCGCCGTCAAATTCCGCGGCGCCCTGAACATTCCAAGGCCCCGGCGTCGGCTCGCTGCGCTGCTCGGCTGTCATGGGCTGGGCTCCTGGCCCCGGTTGTCGCCCCCGCCTAGGGGAGTTGAGAGGCGGGGGCGACTTCGCAGGGAAGACCGCACCATTGCGGTAGGGCTGTTATACCAACACCGCGTTTGGCTGTCAACAATTAGTTTGACACGGGCGAAAATAATGTTATGGTGCCGCCATGAAACTTCAAGATTTCCTTGACTCGCAAGGGTTAACGCGCGGTGAATTTGCCGATCAGGTCGGCACGACTGCCGAAGCTGTCCGGCTGTGGCTCACAGATCAACGCATGCCAAAACGAAAGTCGATGGAGAAGATTGTAGCCCTTACCAATGGCGCTGTAACGGCGAATGACTTTTTCGATTGAGGGGACACCATGATCCAAGACCCCGCCATTCTGGCCAACATCATCACGGCCCTGCTTATCGCCCTGGCGTTGGTCGTGTTCTTCCTGATTGCAACGGCGCTGTTGCGTTGGATGGCGGACATACTAGTAGCCCGCGCCACCAAACGTCGCCGCATGGCCAAGTCTGAAACGCATGGCGATTTAGGCGGCTGGCCGACAGACGCTGAATGGGAAAAATTGTGCGTCGAGGCAAGTGCTGCACGGCCATGGGACGAACATGACGATGACACGCCAGCGCCGGAAGACGGGTCCGGTCTGCTGGCGAAAGACAATTCCCAATGAAATCCCGGCGCACCGCCGGTGATGCCCGGCTTTGCCTCCCCTGTAGCCGGGCTAACTACGCCGCCCCGTTGACCGCTGCCGTGCAAGGCGCGCGAGGGGCGGCGGTTTCTTTGGGAGGTGAGGGGTGAGCGAGCATCTTTGGATCAAGAAATTCGGGCTGACTGTTTGCAAACACTGCGGGATTGTGGCCGCCAGCTCGAACCACAAGAACAAGCCCTGCCCAGGCAAGGTTAGGGTGGCTCTGCGCGAGAACCGTATCCGGGCCGCCCCATGACCTTCGCCCACACCCACGCGCACCACCACGACCCGGACACGTCGCTTTTTTGGAGGTGAGGGATGAGACAGATTGATATGTTCGCTGAAGCAGCAACCGCCGCTAGGGATGCTGCATTAGAACGGGTCGCGTCTGGCAGCCCTGACTGGATTACAAACGCTCTTAATCTAATCCGTCTAATGCCTTACGGCGAATATACAGGTGAAGATGTCCGTTTGTGGCTTACACCTCAGATTGGGGAACCACACCACCACAACGCGACCGGCGCATTTATTCGTATGGCCATAAAGCGTAACCTGTTGAGGAAGACAGGGCGTTATACACAAATGCGCACAAAAAAAAGCCACGCAAGAATCACGCCTGTTTATAGGGCCGGCACATGAACATCCGCCGCGATAAACGTGATAAGCTGTTCAGCGACCTCGTGCGCGAGCGAGCCGAATGGAGATGTGAACGTTGCGGTAAATATTTCCCGGAAGGCCATCGACAGGGCTTGGAGTGCTCTCATCTATTCACCCGGGCTCGTAAGTCTGGTCGCTGGCATCCGGTCGCGGCAGTAGCACATTGTACTGGATGTCATTCTTATCTAGGCGGCAACCCGTTGGAATTTGCCGCATGGATTGAATCGCGCCTTAGCCCAAAAGACTACTTGCTGTTGACTACTTTAGCAGGAAAGATTGTCCGGCTCAAGAAACATGACCTGGCCGATATCCACGCCAACTTGAAAGCCTCCTGGCAGAACATGCAAGCCCGTAGGGAAGCGGGCGAGACGGGGCGGATTGAGTTCGACGATCCATATCCGGATCATTTAACATGACACCCTCACAGCGTGAGCTTCTAGCCTCTGCCCGCGAAGCCATGCCGGCGATTCTTGAAGGCACCGACAGGCCGACAGCCAGCGTGAGGGGCATAAAATACTCTCGCTACGAATGGGACCGCCCGCCACCGGAAGACCCACCGAAAATTCTCGAATTTTATGCAACGGCAGAAAAGTTGATGGCCGAAGGTTTTGTGTGTGAAGCAATTCTGTCAACGATTTGCCAGGTAACTGACTTAACTGTCGAAATGCTACGTAGCCGGCAGCGCATACGATATGTGGCCAGGACGCGTCAAGTGGCGTGTTTCTTAATGTCGCGGCTCAGTACACGGAGCACCGTGGAAATCGGTCGATTCATGAATCGCGACCATACCACGGTCATGCACGCCAACCGAACGGTTCGCGAGAAGTTGGACGCGGGCGATGAGTTGACCTGCACGATTTACCGGAATGTCAAGAGGGAATTAGGCGTATGACTCCCCGAGAGACCGGCGCGGCAGCCATATGGGCCGCAGAGCACGACATGCCCTGTGAATGGGAGACGGTCCCGCAGGCCGACCAGGAGATGTACCTGCGTATGTTCGACGCCGCGGTGGCGGCCTATACGTTGCTGGCTGCCGAGCAGGGCTGGAAGATGGTGCCGGAGCAGGCGACGGAGGAGATGCAGGAAACTTTTTGTGTGGCCAATACACCAATGTCAGCTTGGCGGTTTTTCTGCAAAGCCGCGCCTAAGTTCGAGCTGGGCGAATGACTATTTCCGAAGAAACGCCAGTTTGGTGGGCAAAACTAAGCAGAAAATACAAGGAGAATCGCGATGTTCAGCGGACACGTCTCGCCAGTTATGAGACAGAAGGCGAAGGGCTCAAGGCCCAAGCGGAACGCCGAGCGAAGGGCCGCGCGGAGATTGGTTCTACCAGGCTTTCCGATGAAGCCACGGCCCTTCTCAAAAGTCGAGATTGACCAGTATTTTTCTGGGGATAAAATTCAGTGCTTTGTCTGTGGCAAAACTTACAAGCGCCTTGGTCTCCACTTGGCTACTCACAGTTTAACGGAGGACGATTATAGGAAACTTTATGGCTTACCGTGGCGACGTGGATTATGTGGAACGGATGCCTTTCAAGCATATTCAGCGGCAGCCAAGCGCCGGATCGAAGAAGGGTATAAGCCTCCGTGCAACCCCCAATATAGGGAAAAGGCATATGAATCACTTCGTCAACATGGTGTTCGCTTCCAGCCATTTCATTTAGAAATTAGCCGACAGAATCTCGCGCAGTATAACGCAAAACCAAGAGACAGGTAAGAATATGACCCCTACCTTTGACGACTTCTGGCAACTAGCCCGTGGCTGTAGGGGCCGTCTGAACAACGGTGGCAGGCCAAACGCCGAAAGAGCATGGGATAAAGCACTAAAGGCTAAGGTGCCCCCAGCGGTCATCGTGGCGGGCTGGCTGGGCTATCAGTCAGCAATGGACGATACGGACACGGACTTTCAATACAGGTTGATGGCCAGCACGTTCCTGAATCAATGGATTTGGGACAATTACCAGGACGAAGGCGCGGCGCGGGATTACCTAGCGCGGCAGGAATTGAGGGTGGTGGGATGAGTGAGCGGCAAGAAGAAATTCTGCGACATTTAAGCGCAATCTCAGACAGGATGCTGTACAGGGTCGGAAGGTCAAGCCCCAATGTTGGAAAATGGACGGCTTCATTCCCTCACCCGCGCGTCTGGTTTTCCAATAAAGAGGTTGCGGAGCTTAGGTGGGGTGGAAAATTAATGCCATGGCGTGGACACGAAGATGCGCTAGTATTAACATCCATGAAGGTAGATCATCTGTTGTGAGTGTGTCAGTCGGATGTTGCCCCCGAGACTTGAGGCGGTGGGTAGACTGTGATGACCAGATAAGGGCTGGTAGCAGGTCATAATGTAGAGTCACGTCAAAGCTAAAGGTGTCCCGGTTCGATCCCGAGGCGTCTGACACACTCTCAAGAGGTGATTGACATGGAAACCACAACCAAAGACACGCCGTATTTTGCTCGCAACCGCGATGAAACGGACATAGCCTATCAACGCGGCTGGGATGACTACAACGAAAATATGGCA
>SDBT01020647.1_pt1 | contig 10298 bp, 6 predicted proteins | sample 2277101 | NCBI WGS metagenome assembly SDBT01 (sample SAMN10404973, study PRJNA504765) | marine sediment metagenome | isolation source: marine sediment core GS10_PC15, 103 cmbsf | place: Arctic Ocean: Southern Knipovich Ridge | collected 2010
GAAAGTAAAGAAGCCAAAATGATTAAAACAAAGAAAGACATTAAACAAGAAAGCAATATTGCAAGTAATATTACAATATTACAATTTACTAATGATGAGATAGAAGAACTTCGCGAACCAGCTTATAAAGCCCAAACCTTTAGGCTTACAGAAAGAGAAATTGAATGGGTAAAAGATACTTCTTACCGCCTAAGTAAAGAAATTAAACGCGGCAAGGTATCTCAGGCTGATATCTTAAGGATATCCTTTAAATTGTTTGCAAGCTATTTAGAAATTAATAAAGCAGACTTAATAAAAATATTGGAACGAATTAAGTAAGTAATATTACAATATTACATTATGACAATTTATCACACCTATGGAACAATTAAAGAAGGACCAGAAAAATAACTATAGCAAAAAGTCGAATACCGGCGGTTCTTTTAATTTAAAAAATTATGAAGATTTTGATAAATTAGCACCCTCAAGGTTTTATACAGAAAAAGAAGAAGTTACACTAAGGTTTTACCAAACCCCAAAAGCCCTTTTTAATAATCCCAGATATGGGGGGCTTGCTCTCGGTCCAAAGCTAATGTATTCGATATTAAGAGACCGATTAGACATATCTATTAAAAACAAATGGAAAGACAACAATGGTTATATATATTTAATTTTTAGCGTAGAAGAATTATCGGACCTACTAGAAATAGACAGAACGGCTGTTATGAGGTACAAGAAAAAGCTAGTTGAATACAAGCTGATTATTGATAAAAGACTAGGCCAGGGCAATCCCAATAGGGTTTATGTCTTAAAACCAGAGCTTGTGGATAACTATTCTCTGAAGTCGCAAAATGCGACCTCTAGAAGTCGCGATAAAGAACCTCTAGAAGTTTTAAATAGCGACCCTATTGATACTAACATTAATAAGACTAATCTAAATAACGTTAAAGAGAACGCTGTTTTAAATAAAAAGAAGAAAAAAAGAACTCCAAAAAAAGAATATTTAGCAAAAGAAATAGCAGAACAACTAGGGGACGATCACTCATTAGGATTTTTTAGAAAAGTTGTAGATTTAATGCCTGAAAATTTAATATGGCAAGCACTAAGCGAGGTTAAAGACACCCACCTAACCGGGAAAATTAAAAAAAGCAAAGCGGCTTTATTTACCAGTGTGATTAAAAGTAAAGCACTAGAACACAATATAAACTTAGGTATCAAATAAACAGAAAGAAAGAATGAGTAAAATTATCGCAATTACTAACCAAAAAGGCGGAGTAGGAAAGACCACCACAACCTTAAATTTAATAAGCCTAATCCTAGTGAAGGAAGTAATAAACAGAAGAAAAAATTCTTTGATGCTTTTTCTTCGGTAAAGAGAAAAATAGACGATTTAATTAGAAAGACTAGTTAGTAATAATTAATTTATAATTTACTCGATAATTTATAGGAAGCTAAAATTTCATAAACATTATGAAAGACGACAAAGATAAAAGAATTTTAAATCTTAAAAAAGAGATAAACAGATTAAAAAAAGCTATAAAAAAACAACGTTACGGCTTGGTCTGGATAGACGTTCCGGAAGCATTTGAAAACGATGTTGAAAACAAGCTACCAATTCTTAAAGAAGTGCCAGAGCTTGCTATAAAAAATAATGATGGTAAAACGACTCATATTTTAATTGAAGGCGATAACTACCATGCCCTAACCTGTCTAAACTACACTCACAAAAGCAAGGTTGATGTTATTTATATTGACCCTCCTTACAACACTGGTTCAGACGGGTTTAAATACAAAGATAAAAGAATTTTAAAAGAATACCCAGATGGCACAGAGGTACCAAAGGATAGCCCTCTAAGACATAGCTACTGGTTATCTTTTATGAAAAAGCGGTTAGAACTGGCCAAATATTTATTAAAAGACGAAGGCACAATTTTTATTTCTATTAATGAAGAAGAATTTGCTCAATTAAAGTTACTTTGTGATGAAATTTTTGAACCGCAAAATTATTTGACAACTTTTACAATCAAACTTAGGCACGAAGAGCGTATTTTAAAAGGCGATAAAGATTTTCATGAAGTTGTTGAATATCTTTTAATGTATAGATGTTCCAAAGCTTATAAAACTATTAAAAAAATTTACGATAATACATCAATTAAGGCATACGCTTACCAGGTTGTTGAAAAGACAAACAAACCAAAAACTATAAAATTCGGGAAAAAACTTGTAGAAATTTTTAAACCAAACCAATTTGAGATTGTGAAACAACAACCAAGCAAGAACTACTTCAAAAAGATAAACATCCGAGGCACGCTAAAGGAAGGGAATAGTAGCGGCAGATTTTATATGAAGTATATCGAGCCCCAAAAGAGTGAGGGGGTTTTGTATAAAGTGCCAAATATGGGAGGCGATAAATTTGGCTATAGATATTTTTTAACACCAATAAATGGTAAGAGGGTGAATGGTGATTATTTTCAAGGGGTACCATTAAATATTAAAGAATTTAAAGAAGTTCCTTACCCAAACTTTTTTGATTTTGAAAAAGAATTTAATAGTGTTGGATATGAAGGTGGGGTTACCTTTGGGGGCGGGAAAAAACCTGTAAAATTTCTAAAGCATTTTCTTAAAATTGGCTCAAATAAAAAAGATGCTTTAATAGTTGACTTTTTTGCAGGTTCAGGAAGCACGGGACATGCTGTTGTGGAATTGAACAATGAAGACAACGGAAATAGACAATTTATTTTAGTTACGAACAACGACGAGGTTGTTAATGGTAAAAAACACAAAATAATGAGTGATGTTTGTTACCCGAGAATTAAAAAGGTTGTTATGCAATGCAAAAGCGGAGTAAAATTTTATAAAACCGCTTTTATTGGAAAAAATAACGTTTTAAACGCAACCGATCAAGATAAAATTGAACTTGCTCACAATGCTGGTGAAATATTGGCGATTGCTGAAAACACTTTAGAATTGACAAACCAAAATAAATTCTATCAGTTATTTGAAGATGGAAATAAAGAAAAATATACGGCTGTATATTTCCGAGAAGAATTAGATGAGTTTGATGATTTTACGGAAACGGTGAAAAAACTAAAAAAACAAACCACTGTATACGTTTTTAGCTGGGGAGGTGAAGAATTTTTTGATGAATTTTCTGACATTAATCAAATAAAAGTAAAAACAATCCCTTTACCGATTTTGGAAATATACAAACAAATTTATAATCTTAGTACGGAATAATTATGTTTAACCCACTACCATTTCAGAACGATACAATAGAAAAATTACTTGCTACTTTAACAAGGCTATGGAAAAAAGACGGCAGTCAACTACCTTTAGTTTTTAAATCGCCAACAGGAAGCGGCAAGACTTTTATGATGGCGCATTTTATACGCGGTCTTAATAAATTACCTAATTGGGATATGGACAAGGCATTTATTTGGATTACTTTTAGCGATGATCTTGCAATGCAAAGCAAGAAAAAATTTGAAGAATATTTTGAAAATACTCTTGAGAACAATCTACTGACTGTAAACAACATCAATAAAGGCAAAATGTTTAAAAATGATATTCTTTTCTTAAATTGGCAAAAGGTTGTTTCCCGGGCGGCGGTAAATAGAATTATAAGAAGACCCGATGATGAACGAATGATTAAAGAAAGCGGAAAATATTTTGAGGATTTTATAGATGGTACAAAAAAAGATAATCGGTCAATTATTTTAATAATTGATGAGGCACACACTAATGTAACGCCGGGTTTAGCCCAGCAAATCATTGATTATATTGAACCTAAAATTGTTATCCATGTTAGTGCTACGCCGAAACCGGAAATAGTGGCTAAAGCCGCAGATTTAAACAGCTATGTTTCGACCGATAGAATAAGAGTTGTAGCGGAAGGTTTAATAAAAGAAAAAATAATTACCCAAACAGAAGAAGATTTGCGTAAATTTCAAGGAAAAGATTTAGACGAAGCGCTTTTAGATCTTGGACTAGAAAAAAGAGAGGAACTGAAAGAGGAATTTGAAAAACTTGGTAAAAAAATTAATCCCTTATTACTCATCCAATTACCAAATGACGACAACGAGCGCGTGCAGGCAGGAGAAAAGACAAAGGAGCAAATAACAAGCGACTATTTAAAAAAGAAAGGAATAAAATCAAATAAAATAGGGCGATGGTTTGATAATTTTCCTAAACCGGACGGAATTGAGGATAATGAAGACGATTATGATATTTTACTTTTCAAGCTAGCTGCCGGCACAGGCTGGGATTGTCCGCGTGCCCACGTGTTAGTAATGTTTAGAAATGTTAGAGTTGAGCAGCGTTATATCCAAACAGTTGGTAGAATCTTAAGAATGCCAGAACCAGATTTAAAAAAAGATTACAAAAATAGCCCAAACGTAAGAGTAGGTTATTTATATACGAACTATAACAGAAAAGACATAATCGACAATTGGATTGATAAAACACAAAACAAACCGGCGGTTTATCCTTCAAAAAGAAAAAAAGAAATAAAAAATATCCAATTACAATCTGCTTATGTTTCACGAGTTGATTATGGAGACTTAAGCAATTCCGCAAAATTTCAGGCGAGTTTTATTAAGTCAATGTATGCTTATTTTAAGATCGGAAAAGATGACATTTTAGGGAAAGCGGAAAAGAAATTAGAGAAAAGAGGAATTGATTTAGAACCATTAGTAACTAATCAAATAATTATTGACGCACAATTTGAAGATTACGACAGAATTAATTTTGAATTTCAGAAAAAAGGCCATGATGTATCCTTGAAGATGTCCCAAAATGATGTTGAAAAAACTTTTAATTATCTTTGTTGGCAATTAATAAAAGAACAAACGGAGGACGCAGCAAAAATAACGAACATCACCCGGTCTTGGAGTCCACTGAAATCGGCAATTAGAGTTTGGATAAAAAACATTTTGGGAGAAAATAGTGACTATTACTATCGAATTTTCATAAAAGATATCCAAAAAGAAGCAAGCAGTGTTTTTCGACCAGCAATTACACAAGCGTTGAAGGATTATAGGCCGATTTTGGAAAAGGTCTTGAAGGAACGAGCAAAAAGGAATGAGGAAAAAGAAGCACCGATTTTTACCATTCAGGAAAGCTATAGTTATACAGAAGATTATGAAAATTTACCTGTAAGGCTTAGCGTTTTAGAAAAATTTTACATAAGAAAAAAATATGATGGCAAACCAAATGAAATTGATTTTATTAATTATATTGACAGTAAGAAAAATAAAATTGACTGGTGGTTTAAACAGGAAGTTGGTCAAGAATATTTTGCTATAAAATACTTCAATACTACAGATGAAAAATTTTCTCTTTTCTATCCTGATTGGATTATAAAATTTGAAGACGGACGAATTGGTATTTTTGATACGAAAAGTGGAAGAACTGCCACAAATACCGAAGGACGAGCACAGGCGTTAGCAAAGAAATTAGAAGAACTTGGTAAGCAGTATGTTGGTGGAATTGCATTAAATGAGAATGAACTTTGGTATTTTAATGATTCCGAAAATTATATTTATACCTTGGGCAAGTTAGATAAGAATTGGAAAATATTTGAAGATTTATTTAATTAGTTTAGTTGTATTAGCTTTAGAGTATTTTCACTACCCTTGTTTTTCGAAAACCATAGGTAAATGGTTTTGCCCGCTAAAATTCTATTCCTTCGGAATTATTCAGGGGGGAAGAAGAATTCGAAGGCTTTAGATCAGGCTCATTCACAAAACTATCCTATTTGAAGGATATTTTTGCTCAATATTTCGTACCACTGCTTTAACAATAGCGCTAATATTATCTTATTAGCAGTGATATTCGCCTGAAAAGCAGCCTTCTTTAGCGGGTGTCTGGGGCTGGTAAAAAGTTATTTACCGCCCCCGACTACACCCCATTCCGCCCTTCCGTTTTATTTCTTTCAGAAACAAAACCATTCCTTTACAGGAATGAAAATCCTAGCGGATTTTTACAGGAAGGGTGCCCTCGCCTGTTTCTGCAGGCTTCGGCGGTCGCTCAGGCTAAAGCCTTCACTAATTGGGTGTAGTCGGGCACCGCCCGACACCCGCTGCGCCATCGCGGAATTCCCCCCTGAACCCCCCTTCCGCTTGGCGCTCCTCGCCTGGATTTTATTTTAAGGTTTTAGCTTCTTTAATTTTTTAAATTTAAGTTTTAAGGGTTCCTTAAACCAGGCGAGTCTACAAAAAGCCCCGCATGCTAGATAAAAATTTCTAACAGAAGCGGGGCTTTTCTAAATAGAGGTGTAAGAGTGATTATATTTTATTCAGCATACAAGCTTATTATTTGTAAACCTACAGGCCCAGCGCCAATATATGCATAGTCTCCTTCGGCAAAAATTCCCATAGCCTCACCGGGGATAATAATATCAGCAACAACTTTTGGAGCGCTCTTATCTATGATGTCTATCACCTGAACCCCGCTCTCCTTAGGGGTGCCATTATCATTTCTAATTATATAGGTTATGAAAGAATAATCTCCAAAAACAGAAACATCCGACACATCACCCTTAGCAAAAGCTCCTCCTACCAATACTGGATTTGTTTTATCTGTGATGTCTATTATTTGCAAAGAATTTCCTGAAGGCAGATAGGCAAAATCTCCTTCAATACAAAAGTTTTGTGCCCAACCAGAAGTCATAAGGCTACCTTTGTTTTGGGGATTTTCTCTATCGGTTATATCAAGAATGACAAAACTTCCTCCTTCAAAGATATAAAGATAGTTTCCCTCTGAATAAATGGAATTGATACCTAGTTGACCTCTATCAATTTCTTTAATCTCAACAATATTAGCTTTATCCGTAGCGTCTATTATTTTTATACTGCTTTTTACCAGACTAAAGATATTTTCTTCCTTTTCTTCCCAAACAGTAGAGACGGCGTAGATGTAATTGTCAACTACAGATATTTGTTCAATATTACCTTCAGACTCAAACGCCCCGATCACAACTTGATTTGTTTTATCTGTGACGTCTATTATTTGAAGACCTATTTCTGCTTTATTACCACTCTCACTCCATTCTTCAAAAGGTAAATAAACGTAGTTTTCTTCTACATGGAAATCAGTCGCCCAGCCAGCTGTAGTGCTACTACTTACAACTACTGGCTTGGCTTTATCAGTAATATCGATAATATTTAGGCCTTGTCCTCCTATGTAAGCATAGTCTCCAGCAACATGGACTTTTCCGGTATATCCTGGGTTATAATAGCTTCCAACAATATCCAGGGAGAACTGTTTTAGATCTTCTTCTGTGGTTTCTTCAGAAGATATTTCTTCTCCATCTTTTATATTCGAGGTTTCAGTTTGTTCTGTTTCCTTTTCTTCTTCTAACTCAGATATTTTTGCTTCGAGCTCTTCAATTTTCGCTGTTGTGTCTATTGGTCTACAAGAAACGCTGATTATAACCAAAGCTAGAATTAAGAGCACGACTATGGATAGTTTTTTCATGATATCTCCTCTCATGTTAAATAGTATTTTCTTTTTATTTATACTTCTCTAAAACAAACGAAAACTACTTAATATTTATCAGGTTAATAATACAAGTAAAAAATATGTTATATTAATAAATTCTAATCGTCAAATAAAAAGTGAAGCAAAAATTCTATTGATTATTTCCTATTAGTTGATAAAATTTTAGAAATTATACAAAGTTGCTTATTTTGTATAAATTAATCTTTCCAGAAACCATTACTCTGCAATTCTTAATATTTTTTAATTATATTCTTGCCTATTTAGGCTCTTTCTTAGTGTAAAAATATACATTTTAAGTAAAAATACCTATTGAATTCTCCGCTGACGCAGGACCATACTAAATTATGCAAAAAATTCACCTCTCCCCTACCCAGTTTCTATACAAAATAAGCAAAAGTGTTTAAGAAGACCATGGTTAAAAACCAATTACTTAAACACAGAACAGTTTCAGAAAGGACTTTTGAAATAGTTCCATATCTTGTACCTAAGGAGATCTCCTATTTAATTTCTGAAGCTAAAAATAATCGAAATGGAGAAAGGGACTCTCTTTTTATTTTACTTCTATTTGAGACTGGATTAAGGGTTTCAGAGGCCTTGTCATTAACACCTACCAAAATTGATTTGTTTGAAGAAAGACCAGTTTTAAGGATTGTTGGAAAAGGAGGAAAGCCAAGGACAGTAGCATGCCCAAAAACACTTGCTGATAAACTCCAGGCTTATGCAAAGAAGAAAAATATTAAACCAGACCAAAGAATATTCTCGATTAACAGACAGCGGATCTGGCAGATATTAAAGGAAGTTTCCAAAAGAGCAGGCTTTACTAAAAGAATTTACCCTCATCTTTTAAGACATTCAGACGCGATTGAAAGATTAAAGCAGACCGGAAATCCTAAAGCGCTCCAACACCACCTGGGACACTCATCAATAGTAATGGTGATGAGGTACCTTTCAACTCTTACAAAAGAGGATTCTCTAAGGATCCAACAACAAGTAAATTTTAGTGAAGCGGAACAAGAGCATAAGATCAAGAAGTAAGGAGAATCTTACAATGTGTTATAATGAATCAGGAAAAAATCAAATGCCTGAAAGCTCAGAAGCTAAGAGCTATACTGATACAAAAATACCTCTCAAAGAAAAGCCTCAGCTGGAAGTAGTAAAAGAGGAAACTCCTGAAGTTCCCAAAAAAGTCCAAAGAAAAATAGCTAAAAAAGTTGCCGCCTGTATTTCTGCAGGTATGGTCGCTTCAACAGGAGGCTTTATTGCTCTGGGAGAGACGGGAAATCTTCCAGAACAGGTCCAGGAGTGGTATAACGATACTTCAGAAAACGTAAGAGCTATTTTTGGAATAGAAGTAATTAATGATGGAGTTGTTGATAAAAATGTTTCTCAGACGCCAGAAGCACCTTTTGAAGGGCTTAAGATAGAAGGGCTGGATCATGTCTTCCAAAATGGAAGATGGGAGTATATAGTCCCCGATGATGGTTTTGTAGCAGGCTATTGGAATGATAAAGAAGGAAGATATGAACACACCGCCAGTGTTTTGAAAGGAGAATGGACTGGAATATTTGCGCTAAAACTACCAGAAGATATAAAAAAGCTAACCCCAAAAGAAAAATGGACAAAAGAAGATTGGGAAAATGGAGACATAAAAATTCCAATTCCTTTTATGATCACTAAAGGCGGAGTAATTGAAGAAATGGAAATTTTCAAACAGGATAGAACATTTAAGCCAACAGAGAGACAAACCACGTTGGCTGTTTCAAATCTTCCTGATAAAACAGCTTTGCTTATGCCTTTTATAAACCTTGAACATGCCTCATCCATGCTTGCAAATTCAGATTCAGGTCTGGCTGGAGTACACCTTGTAAAAGATGAATTGTGGTTGACTTTATATATTGGTGATACACAGGCGGTGAATTATTTTTTTGAGGTCATTCAACTCGAAGTGGCAGGAGGAGATAGAGAGATAAAATTCGGAGACCAGCTTTTAGAATTAAATAATAGTGTTCTAACATCGCCAATGTTAAAAGCTATTAACCTTTCATTTGACTTAAATAAATACCAGATTTTGCTATTGCTTAGTAAATTTAAAGGTTCTGATACAGGTGGGGTTAATTTTACATTTGACAATCTTTTAAAAGATGAAAAGGGAAGATTTATATTTATGGTGCCTGGATTAATCCAGGAAGCAGAATCATTTATTAATGAAAAATAAAACTAGTAAAAACTTTTCTACTATATTAATATTGTCCGTTTTTTCTTTCTTTATATTATTTTTCATCTTTTTATTTTTACCAAGACAAGTAAATGCTGGTGGTTGCACATATACAAGTTGTAACTATACTCCCAGATGTAATTACTGGCAGACACTTTGGAATTTAAATGTAGCAAATGACACAGCATGTGGTAGTTGTGGAGGTTACCCTTGTGCAAGTACGTATAGACCTTGCATAAATTGGTCCTACTATTGTCGAACTGGATGGAGATATGAGTGGGATAGGTGCTCTTATTTTAGCAGTTGTAACCCAACACCTACTCCAAGGCCTATACCTACGCTTATACCCGCTACACCCATACCCACAGCTACACCTCGACCGCCTACTCCAACACCTACACGGCGGCCAACACCCACACCAGATACTAGGCCTGACTGCGGACATACTTGTCTAAACCATGGAACAGCTTCAGTGGCTTGGCCAGACTGTTCTTGTACTAATCGATCGCCAGCTTCAGGGTATACTAGGATTGGAACATGGGGTAGCAGAGATTGTTCACAATGTACAGGTTATAGAAGATTAGCTCCAACACCTACACCAACT
>SDBT01020648.1_pt1 | contig 10297 bp, 9 predicted proteins | sample 2277101 | NCBI WGS metagenome assembly SDBT01 (sample SAMN10404973, study PRJNA504765) | marine sediment metagenome | isolation source: marine sediment core GS10_PC15, 103 cmbsf | place: Arctic Ocean: Southern Knipovich Ridge | collected 2010
CTTTGTGCGCTTTGTGGTTATTCTTTTAATTTTTTCTGACCTTATTTCCCGAAATATCATAAACCATCAAAGCCTCCCCATGACGGACATAAAGCCGTCCATCGCTAATCGCCGGATGCGCCCAGTGCATACCTTTACCCAGGGGAATCTTAAATGAACTGACCACTTCAAATTTTTCCGGATTGGCTCTGACGAGGGCGAAACCTCCCTTTTTCTCCTCATAACAATAGAGCATACCTTCAGCAGTGATGATAGGACCTTTGTTGCCCCACTTTTCCTCCCACATCACCTTGCCAGTCTTCCAGTCCAGACAGACCCAGTTGCCGCTCCGATTATTTTCCCAGTTTGACGCATAAATATAACCATCAACCAGAACGACACCACCAAGATGGACATCGAGCACCTCACTAATCCATTTCCTTTTAATTTTTGTCCCGTCAGGCGATAATTCAAACATTGCGCTAGGATTATCATAGCCGCTGGTCACATAGATATGGCCATCATGATAAAGCGGTGAGTTAACATTGATATCTTTAGGGTCATCCTGATATTCCTCGTATTCATCGCGCCACAGTAGTTTACCGTTTTCGGCATTTATACCGACAAATGAATCCGCCAGCTGGGTAGCGATAATTTTTTTGCCACCCCTGTTTATAAGGATCGGCGAACAATAATTACCTAATTCGCTTAACTCACGGGTCTGCCAGATGACCTTTCCGCTGATTTTGTCAAAGGCAACGACTGACGCTTCCGGACCGCCCGGGGTACAAATTAACTTATCATCGACAATCAGGGGAGATTCGGCAACCCCCCATCTATGATATTCTCCATCGAACTGATCAATTACCTGCACTGACCACATGATCTGCCCTGACTCCGTATCAATACACAGAACTTTTCCCATACCACTGACCACATAAACACGATTTTCTTCAACAGTAGGTGTTGTTCGTGCTTCGGGATAGGAAGCCTTCCATTTTTCACCATAGGTAGTTTTCCACAGGATTTTACCATCCAAATCCAGGGCAGTCAGCGTTTCGTGATTATCCACAACACCTGTCACAAAGATTTGTTCTTTGGAAATAGAGGCGGATGAAAAACCTGCACCAAGATTTTCAACTGACCATAACAGTTCCGGGCCATTATCCGGCCAGGTTTTAGCCAATCCGGTTTCGACAGAGATACCGTTTCGTTCCGGGCCTCGCCAATGCGGCCAGTCATCAGCCAGCGATATTGCGCTTAAAAATAATCCGGCCATAAATGCTAATGTTACTTTTTTAAAAACTTGGTTTTTGCTCATCAATCTCATTTCAGTTTCCCTTTTAGCAAATAGGTAGTGTCATCCCCCATGGAAGGGGTCTTCCTTCATGTAGATGCGATTTTAAGACGGTATTAATAAATCAGGTGGGTCTCAGAATTTTTTCCTGCCCCTTTGATGATATCCCCCGACTAATTTCTCTAATATCTAATAATAAAACTATAATGAACACTATACAAGTTCTAATTGGTAATTTTTAACTCGAAAAAGATTATTATGATATAATATCATAGCATATCATCTTCTGTTTAAAGCGTAGGAAAAGCTTGCCATTTGCTACGACAGGCATGGTCCAGACAGGTCCCCTTATATCCCCTAGTGCTGATGCTAAAGAGGTAACCTGAGTAAATGTTTCCGGATCAGGCTTCATTAAGAATAGATTACCTTTGATATCACAGCAGAGCAAATACCCATCCACCAGCACACAGGTGCCCCATCCCATGTCGTTAGTACTCCATTTTTCGTCACCGTTTTTTAGATCAATACATTTAAAGGCCCCTTTATTTTGAAAACTGTTACCGGAATAACCATAGAGATAACCACCGATGACATAAGGATCTGAATGGTGCGAAGCAAATGATTTAAGGTACCAGAGCGAATCGGCCCCGGTTTGACTGACTTTAAGCAACATACTTCCGGTACCGTATCCGGAGGTAATAAACACACGATCACCACTAACCAGAGGGGTTGTTGCATTGACATCATAAGACGTTGGCCAGTTTACATTCCACAGATTTGTTCCCCCGACAAGGTCGAGTGCGGCCAGGCCGGTTCCGTGAAAAGCGAGAATAATTGTTTTCTCATCAATCTCCATTGTCTTTAATGCTGCATATCCAGGAAGGCCATTACCGCTTTTCCAGGCAACTTTTCCTGTTTCTTTTTCATAAGCAATTGTACGACAGCTACCCCCTCCCTGTACGAGAACAAGGTTGTCGTAAATAAGCGGAGAGGAAGAGTGACCCCAGGTGGGTTCCTGCCCTCCTTCATCAGTTACATTTTTATGCCATAGTTTTTGCCCATCACTCAGCCGCCAGCAGACCAGATCACCACTGCGTCCAAAGGTATAGACATGGCCACCATCGATAAATGGTGTAGCCCGCGGTCCCGCACCATGGCTGGGGGAAGCCTTTGCCGGATAGGAGCTTTGCCAGAGCAATTTCCCATCATCCGGATTGAGGCAAAAAACAAGATCATTGTCTGAATCACGGCCACAGATCACCAGACGATTACCCTGAACGACAGGAGCAGACCATGCTGCACTGGTATTACCCTTACAGAGATAATTAACTTCCCACAGTTTTTTCAATCCTTTGGACCAGTCAGTTTTGATTCCAGTGACAAGGGACCGTTTTTCCCCATCCGGACCATACCAGGAGACCCAATCCGCAGCGCCTTTTTCCAAAGGTACCGGACCGGGATCTTCAACCTTTGGTACGGCTTCTGCGTCACCACTTATTCCTTCTGTACCGGAGATGATACTGATTGTGTCCCAGTACCACATCGTTATGATCAACAATACAACAACGATTGTTCCGACTACCCCAAGTGTCCATTTCAACCATTTTTTCATGAGCTGCTATCCCTTTCCAGAATATGTACCTCGTATAAATATTAAATGGTGTATTTATCTATATTACAGTCGAGTAAAAAGTAAGGTTTGGTTGTTAATTTTGCAAGATTTTATAGTTGGAATTTTTATACAACCTAGATACAATGGGTCTTTACAGTTTATTTTTTATCATATTATTCTTTTAGTTAAATTGAGACATGGAATTTAAAGATCGTCTGTTTCTCTTTTTAAGTGGCATCTTCCTGACTGCGCTGGTGCTGGGAAACATCATCGGAACAACAAAATTTGTGGACATTTTCGGTTTGATTGTACCGGCGGGTGTCCTGGCTTACCCGTTTACTTTTCTGGCTACTGATCTGATATGTGAATTGTATGGAAAAAAACGAGCCCAGACCTTGGTGTGGGTGGGCTTTAGCATGAATATTTTCATGCTCGGTCTCATGTCATTGGGGCATTTTTTACCCGATGCTTCCGGTGTTTCAGGTGCAGCTTCAACATTTGAGAATGTTTACCGGTTCATGGTCGGTAATGTCATCGCTTCCATGATTGCCTATCTGATTGCTCAGACTGTTGACGTGCATTTGTTCCATTTCTGGAAACGCTTAACCAGGGGCAAGCATTTATGGTTGCGCAATAATGCTTCTACCACCTTCAGTCAGTTAATAGATACCATTGCCATATTATCAATTTTATACTGGGCTGATAATCTGGGACCGGAGATTGACAGTATTGATCGATTAATCCAGCTGATATTTGCTTCCTATTTATTTAAATTCTTCTTTGCCTTGTTCGACACCCCTTTATTTTATCTCGGCGTCTGGCTTCTCAAGGATAGAGTGCATGAGGATCCCGAAGAGAAGAAATGGGGATATCATTCTTTTCGGGAAGAAGCGCTTTAGGCGGAGGCCGCAGACCGGATTGTTTTTTTTGACAGAATTACTTATCAGATGCTTGAAACTGGATTCTCGATTCTGTCAAAGAATTTCAGTCCCAATTGAAACCAATTTAGAACAGAGAATTAAAGAGTTTCTATTTCCACTCGAGAATAAGAATAGGGATAGTTTAATAAGCGGAGAGGATTAGAAATAAATGGCTCAATCTTCAGAAAAAAAGGGTAATCATAATGGTGCCCGTCCTGTACGGGTAAGAATTTACTATGATATCATCGAAAAAATCCGTGAACAAGGCGATTTTATTGTCAATGGGAGGGCAATTCCGGGATTTCGAAATTATTATTTCACTTCCGGGATGTGGTTAACCTGGAAGTTACCCCGTTCCAGAAAGAAACTATTACAATCCATCCAAAAATGGAAATGGCGGTCACCGGGAATCAATTACGACCATTCCAAAATGGATATTGAAAGCCGCTGCCAGGATCATTTTGATGATTTTGATACGAATAACAAGCGCATTAAGTATTCTGATAACTTTCATGGTCTTGAATCTACTATTGTGACTGAAATAACCAACAAATCAGGTCCCAATGAGATAAAGGTATTTTTTGATAATGGTGAGGAAAAAGAAATAAAGATCAATCAACGTGGCAGGGTTCTCAAAGAAATTGAGCGGCTTCTTATCTAAGACTCCATTTAAAATTTGAAATAAAATATATAAATTTGATTTGACATATAAGCAACATCCTGCGTAAATTTAGGTTTACTTTATTTGGTTCTTGGTTCTTGGTTCTTGGTTCTGGGTTCTGGGATTTAGATTTTGTATTAATCATTGTTTTCCGGCGTAGCTCAATTGGTAGAGCGGGTGGCTGTTAACCACTAGGTCGTAGGTTCAAGTCCTACCGCCGGAGCCAGGAACGTCTTAAACTCGAACTGTTAAGTTCAGTCAACAAAATTGGCTTTGTGGATGTATAATTCCATAGAGCCATTTTTATTTTTGCATCTTCAGGATGATCTTTGTGAATTGTTAACTCAATTTCACGAATCAGAAGGCGGATAGCAGTTTGCTTCTCCTCAAAATTAAAATCATCGAAGAGTTTTTTAAAATCTGAATATATCTCGATTAAAACTTTTTTGTCCAAATTCTGATCTGTTAAAATTTCAATATCTTTTTTTAGTTGATTTCTTTGCATGATTAAATTTCTAATAGATTCCTCTAATACACGCAATTCCTCAGATATTGATTTTAAATCTTTTAATTTGGGATTATCCTTTATAGCTGACAAAAGATTTAATTCTTGTTTTTTAAAGTTCGCTACCTTTGCATCTTTTTTTCTAATTTCTTCTTTAAATTTATCCACCTCTTTGCTCGAACCACTTTCGACCATTTTTATTGTTGCATCTATAAGCTGTTTGTCCTGGCTAAGTTCGAATAAAAATGTTGTCATTGCTTTCTCAAATGTTCTTGACTCAACTTGCTTCTGAGGACAAATCCCAGCATCAAAATGATGTTGTTTTGAACATTTATAATAAAAATATATATGCCCGTTTTTCTTCTTTGTATATGATGTAGTCATGGCGCTGCCACAAAATCCGCATTTAAGTATACCAAGTAAGAGTAACTCATGTTTTGATTTGTATGCCGGTTTTTTCTTAGTATGTGCTTTCTTGAACAATTCCCTTACTTTATTGAATTTTTCGATATCCACAATTGGCTCATGCAACCCATCAAAAAGTTCATCATTAAACTTAATTTTGCCAATATATACTGGATTTGACAACTGTGCTGGCAAAGAATTCTTCCTGAATAATCCACCTCGTTTCTGACGAAAACCCTCATCAGTTAGACGCTTCGCAACAGAAGTCGCTGATTTATCATTCAAATAATAATCAAACATTTTGTTAACAATTTCTTTTTCTTCTTTGTTTACAAGCAACTTTTTCTCAATTAAATCATATCCCAAAGGAGGTCCACCAGACCATCTTCCTATTCGTGCTTGATTATAATTTTTTTCAAACGTTCTTTCTGCAATTAATTCTCGTTCAAATCTGGCAAATAACATTAACAAATCTCTGAAAAATTTACCTTGTGCAGTCCTAGTATCAATATCCTGCGATGTTGAAATCAAATCCACTTCATATTCAGAGAAAATCTCATCTAGTTTATATAGATCTTTGGGATTGCGAGAAATTCTATCAAGTTTTGTAATTAGTACAATATCATTTTTTTTTCTTTCGATTTCTCTAATCAATTTTTTCAACTCAGGACGGTCTAGATTCGACCCTGTGCTCGAATCTCTGAAAATGCGAGTTATGCTCCAATGTCTAACCTGGCAATATTCTTTGAGAATAAGTTCCTGATTATCCAGTGAACTGAAATCACCCTTCGATTGGTCATAAGTTGATACACGACAGTAAATTGCAACTCGTTTATTTTCTGTGTCGCTTTTCGTCGAGTTCGTACTAATTTTATTCATTGTTCTTTGTTTTTTTGGATTCGTCGATAATTTTAGAGTATTTCGTTGAGTTATTAGTTGACTCTTGGAGCAATCTTTTCAATACCTTGGAAATATTCTTTGACCATTCGCTGGCAATCTCTTTTTCACTCCAATCCTCATAAAATATTTTCAATATTTCGATTAGTTTATGTGTAAAACGACTTTCTATTTGATTCGGGGCTTTAGATGAAACTTCTTTCAATCTTTGCCTGAGCTGTGTTGCTGCTTTTAATGAAGGTCTGAAAAAGTTAACCTGGGGTAATGGTTCATATACGGTTGAAACGCTATCGATTATATGATTTAATATTTCAATATCTGTGCGAACCAGATCCGATCCATAAGATTTTATAATATCGCTAATAATTTCTATCAGATAATTGATGATTTTTAATTCATATGAATTAATTACCCGGGCACGGTTTACATTTATGAGTGCACCAAATTTATTATTCGATTTTTCATAATTTGATGCGATTAAGACAAATTTATCCTTAATAAATCGTTTTTCACTTTTATTCAACCCACCTTTTTCAAAAGCAATCCTGCAGGCATTCTCTACAGCCTCAAAATTGCCGCTGGCCAGGTTTTCCCGAATAGTCTGAGTTAATATTTTTTTATTCCACATAGTATTTGCAATTTAATGATTATTTGACATATTGACAAATGGACAATTAGACATTTGGTATTTGGTACGTTTTTACTTTTATCTTCTTTCCAATCTGATCCAGGTCACGTACAATATTTCTGTCGTTGTATTCAAAACCAATTTCTTTTTTCAGATAGTCTTTAATTTGATCAATCGTTACCTCTTTGCCCTTAAAATTCTCTTTGAGTATTGCTTGTCTTTCTTGCTTGGTTGGCTTCTTCTTAATTAAAGATTTCGGAACACTTACGTGATCAAAGGTCGATAAAAACTTTAATTTCTCTCCAATAAAACCAAATGCACGGTCCACATCATCTTTCGATGCTTCAAAACTCTGCCTGGATTTGGCAATTGCTTTTACATATCTTTGCACAGAAATCGCTAAACGAGTTATCGTATCAGACAGTACTGATGAATTAATATTAATTTCAGTGATCGATTTTATTTTTTCTCTGATATAATCATTTATTTTCAAACTAATTTTTATTTTAACTAAGTTTGTCCTTATATATGCCACAATTCTTTTTAATTCCCGCTCCCAGTCATTTTCAATAATCCTCCGGTTTAAGGATGAAATTATTTTTGCTCCCTTACTTATTTCATATGCTACCTGGCTTTGTCGTTTCAAGTCTGCCGGTATATCCATAATAAAATCGAATCGTGAGATTATATTTGTGGGTATATCAATATCGGTGTACGCATTATAATTACCTGCTGGATTTATCTGGCTGTAACGATTCATATCCAGATGTATCGAGGTTAATGCTTCATGTTTCCATCTTGCTGCTGTACTGTCTATGGCTATACCATCTTCCATTACCTGGGAGAATGAACTCATTACCTTTTGTCGGGCATGTTTTATTGCATGAAAATCCTGAATACATAACACACCACCAGAAGCACGCGGCAAGTAACCAGGGTTTGATATTCTCCTACCATTACCCCACTTTACATCTCCAATCATACCCGCGGGTGTTATTTTGCCGTCCACACATGTGACTTCTTCAGATACCGGATTAAGGATTCTGGCGATCAGGGTAAGCAGCTTCTTGCCAACATTAGGAGCACCAATCACTAACGAATGCAGCTTCATTGCGTTCTTCTCATCCCTGCCATCAGAAAAACTCTGCAGGATCATAAAATCGATACATTTATCCAGTTCTTTGGCGGACTTAAGTCCCTTTATGCCCAGGTTTTTTATCAGTTGCTGTTTTATATAAAGAACAATGCCATTCGGTTTTGCGGCATGTTTCATAAATAATTTTGCGACCCGATTTTTCGGATCAGGTCTTATACCAATCAGATCATCAGCGGATATTCTCTCCTGAATCTCTTGGATGAAAAAGACATATTGCCCACCGTCAGGATCTAAGATAGAGAGGACAGTTCCACAGAAAATGAGAAAGCATCCTTTATTTTGATAGGCGTTTATCACATCCTTAAAATCGTCATATAGAATATTGAGGCAGGCAATGCTATTGCCTCCTCTATCTTGAAGTTTAACTGAAAATATGGTAATCCTGGTTCCGTCTGGCAACTCATATGGCATTGGATCTGACAGTGAAGTAATTGAAGTGATAATTTTGACTGGCTCCCCGACAAAATTTTCATTTTTTATATCGAATATAGATTGAGCGGAAATCGTACTCCAATTAGTCTTGGAGATGATATCAATATTATCCTTAAGTGTTTGTTGTGCAACAGGATCTGGGAGTGATTTAAAGGCAAGGTCAAATGAGGTGAAATCTGACACAAAGAGCTCCTTTGTGAAAAAATTTGATTTACTAAAGTTAGTGAAAACAGCTCTTAGTACAAAAAGATATTACTAAAAAATACTGGAAGCACTATCGGGAGACAATACAGGTAAAAAGTCTTACCATTTCTATTTATATCTAACATACACGTAGGAGTACCGACGTGGACGTAAGGCATAAAGAATATGATGTGGAGAAACTAAAATTATAAATATATAGATTCTTGTAACATTCCCTTTTTTCATTTCGTATATTAGTTCAGAATCTCTACTCTACTATTCGTACTCAAACATATAATTAACCTCATCCTAAAAACGACAGATTTATCCTACCATTTTTAAAGAAGCACTATTTGCTTGTAAGAATATCTTGGTTATCAGTATCTATTATTTTATATGTTATCATATCATACAATTAGAAGGGATAGAGCCATGATCAGAAAAAGCATAGCAAGTATCCTCATTATTATAATATTGATCAACGTTGTAGGATGTAGTTCCTATCAGCAAGTATTATTGGAAACAGATGCAGACCAAGAAATTGTATTGATGCCAGATGAGGAGACATTAAGGAAAAGTGAAAAAGTAATAATAACAACTTTGGATGATAAAACCCATGAATTAACAAATGTTAAGATTCAAGGATTAATATTTAAAGGTGCGGAATGGATAAGTGCGTCTAAATTTCAAGAGGTGGTAATTTCTGCTGAAGAAATAAAAAAAATCGAAGTTATGGGATATGACGGTGGATTAACTTTTTTGGCTATTATCATTATTGTAGGAGCACCCATATTAATATTTGCGGTAATTATGGAATCGGATAGATAAAAATTGGGGTATAAAAAAAGGATTAAATCCTCTCATATATGTACATGATACATCTGATTTTTATTGCATTCCCTTGCGGCTTTGTATATTAGTCTCGATAAATTCTCTTTTGGCATCTGTTTTCTTGAAATCTCATCTATACCGCACCTCATTTGGCTTCTATACTCGTTATATCAATTTAAGATTCTATATGCATTTTTTCTTGATCTTTTCATAGATGGAATTAGATAAAAACCATTTCTTCAATTTTAAGATTAACTTATCCAGTTTTGCCCAATCTTATAAGCGTTTTGATTTTGTGAGGTAAATGCTATGATCAAAAAAAGTATAGTTTGCATTTTAATTGTTTTGCTCTTAATCAACAGCATAGGATGCTCTTCTTATCAGAAAGTTTTATTTGTAATAGATGCAGACCAAGAATTAGTATTAGCTCCAAGTGAGGAAACATTCCAAAAAAATGAGAAAGTATTAATAACCACTTGGGATGGTAAAACTTACACCTTAACCGGAGTGAAAGTTCAAGGATTTGAATTTAGAGGTATAGAATGGATCAGTAATTCTAAGTTTAGAGAGGTAGTAATCTCCGCTGAAGAAATAAAAAAAATCGAAACTCAGCAATCTGATACTGGATTAACTCTATTGCCCCTTGCTATTATTGCAGGAATATTTTTAGGATTTATTTTTTATGTTCTTGCTACTAGCCAGAAATGAAAAAGTAAATAAAATCTGATCGATTTAATTCAAATTATTTATTGTGAAATTGATTTATCTAGCCCCACCCAGACTGATAGCCG
>SDBT01020650.1_pt1 | contig 10296 bp, 14 predicted proteins | sample 2277101 | NCBI WGS metagenome assembly SDBT01 (sample SAMN10404973, study PRJNA504765) | marine sediment metagenome | isolation source: marine sediment core GS10_PC15, 103 cmbsf | place: Arctic Ocean: Southern Knipovich Ridge | collected 2010
ATGACCGGGCAATTCATACCATTCATCATATTCAACAACAGAAAGTTTACATGCTAACTCAAGCTCATCATCATCATAAGAACGATCAAAATGAAAATATGTACAATTCAGGCATGAATTAACCTTGATAAAATTAGCAGATTTGAAATACTTTTTTATTCTTACTTCTCTTTCTTTGATCCTTACGTGTCTTTCTTCATCTTGGCAGCTAACACAATCTATAATTATATTCATACCTTGTTCTTCTGGATAACTATATTTATGTCCATTTTCACAAGTATAAGTATAAGTCTGAACCGTGCCAGTAAGTGTTAATTTATGTTTCATTTAATTCTCTCATTATCTATTCTATCCAGTTCTCCCACCCTTGCCCGAAGCACACACCGGGGAGGCATGTGCGTTCGGGGGTTTGGGGCGCAGGGTCGGTTTTAGACCCTGCTAATAATGTACAGTTTATGTACACTCTCAGCGGGGACTAAATTGTCACAAAATCAGTCAGAAATAAAGTTCTATTTTTCCCGATTTCTCCAATTGCGAATATTGAAGCCAACAACACATCATAATAATATATATCTCTTCTTGTTACAAAATCATCTACTGTATTATGTATATACGATTTAGTTTTCACAGTTCTAACTTTTTTCTTTTTATAATATACCCTTGCAATAATATATACTGTAAAATTCTCAGGGATATCACCAACCTTACCCAGGTTCAGATTTTTACTCAACTCATAGAATAATGGTTTCGGATAGTATTCAGATTTCTTGTCGATGAAATACTCAACTCCACCTGGCTCAACAATAATATCTCTGGTTTTAGGATCAATAAATGTTTTCAATCCAAGCACATTATGTGAATTGTGCGGATACCACGGTTCTGGTATATATTTAATTTTACTCATAATAATTCTCCTCAATTCCCAACTCTTCAATAAATCTACTTGATCTAAATGTACTCTTTTTGTACGTTCCACATCCTGACAAAAATACCCTTTCTTTAGCTCTACTCACCAATACATAAGCTGCACATCTTTCATCTTCCACTCTACCCATCCCTCCCACCGGTAGAACTCCCATCTGCGGCGGTTTCACTAAACTAAAAGTATGAGGTAACAATCCAGCTTGTGATACCCCCCCACCCGCTCCAATCGTCTCACCCTCTGACATCCCTAATCCAAACACTACCTTTCTCTCTAATCCTTTCAATGAGTGGATCGTACTCAATACTACATACTCATCCAGCTTCTTCTTCTCAACTGCTTCTGCAGCTCTCTGTGCGTCCCTGACATAACTCAGAAAATCACTCATATTATCAAATTGTCCAGCCACATCAACCACCGTTGAAAGATCATCAAACTTAGTCCCCTCTGGTGATTCCTGATCCGTAACCAATAACCCTTCATCAGCAACCAGATAATTCCTATAACAATCATCAATAATGAATTGTAGTACCTGAGTGGGAGTATCAGATTCAAGTCTCATTTGTAATTCAGTTACAAACATTTTTAAATTTAGAACTCCCACTTGCCACATTCTTTTTTGCCATGCTGCCTGGTTGATATTCTTATATTCACTATTACACACTTGTAAGAATGCCTTACCCAGCCACCGATGATTGCAATACTGCCCCTTCTGTGGCCCCCAAGGATAAGTCATTTCATTCGTACCAATATTATAAACTTCTAAAAATGCATCTTTATCAGTTGTATCATTCGTTAATGCTGCGTAACTTGTCAAGTGTTTTACGTGTTTACTGGCCCAAAAACTACCACCTGAAATATTCACAAATGGAATTTTTTTTCTGACAAGTCCTCCCTCCAGATATCCAAGTTGCGCTCTTGTTCTAGCACCCACAAAGATATTACCTGGATCATACTCACCTGTGATTAATTCCTCGATAGTATCAATAGTTGCGTTTGCCTCATCTTCAACTTTTTTATACATTTGAAAATGAATTAACTCACCTTCATCAACTCCTGGACGTGCCTCTATAGCCTTCCTGTATTCCTGGCTGTACGGCCCTCCCCTGTCATGATAGTTTGTATCAATTAGCTGTCTACAGGCTCTTACAATCGCCCCTGTTGATCTATAGTTTATCTTTAACAATACACTTATTGCATCGGGATATCGTCTTTCAAATCCTTCATACAAATTATCCTCAGGAGTTGCTCCGGCAAATCTAAATAACATCTGATCTGGATCGCCTACAATGATCAAATTGTCCTGTGGCTTAGCTAACAGAGTAAGAATTCTCATTGCCTGTGCTGACGTATCTTGTCCCTCATCTATAATAATATGAGTATACTTCTCCTGATACTTCTTCAATACTTCTGGTCGATCAATGAACAGCCGTTCTGCCAAATACATCATATCTGAAAAGGTAAATAATCTTTGTCTCTGTAATCCCTCATCAAATAGCCGTCTCGCCTCTGCTAACTTTGTAGCCTGTTTAGGTAATCTCTGATTATAAAAGTCTAAACTATCTTCCACTACTACGGCATATCGTTTTGGCATCGCTATCCAGTTCTCTAACTCCCTCCATCCTGGACGTTTATCAAATCCCCATAACTTTTGAATGATCCCCACCTTATCATCCGTTAGTAATTTCTTCACCTGCCATTCTTTAGCAACTTGTAATCTCATCCCCTCCGCATAAAGTATCCTAAAACACGCGGCATGAATGGTGCAGACCTGTTTGTCCGCGTTTGATCCCACGATCCCTTTATTGGAGGATAGAATTCTCTCGTATAATTCAGTTGCCATTTTCTTTGTGAACGTGACCGCAAGTATCTGGTTAGGTGATACTCCATTATCGAGCAAGAATTTATACCTATTCTCAATGATAAATGTTTTACCACTACCTGGAGGGGCGAGTACCCGTACCGCTACGTTTACATCCGCTTCAATCGCCTGTCGCTGTTCCTCATTGGGTACTCGCTCCTCTACCTCTACTTTTACCGTGGAAGTAGGCTCAACATCTAATTTATGTTCTTTTCTACTTTCTTTTGTAATTTTACTCAATTTATCAAGCATTACTTTCTCCTATTTACTCTCAATTAATTCTCTTTGTTTTTCTAGTTCAGTACATCAATAGATTTGCGGAGGAGATTTTTTTACCGATTGAGAAGACCGGTTTGACGGTGTGGAATTTCTAAAATTTTGCTTGATATTACAAGATATGTAATTCTGCAAAAAATGAATTAATATCCATCGTCATTTTTGAAATTTGTAAATTTGTATACAAGGAGAAAGCTCTCCGCAAATCTGTTAAGGTACTGAATTAATTATCTAGGTGATCCAATCAAACCATTGTGATGTACAAAGCTTATCACCACACTTTGAAAATAATCTTCCTTTATTATTTCCTTCTTTTTTTACTTTTAAAATACTCAATGGATCACTGCAATCTTGACAATCACCAACTGACAATCTCAATTCTTTCAAGAATTTAATCTTCTCATTTAGTCTCTTCTGCCATCCTGGAACTCGTGTAATATATTTTTGTAGTTTTGATCCGAGTGGTTCCATACTATAAACATTATGACTTGATATTGATTTGATGTGAATATATTTTACTAGATGCAATCTAATGCTATCTTGTCCAGTATCTTTACTCATTCCACTGTGACCAACACTTGATCTGATATAAATTGCAACTTTCTTGTCAATTTTGATGAAGTAACACCATTCACCTTGAATATTTCCAAGCGGATCAAATGGGGCAGGTAAGGTGTTTTCAAATTCTTGTTTAGTAAAAATATCAATTGTCATAATCAATCCATCGTTTGAGTGATTTAACTAATTGTCTTTTCCATGTATATTTCAATTGCATAACTTTGTAAAATTCAAATACGTCTTCAATATCAAAAATAGCTGCGTTGCTAAGAATTTTTCTCCAATCCCATCCAAACGCCTCTTCTGCTATTGATTTGAATTCAGGTAATTCTTTTCTAATAAAATTACTAACATATTTATATTTGTCTTTATTTGCGGTTTTCATCTCAATTTCTCCTATGTACTCTCAATTTCTTATACTTACAATTATACTAAACACCTATGTAATGTCAAGATCAAATTGATATCAATGTCGTCGTTTTGTTTCAGTTCCATATCCTGTTGATGCAGAATACCAGCAAGAAAGAGTTTTTGTTATTAATGTAGTGTGATCATATCCTAAATTAAATTCTTTGTTACATGCTCTGGCCGTATCTAAATTGAAACATCCTTCACCGCTAACAGGAACATCATTTGGACCTTCTTGAAATCCTTTTATCTGGTTATATCGATTATTTTTACATCCAATACATCGTCTTTTCTTTTCATCTTTTGATAATGCCATTTTAATCTCCTTTGATTAATATCCTAATTCTTTCAATAATTGCTCTTCTGTCTTCTCTTCTTCATTCTCAAGATCAATATTTTTAGCCACTAGATAAACATGATTTTTATTACTCTGATGACTGCTCAATACGTATACATTCCCATTACTTTTTAAATTTTTCAATTTCTGAGCAAATTTATATTTTCTGGTAATACTCGGATTATAATCAAACTTGAATGCTGATGTCATTACCGCGGCCATGGAGTGATAGCAAACTCCTCCAAATGTATTTCCCTTACAATCGATATGATTATTAGCGCCAATAATTAATCTGCATTCACTTGTGATCTTACTTCCAAATCTCCTCAAAATAACTTGATATTGCTTCCCTTCTGATCCCGGTACTAATACGGTTTTAACCTTTTCATTAGTATCTTCTGACATGATATGAGTAAAATTATATTCTGCTAAGAACCTGGCTTTTTTCATTCGATTGTCCATTAGATGCCCCCATTGGCGATTACTGTAAGTTGTCCAGAATACTTGACAATTTTACTTCTAGCTATCACGCGCTGCTTAGGAGATAATGCCTGTGGATAAACTGCCCGCTTGTTATGACTAATAATTCTCTTTGCAAAACTTGTCATGATATCAGCATCAACACCGTTATACCCGATCCCATTATTCTCAATCGTAGCATGTGCATTTTTTTCTGTATCAGTTTGATTATTGAAAATTGCTAGCACGCCTCGATATAACCACTTATTTCCCCGATCTCCATCCGCGTTCTCTAATTTACTTCTGATTTCTTCAACTGTCCAAATTTTCTTGTTCATCTCAATTTCTCCTTAGTCTTACTCTCACTTATAATTATATCTAATATATATGAAATGTCAATAGTGAAAGGATAGTTAAACGCAAAAACTCACCAGCCAAACTAGCGAGTTTTTGTATAATGATGTTATGACTAAGCAAATTAATTATATCATAAATTTTTTGATCTTAATTCATTACCAATATGATCTAATCTATCAATCACCGTATTAATATGAGTTGTTTTACTTAGCATATCAATAGATTTTTTTATCATATTATTATCATTGGTAACTAATGCAATTAATAACGTGGTAGCCATTTCAATAAAAGCAGTTCCGTATTGACCGGGACCAACAGGAACAATTTCTTTAATTTTATTCCATACCTTTTCATCAAAAACTATTACATGAGACCTGCGAGGATTTCCAGTTCTGTAGGTAAGTTTTCTAAGTTCCGTTAAATTGACAACAAGTTCACCACTTTCAAATTTTACTTGACGTTCTAATTGATTTTGATATCTTTCTTTTCTAATTGCACTTTTCCTTTCATCAGTCACGTCCATGTTAAGTGCAGCACTCATCATTTCTTTCACTTTTTTAGGTTCATCTGTCATAATAAAACTCCTGCTAATTATTTCCTAAATTATCTAAGGCTGATGAAATATCTTCAAATCCATCTTGCCCCTCGATACTCTGCTGATCACTATCAACTTTACTATTCCTAATTCTACTCTTTATCCTCAGTAATTCCTTATTACCCGTATTTATTGCCACTCTCTCCCCCTTACCATCATCACTACTATTATCACTTTCAACATAAACAATTTCCTTTTTACCCAACTCATCCATTTTCAACAACATTTTTTCCATCATTTCTCTAATATCCATTTGATGAGTTTTGTCATTATCACCAAACTTGATATAGAATCTGATCGCAATACGGATATACTCACTCCTATTTTCTTTATGTTCTAACACATCGAGAATATCCTTATCCCGAATATGATCTGTTGAAATTGGAATTACAACTTTCATAACGATCTCTTTTTTTGATTGCGAATCATTTCTTTCAACGTGTTTTTACTTCCATCTGTTTCATGCCATTCTATCAACATTGCTGCATCTTCATCAGATAACTGTTGAAATTGGGATACCATAGAATTATACTCATTTTCATCTTCAAATTCATATTCATCTACAGTATCCTTAATTTCTTCTTTTTTCGCAATCTTTATCCGTTTTTTAGGTTAGCCTTTCTGATAGAATTTCTATAAAATCCAATCGCATTTGAAAAAATGGGATCATTGACAATTTTCATTCCGGGATGAGGATATTCTTCTTTCAACAAATCTCCCAACATCTTCGCTCCACCACCGGCCACAAGTATCTGTTGCAATCCAGCGCCATTATCCCAAAGTGTTGTCATACGCGCCGCGATAGTTTGGGCCATCCCTCTACAAGTCGTCTCAACAGGATCAGTCAAATCTACCACATCATCATAATAATCAATACTTTTATTTTTAATAGCATCGGCTATTTTATGATCCGCCAATTCTGGCAAATCAGGACATACCTGTTTAATATACCGTCTTATTGCCTTGACCGCTTTCCAGCCACCAATGTCAATGCTTTCAGATTGTCCAATCAATTGAGTCATTCTCTCAACCGCTTGCAAATTAGTGGTATGCCCTCCAATATCAGCAACACCACTTGTGCTTTGCATGATTTTCCCACCCTCTTGGTGAACATCCCCGTTCTGATTAAGCGAGTTAGCTAACAACACCCCATAAGCCTGGGGAACAATTGACAAGTTGTCCGGATCAATGTTAATCAACTGCTCATGTCGTCCCTGGCGTTGTACAGTGTACTCACCTGATAAAATTTCTCTCAATTCATCTTTATCTTTTGAATAAAATGATACCGGTAATCCTACTGTAGTAGTCAAATCAATCTCTCGATCATCCCACAACTCGGTAATCATTGCCAAAAATAATACCTTATACATATCTTTTTTGTACCAGGTACGTTCTTCACGCCTGTTCAAAAAATCACTTTGTTGAATAGCAACTTTACCAAATGCAAAATTACCAAGTCCTTTAACTTCAATTGCATCAGCTACAGATGCACCATCTAAGGTATATATTTCCCCAACCGCTGGACTGGTTACAGAAAGAATTGATTTTTGTACCGTTCCGTCTGTCGCTTTATTCGCAAAATAACCCGTATCAAATCCACCTACTTTTTTAACCATTTCTACTACTCCTCTAATTAATCCAATCCGCTAATTCTGGAATGGTTGTTGTAAACCCTTCTTCTTTCAATAACTTTCTAATTTTTGGCAATGACAAATTAGGATTATCTTTACGCAATTTGATTGCCGCTGCCATCTTTGGATCACCTTTGGCCAGTTCAATCTTTTTTTCTAACTCAACTATTCTGGCTCCTGCTTCATACACTTCTCTCTCATCTTCCGTTAATGTTCCATTCATCATGGATACTTCAGAAGCAGTAGCAATAAATTTTTTATCTTCCGGTTCGTCGTTGCCAATTGGATCATTCCAAAATTTTCTAATCTCATTCCAGGTACATTTGGGCATTCTCCGAGGAAGAACATTGGTAATCTCTAGTCCATTTTCAGTCATTGCATATTTACTTGGTCGTTTGAGAATTAATCCAATTGGTACAGGTGATACCGGATGATGTCTTAACCAAATCCTCAACAATGCATTCTTGGCAAGAATATCTTTATGTCCCGGTATTCTCTTTCCAGTATACACTCCATTCAACATTTGCTTTTTTAGATGAATGGTAATGATAACCATTTTAACTTTCTCAAGCATTCTTGAAAGTACCTGGCTTTCGTAATTGAACGATTCAATCCACTCTTGAGCACCTTTTATCTGACCCATAGCAGAATACTTATCTCTAAATCTTTTTGGATCAGCCTGCACCACTGGATGAAAAGTATCCTCAAACGGTCTGAAATTATCCCAAATTAATAATTCTATTCCATTGGGTATATTTTCAATTAATTCTAAACAGACATTATGAAATTCGACCGGTTTCAATCCTTTTTGCAATTTTGTCAAATCCTCATACACTCCAAACTCAACATCTTGTTTCAACATTGCTTTTACGATTGATTTAGCTTTGATATCATTATCAAATAATGCCATTTTTACGGGTGATGGTCCAGCGCTTAATGCAAATGTAGTTTTACCCGCGTCCTGTCCTCCGGCCACCACAATTAATGCATTGTCAAACAATGGCTCTAATCCCATTTCCAATTTTGTCATATTTCACTTCTCCTTAAAACGGTAACTCACTATCTAGCAACTCATCTATCGTTTTAGTCACGATCACATTAATAATATTCGGGTTTTTATTCTCCAATGTTACTGTCAACCTCTGATACTCTTCATCACTCTCAACTAGTCCAATTGTTCTACAGATATTTCTAACTTTTCCAATTCCAATCCCAGGAGGCAATGAGAATCCTCCGTGTTTAGCTGCTCCCAAATCCGTTAACGCTTCTAATGCCGCTGCCGCATTTCCATTGAAATACTTCCATAATCTGATTGCCAAAGTTTTACCAATTCCTGGAAAATTAGCAAGCAACACTAACCCATCCGGGGCCTTAGTCGGTATTCTAAGAGTCTTATCTTTGTCTACATAATCATTAATCACAACTTTATTTGGAAACGCTAATTTAATATTATTTTCTCGATACTCCCTCAGCTTCTTTTCCTTAGAAATTAACCACCATTCAAGCATTGATCTGCGCGCTAATGGATATTCTAACCTTCCTCCTCCATCACACCACGATCCTAACATTATTTGAAATGCTTTGAATTTCATCTTGAAATGTGTTTTACGGCCATTGACAAGGACAAAGCCGTCCCTATCACATCCATATAACCCAATAGGTAGTAATACTCTCTGTGCCGTGTTAGGTGTCCACTCAATCATTTTAGCGAGTGAATAATTTAACCGATCTCCGGCACTAGATGTCAAATCCTCATTATTTTTTATTTGCACTAACGTTGCACCTGCTTCCATATGTTCTTTCAAAGTGCCTTTAGCAAGTGGTAATTCATCTAACGCAAATGGTGTAACAATTAAATCTGCTCCTGTTAATTTCTCCAACCATTTCAATACTTTAATTTCAAATTTCTTTTCATTCAATTTAGGAGTTTGTGATCCACTCTTTGTTTCTCCTAATTCAATTCCAATTGCCATAAATTTTCATCCAATTGGGGTAGACAGATTTCTCTATCTACCCCGGATTAGTTATATGAAACTACTCAGTAAATTCAATCTCATTTGTCTTACAATAACGACGTAACCATTTTACATCTGTAATTCCATAATCTTCACAGACTTCATCCAACTCGGTATTTGCAACTTCTTTGAGAATTTCTTTCTTGTATCGGTTCCAATTTTTAGAAGTCATACCAGGAGGGGAATCGTCCACTTCTTCTGATGAAGATTGAGTCGATGCATCACCAGCGGCTTCTTGAGCTTTATTTTTAGTCTCATAAAACTCAGCAACATATTGATACATACTCGGACGTTCTACATCATTACCATCACTGTCCTGAGCGGTATAGGTCTTACCAGTCAATTCAGGCTTTCCACTGATCCTGGCCCAATGAGTTTTACCAAACACATCATCTTGGTCTAAATATTCAGCATCATTGATTGCTTTTTCTAATCCTGGATAACCGGTTTTTTCCCAATCGTCGGTCCAGTCTGGACATTGAATATAGCGATCATCATTCCAGTTTGTAATATTTCCGTCTAATACATGTTCTTTAAAAATTACAATCTGAATGCTATGAGATGATTTCTTTCCCTCTAGTCCTGCTTTTTTGAGAAATTTTGTAGCTGCGGCTTTGGCTTTTTCTTTACTGGAATCGTCTTCTAAGTCATAGATAAAAAATGTATCAAAGTTTGATTCTCCTTTGACAAACACTTTGAACCCAATATCAAGACTGACTTTTCCGATGATCCCACCCCCACCACTCTTCTCTTCTGCAATTCGTTTATCTAACTTATCCAGTACACCCATTATTATTATCCTTTTTTATCTGAATTCGATTCAGTTAATAAAAATGCGCTCAAGTCCACTTTCACTTCTGGACTGAGTATATTTTCT
>SDBT01020651.1_pt1 | contig 10296 bp, 17 predicted proteins | sample 2277101 | NCBI WGS metagenome assembly SDBT01 (sample SAMN10404973, study PRJNA504765) | marine sediment metagenome | isolation source: marine sediment core GS10_PC15, 103 cmbsf | place: Arctic Ocean: Southern Knipovich Ridge | collected 2010
TTCTTGGCCTGCTCACCACGGTTGTGGTTGGCTATATTCGCACTTCGACGCGGTTGGCGGTGGTCGAGACCAAGCAAGAGAGTCTTGAGGAGTGGCTTGGCAAGATAGAGATGAAGCTTGACAGGGTAATTGGGGGTGGGGCGTGACCACCGTTTGGCTAGTCATCGCCTTGGCCGCCCTGGTCGTTGCGGTGGTATCTCATGCGGCAAGAAATCGCGGAAATCAAGGAGTTGCTGAAGAACAAATGAGCACCATCTGGCTGGTCGTGGCACTGGCCGCCCTGATCGTTGCGGTGGTATCTCAGTGGGGGAGGTTTTAGGATGAGCGATGTCGGCCTGTTTATCACCGCCTTGATTATAGGGCTCATCATCTGGAGCTGTCTTGGAGATCGCAATGTATAAGGGCGATTCGTGGCCATGACCAAACTACCGACTTTTCGCGACGACGTATGTGACGTGGCCGGTGCCCTTGCTGTCTTTGTCGGTGGTGCGGTTGCGATTTTTCTGCTGTTCACTGTTTTTCTCCCGGGTTTCCTGTGGACGATTATTTGGACCATTGACTGGCTATGGTCCGACGCATACGCTTGGCTATCGAGGCACACGGGATGACCAGCCTCTTCCGTCTCATTGCCCTGCTCATCGCCCTGCTACCGGGCTCGGCACTTGGCCAGGTCCACAACTGCCCACCGGGTGGGACGTGAGGTCAGATCGGCCATGCGGCTGTTCAGCCGCGCAGTCGAATGCAGAGGTCGAGCCGCCAGGGCGCGGTGCAGGTCAGTTCTCGCGGCGGGGCAGGAAGCGGGACGCTGATCGCCGTTCACGGCGAAGGTGAAGGCAGGCGGGGCGTCGTTTTGACAGCCTGGCACGTCCTGTACGATCGTAGAACTGGGGTAATGAGCACGTCAGCAACGGCTAGATGGCAGAGTGGCTATACTTCGACCGGTGTTGTTTTGGGGTCGGACCAGACAAACGACGTACTGGCCTTCATCGTGCATCCCCCGGAAGGTTCTCGCCCCATTCCCGTCGCGGAGGCAAACCCCCAAGTCGGATCAAGGCTCGAATACATCGGACGCGGGTTCCGAAGCTGGACCAGCACGACCAACGGTTACCCCCGATATGGGAACAGCGATCACTCACTTGCTGGCGTCCCGCCTCGCGCCAGAAGCGGAGACAGTGGAGGAAGTGTGCTGCATAATGGCCAACTGGTTGGTGTCATCACCGGCTTTGTTGGTCCCCGTATTGGTCCCCCTGAGCACGACACTGGCCCGTCCTTGAACCCCATACACACGCTACTGGCCAGATGTGCCCCCTGGTCGCTGAGAAGGCCCCCACATCGCCCACAGCAGCCTCCGCGACCTGCCAGCCCACCGATAGCCGTCAAGCCGCAGGATGACCGCGTGGCGTCCCTGGAGCGGAAGTTAGAGGAGCAGGATGAAAGGATTGCCGAACTTATCAAGCGGCTCGAAGCACACAAGCCACAAGACGGGGCAGACGGAAGCGACGGGGAAAACGGCAAGGACGGCAAGGATGCGGTGGTAGACATTGATGCCCTGGCTGCCGTTATTGTCAAGAGACTCGACGCCCGAGCAGTCGTGACCCAGCCGCCGAAGAAGCGTAAGATGGAATACCGGGGCTCGTTTAAGGCCAGGGCTGGGGTTGTGCCGAGGGGGAAGTGAAAACACGAACGCTCGCTGACTCGTTGCGACTCGGAGTCGCGGGAAAAGGCGGGACAACCAAGTGAGGTGATTTGATGGCAGCAGACATGAGCGATGTGATCCTGAACAGTCAGGCGTTGACGTTTGACATCCTCGGCAAGGGGTTCACCCATCTTGCGACTCGCCAGGCCATGATTGGCGACCGCAAATTTGACGAAGTTGATTTGGTCCAGGCCGCAGCGGCCAAGGAACTCGGCAAAATGGGCGAAAACCCCCGTTACCAGCCGGACTCCCCGCCAGCCGCCGGCGCCAGGTAGGCGATAAGCCATGAAGCGATTCGATGAGATATTTGCCAAGCTAGAAAGTGGCAAATTGACCATGGACGAGGTTGATTGGCCACTAGAGCTTGCGATGATTGGCCTTGGTGAAGCGATGGCCTTTCGGAAGCAGGCTGGAGACCACCCGCTCGTGGGTGAAATCGTCGACATCCTGCGGGCCAATGATACGTTTTTGGTCCCGGTCAGGAACCTGCTCGCGGACTTACTTGCGAGGGTCTCTTTCGATCGACCTGAACTGGAAGCAGCGCGGGCCGTCACATTCGGAGGTGCTTCAGATGTCGAAGGAGAGCCGAGCGGATAAACTTGCTGACGCTTCAATCGACCTAAAGGAAAAGTGTTACGGCCGCTTTCTGGCAAGTGCCACGAGGCGGGACAAGATACACGACAAAGCCATACACAAGGCACTCGACCTGCCACTCGACGACGATGTGAATGTCACGAACATCAATCACCGGGGCCAAGGCTTGTTGGGTGTCTTGGGTGCAATGGGCCTTGCCGCTGCCATGACCGCCGGCGGGATGAAGTACTTCCAACCGCCCATCCCCACCGCACCGCCGGTCGAGCCGGTAGAGGTTGAAATCGAGGTGTGGTCTGATGGTGAAAAGTTCGAGTTTAGACCAAAGTAAACGAGCCAGCGGCGGATTGCACGTCCGCACACTGGCTCTGACCACCACGCAATCCTTCCACAAAGGACTACATCATGGCTGAAATCAAATCTACCCAGTTGGAGCAATGGCTGCCAGTCGTTGGGTACGAGAACTTTTACGAAGTTTCTGACCGGGGCAGAGTCAAGCAAGTTGCTCGCAGAACGAATACCTTTGTTGGGAAAATCCTGGAGCCGAGCCATGACCAGCACGGATATTTAATAGTTTCCCTCAGTGTCGGCGGTTGCTATTCAACGAAGACAGTCCATCGTCTTGTGCTCCTTGCTCACATCGGACCATGCCCCGCAGGAATGCTATGCCGCCATCTTGATGGCAGTGCCGATAATAACCATATCGATAACCTGAAATGGGGCACTCGCCGCGAGAACGAAGCTGACAAGGTGCTCCATGGCACGAACACCCTGGGCGAACGCCATCCACTCGTAAAACTAACAGAAAGGTCTGTTCGTGAAATACGGGCCATACGAAAACACCTCGGCTGGACCCTCAAGACAATTGGCGAACTTTACGGGGTGTCACTTTCAAACGTCCATCGCATCGACAAACGCAAATCCTGGGTACACATTTGATGTTATTTCCACAGTGGCTCGGCTGGCTGCTGTACGAGATAGTCGCACTTTCGATTGTCGCACTGCTCGGCTGGCAAGCGTTGCGGTGGAACGACCGTGTTTTCCGACGCAAATTCCGAGAACTTGTCCCGGAACTACGAGACGCGACGGATGCTGAAGTCGACCGCTATATGAAAAATGCCAAGGCGAAGAGAAGATGACGGCCCAATCCAAAGATTACCGCGCCGCGCAATCAGAGACGGGCGAGTGGATCATCTACGGACCGGACGACAGCGTCTATCCGATCTGTTTTGGGTCGAACCAAGCGGCAGCCGAGGACATGGCCAACGCCCTGAACTTCCCGCGGCAAAATAAGATGATGTTGGCAACCCCGACGCATTTCCAATTGAACGAGGAAACGGGCCGGTATGAAGGGGTCATAGAAGTCCCCGAATAGCATCCAGCAGCTTGTCCACGTAGTCGGTCATCGAGTGGTGCTCGACCACGGCGCGGCGGCACCTTTGCCCGGCAAGGTTTGTGAGCCGGTCGTCAGCCAATGCTCCCTCGATTTGCCCGACGAGACGATCGTCCGAATGCTTTGGGTCGATTCGTAACATGCACATGCCGAGTGTCTCTTCGTAGTCGATCGGCACGTCCCCTGCGACCAGGCAGCCAGCCGCCGCCGCTTCGACGTACTTTGCCAATCCGTAGCCGTAGCAGCTAGAGCAGACCAATGCGATCTTCGTGCGCCCCAGCCACTTGGCGTACTCGATCTCCTGCTCACGGCACCGCTGGAGCGTTGGCAGCGTGTAGCCTCGATGCGATCGGATCAGGCCGGGTAATTTTCCGCTCGCGATGAGATGCGCAAACCGTGTTCGCAGCGGGTAGAATTCCTTGCCGATCGTGCCGGTCACGGTGCAAGCGATGTCCCGCTCGTTCCACGGCAGCGCGTATTTTGCGAACAGGTCGACCGGCGTGGCATGCGGGATGTGGACGACTTTGGGATTGTATGAATCGCCAGGTGTCTGGCATTTGGGGTGGCGGTGGAATTGCTTGAGATCCTTCTGGTGGTGAGCGATAATTAAATCCGTCATCGTCTGCCAACATTCGTTCCACGCCCTACGGTCAGGCCACCACGCTTCGTTGTAGATCGCGATAGAAGGAATGTTACCGGGCGATGAGTCTGCCTTTGGTCGATGCCACGAATCGATGAGCGGCGGAATACATGATTTCTGGTGACCGTCCGGCTTGTACCACAGAATCGCATCCGCGTCGGGCATCAACTTCTCGATGTTCGCCGAAAGCGATACGTCGTCCCGGTAGTCCGGCCACCCTTGCCCGGTCAGAAGGCACTCCACGTCGTCGCGCCGCGACAGCTCGTCGATGTGCCAGCGACGGACCGGCGAGACTTTCTGTGTGTACATCTGGTAGGGGAAGAGGATGAGAAGTTTCATTCTGCGGCGAGCATCTCCTCGACGGCCGCGATGAAACGGCGGGCGTAGTGGGCGGAGGTGTGGTTTCCGTGGATATATTCCATTGATTTGTGGGCCATGTCGTCAAGATTTGCTCTCCGAAGATATTGCCCGATGGCGCTGACGACGAGATCATCTGGCCACTCTCGCGGAATGCAAACCGGGAGCGTGTACTCGTAGGTGCCGACAAGATGAGATGGCATTTCGGGCATGTTGCTGCACACCACCGACCGACACGCTGCTATCTCCATGAATTTTTCGGGGACGTATCCATACTTCGACGTATCCGCCAAGCAGATCTTCGCGCGATTGAGCATCCGCGCGTAGTCAACCGCTTCGTCATGCGGGCTGTCGATTCGATAACCTGGGTGCGGCCTCATGACCGCGTGGTACGGCGCGAACGCACCGTCCTGAATCAATCTCCGGAACTGTGCCCGCAGCGGGTAGATGTCGTTGTCGATGGCGCCGGTCAACAGGATATCGATGTCCTTCTCCAGCCCGTAGTCTTTGAATATCTCCGGGTTGATGCCGTACGGGATGTGGACGAACCGCACGTCGGGGCACCGTGTCCGCCACGCCTCCACCTCGTTGGCGTGGTGCATGATGACGAGCTTCGCGCGGGGCAAGCGGATGTCTTTGGTCCGCTGTTCCGTTGCCCACGCATCGTTGAACGTGGTCACGACGGGCGGTAGACATGGATCGTCCCAGCCGTGGTAGTCTTCGGGCTTGTAGACCAGAATGGCGTCGGGCCAGCCTCCTCGCCCCGTGTTGTGTATGAGATTATTGTAGATCGTATTAGAATCATGCCACCCCAACACTCCGCAACCGCCATGGATAACGTCGATGGTTTTGCTCATCGCATCCACGGCATCAAATCGCGTGCGGGGCACTTTCCGCTTTCTATAGGTATCGCTGCACAAAAACAGTATCCGCATCAAATCCCCTCCAGTCGGTTCTCAAGCAAACTCGCGTTCCCGCTCCATTCGCCGTAGGGATTGCAACGCGGTTTCACTTGGTTTCATGTCATAGCCACAGCCGAGCGTCCCGCCCTTCCACGATCCAGTGCGTTCACCAACCTCAGCGTCAAAACGAACATCAATTGACTGCCGTTTGACCGATGGCCAAGGGCTCCACGGCATCCAACGCCATCGCCACTCGCGGCGTTCGACGTAAACCGTTGCGGTTCGTGTCTGAGTTTCACCGGACAGCAAGTCGTACCTGTACGGGTAGTTTTCTTGCCATCGCCCATCCGCGAAGGGGACGTTGTCCCCATGCGGAGCGACGTAATGAACCCATGATCCGTCAGGACGCCTTACCTCGCACTTGAGATGTTTCCATTCCCACGGCAAGCCGATGATTTTCGACCTGTGGCCCCAGGTGAGATGGATTGCACGATTAAAAATGCCGAGCCCCCAACTCTCCATAATTTCGCCGTGACGAACCTCTCGCGGCCGCAACTTCAACGGCACGTAGAGACCGAATAAGTTGACGCTCCACCCAGTTTCAAACAGGCACAGAGCAATGGACATACGAGATAACAATCTTCCATCAAGTCTTCTGCTGCTCACGAGTCAGCTCCTTGTGTTAAATCCCCTCCGGCGTGCAATCCTGGTAACTAAACGGTTCTACGTTGCCCGGCCCGTCGTCGATCAGGCGACGGAACAAAGCATAGAAGTACGGAGCGCGGTGTTCGTAGTCCCACGCCTGGAGCGAGCCTCGAACCGTCGTCGACATTTCTTCGCGATGCGCCCAGGCGTAAGCCACGCCTTCCGCAAACTCCTCGACGGTCCGCTCACAGATCACCGCGTTGCGGCGGTCGATGGCGAACTCGGGCAGGTTGCCCACGAATGAACTGACGGGTACGCAACCCGTCCTGGCTGCTTCCAGCAGAAACCCGGGCGTGCCTTCGCTTTCACTCGCGCAGACGACGACAGCCGCCGAGTTGTACCACTCATTCTGACGATCGGGCCGCCAGACGATTTGCTGCCTGTCGAAGTCGGCGGGCTCAGGGACATGGTCAATGGGTCGAAAGTCGCAGATCCAGCCGTCGCGTTTCAAGACTTCGGCAAGCGGCAAGAGAATCTCTTGGAACCCCTTCCCCTTCTTCGGCGTGGAGCTTCCGCACCAGATGATCTTTTTGCCACGATCGAGGATCGGCGTGGCGTGAAAGAATTCGTCGGGGATACCGTTTGAAATGTTTGAGCTATGCGGCAAGCGGTCGTGATGCTCCCAGCACTCGCGGTTATTGATGATGAGCCAGTCGGCCGGCGTGTAGCTGTCGGGGAAGAATTCCAGGCGGGATCGCGAGTCGCGGTTGTGACTCATCACCAGGATCGTCTTCAGCTTCATGCTGTTAATTCGCCGTCGGAATCCATGCCCGCTCGTGTACTCCAGGTTGAAGCACAGGTCGTACTCGCCGAGCTGCTGCCACGTCGTCCGGCCGATGCGTGCAATATCAACGTCGAAGTCGGCCGGTGCGTGCCGCTGCAAATTCACACAGCGGATGTGATAGGCCCAGTTCTCGATGTCGTAGATCAGAAGAATTCGCTTCATACTTTCCCCGCGATGAAATCGAGCCACTTCGGCGCCAGGTCTTTCCAGTGGCGGACCCCACTTGCTATTACTGATGCATTCTCGGCCATGAGGTTGTACACCCATCGCTCGCTCGTCCGCTCCAGGTTGTTTGCGATATTTTCGATCGTCACTTTCACATCAACCGAATCGGTGTATGCCTTGCAGATGAAGCCGCCCGATCCGTTGTCCATCAGCTCCGCAACGTCGCCGATGTTCGTTGTGACAACAGGCCGTCCCGAGGCCATCGCCTCAAGGATTGGAAACGGCATGCCTTCGTTGATCGACGTGCAGAGCAACACATCGATGCCTTTGTACCACTCAACCATTGCGTCGCGGCTCAAAGCGTCCTGGCTCGATCGATTGTTGATGATGAACTCGCAGAAGTCTCCGCACCGCTCCATGACGGGCGCGAGCACCCAGTCGTAACCCTTTGGGTTCGGCGTACCCGGCGTGGCGTGGCCACACCACCCCACCTTCAGCTTCTGCGTTCCACCATAAGAGGGCGGCAACTCTTTGAACCGATCGCAGTCTACTCCGATCGGAATGTACACGGCCTTGTCGTTGTGCTTTCGGGCGAAGTCTCGCAGCCGAGGATTAGTGCATAAGATGCCGTGTGTGATTTTTGGAAAGCGCTGCTCTGCGTTCTTTCGGCATCTCATCCCGCTCGCCGTCACGGCGGGCCAGTAGTTGTCGTTCGGGTAGGAATTCCGCCACTGGTCGAACTCACAGCCGTGACTCGCCAACTGGCAGGTGAGCCGCTTGCCTTGCTCGGCGACGCGAGTGTCCGACTCGAACCATGAAAGGTAGAACATGGCCTCGGCCCACGCTCGCACATCGGTTGTCACCTGATCGGACCGAACCGCCTTGACGTTGTACCGCTCCGGTGCGTACTTGATGATGTCGCTGGCCATGTGATGCCAGGCCCAGCCGTCCACGTCGTAAATTAGGAGAATGTTCACGATCGCCAGTGTCCCCCACAAAAAATGCCAAGCGTAGAGCCGCAGGCGGTCAACTCAGACCGGCTGCCGTACGTCCCCTTCCACGCCCGCTCGTCCAGGTGTCCGTACGCCTCCGTGATTTCCGGTGCGTCGGTGAACAGCACGTCAGGATAGAGCCGTCGCGCCATCGCTCGCGATGCGTTCGGCTGCGAGCCACCGGGGGTTTCGCATCGCTGCGATAGATCGTGGATCGCGGCGAAGACCACCTTGTCGATGATCTTATCAACAACGTCCAGGGCTGCTGGGCCCTTGGGGCCGTCGAGCAGGACGGCAATATGTCCGGCGTGACACGCAGCTAACTGAGGAATGCGGATCGCCCCATCATCCTTAATTAGCATGACGCCAGAGCCGTGGCGTTTTTTTAGTCGTGCGTCTGTGTCACCATGACTTTCACTTTGGCTATCGACGCTTACCACGCCCAGTGGGAAAACCGATGCAAAGCAATCCGTGCTGTACCCAAACCTCCGACCCGATTCGATGGCCTCTTCAACACATTGGCTTTGGGCCAAGCAACAAAATATCAACGCCTCCGACGGCAGAATCCCACTGGGTCGATACTCAATCTTGTCGAGCACGGGCCAGATCGTCGCCCTGTGACGCTCGACACACTCGATCAGTTTCGCGACGGTTAGCATTTGATCCACTTGTGCAAACGGGGTTGATAGTCGACGAGTTGCAGGTGCCGCTCGGCGATCTTGTTGAGCAATTTGTCCGCCGCTTCCGTGTTTTGAGCGCCGTTGCAGTGTAACAAAAACACACCGCCCGGTCTTAGGATCGAGGCGATGAAGTCGAACGCGATCTCCCACTGACGCTGGAGCGACTTGTCGAGTTGCCATGACAGCCGTTTGCAGTCCTGATGCTTATGGTGTGGCGGGCCCGTCATGTGGTCGTGAAAGATCTGTTCCCACGAGCCGCGTGAGTTGACGAAGGCCACGTCCGCCGCCCGTAGGCATCGATAGGTCAAGTTCCCCTCTTTGAACTGGTAATCGAGCAAGCCGTACGCGCCGAGGTCTGTGTAGAGCGTGTTGATGTTTTGCCGCTCAGACATGAGGATCGCGGCGTCGACGTACTTCTGGCCCATCCCGCCGCTTCCCGATAGCGTATCCATGCCCAGGTGCCCGCACCCGCATGCCCGGGCGATTTCCAGCAGTTCTCCCAGCCCCGGGCCGATGTCGATAACCGTGCCCGGCTCCATGTCCCAAAACTCGGGTGCGTATTGGTTGAGATAGTCGAAGTGCTCCCGCACGCGGGCGACGCGCTCGAGCTTCTTACGAAGCCAGTCGTCTTGCATCAGCCGGTCCCACTGCTTCTGCCAGTTGGCGTCGGGTGCGGGACTCAGCGGCAGTTCAAATGTCTTGTGCTTCGATTCGGTCATAGCGAAACGGCTTGATGGATTCGACGCCTTCAGCCGCGACACGGCGGAAAAGCTGGTAGAAGTATTGACTGCGATCGGCCCAGTGCCATCCGTTCTCTTGCAACACCCCACGGCCGTACAACGAAAAATAATCACGAGTATCCCTGGCTTGCCCCAACGCCTCGCAGAATGCAAGCGGAGTTGCATCATCAACTACACACAACGTATTGTCATCGCTGTGCAGCTCTCCGACATTACCAACAACGGTACTAACTGCGACGCAGTCACACGCCATCCCCTCCAGGATCGTGTTCGGCGTCCCTTCGCTCCGCGACGCGCAAAGAACATAGCTGCCCGAGTTGTACCACTGGACCATGCCCGCCTCATCCAACACGTTCTTGGCCGGCACGGTGTCGATGGGCCGGAAGCTGCACGAGAAACCAAAAGGTTCCAGCCGCCACGGCAGTTTGCTGATTACCTCTTGGTAGCCCTTAAGCTTGGTCGGGTTGCTGCTTCCGGTCCACAGGCAGCGGTGCGGACGATCTTCAATTGGGACGGTCGGCTTAAACACGTCCATATCCACGCCGTTGGAAATGCAGACGATATTGGATGGATCGCCCAGGGTCGGCTCGCCCGTCTCGAATCGGTCGACGTTATTGACGATAACCAACGGGGCGTGGTTCACGCAGCGAA
>SDBT01020653.1_pt1 | contig 10296 bp, 14 predicted proteins | sample 2277101 | NCBI WGS metagenome assembly SDBT01 (sample SAMN10404973, study PRJNA504765) | marine sediment metagenome | isolation source: marine sediment core GS10_PC15, 103 cmbsf | place: Arctic Ocean: Southern Knipovich Ridge | collected 2010
CAAATACGTGCCAAATTCGACTGAAAATGGCTGAAATTATGGTATTAAAACTGAATCAACGAAAAAGACAAAAACAGCAAAAACTCTCCTCCCACCAGGGGAAAACAGGCTGGCGGGAAGGTGTGGGAGTTGAACCCACCCGGGGCTTCTTACGGCCCCATACTGGTTTTGAAGACCAGAAGGGATATTGTGTATATTATTGTAATTTAATGAGATAGGAGTGACTTCTTTGTTGAGTATGACCATATGAGGTAATATCTAAGTGTATTTTCATGTACACCAAGTTCTTTTGCATAACCTCGAATCCCTTTTTCACTGATTCCCTTTTCTAGATCGGAAAGTTTATATTTCCTTAGTTTTGACCTGTTGAAACCAGGTCTCAATTCAATCTTATACTCATGGAGAACACGATAAACCATATCCTTTGAGCATCCAAGGGTCTCGGCAATCTCTCTTATTGATTTAGACTCCTTGATATATAATTTCTTTAATTCCGCTTTTTCTGGCCTATTTCCGATTGCAGGTTTCCCTTTCTTGGCTTTCAAACCTGCGGCTTCTTTATACTTTATTCTTGGCATTGTGAGAATATTCCTCGTCTCATTCGTCTAATGCATAAACGGCAAAATGACGACATTCCCTTTCCTTTTAGTAAATCCCACTCTTTTGACGCCAAGCCGAGCATCTAAAGCATCAAAGAATTCTTTTGCAGATTTTTCACGAGAAGTAAGCTCAACCATTTGCACCGAAACCGTCCCTTCAGATTCTCGAATTGTTACATTCATTTGACGATCTTGAGCAAGACCTCCAAAGAGGACTCGTCCTCCAGCAGTTGTTTTCATTTCAGCATAAATTAGACCACTACTCTTCTCAAGTGTTTTGATTATGAAGCCGACATCTTGAATTGCAAAAATGGAAGCGTCCCACACATCATCAAATGATGAATTGTTATAGACTGCACCTACGGAAGTTTGTTCCCCTGGCATTCTAATCGTTGCACACGAATTTATGAAAAAACTTATTAAACTAAAAACAATAATAAGTAGAACTGCTTTTCTTCTCATCTGAATCCCTTTTCTGAAAATTTTCGCTCTCATAGTACGTCTTTTAAATAGAAGCTGTCAATTGCTCAGCGTCCCGATCAGAGAGAGAAAGCGTCGAAGTCAAAAGACTTCGGCCTTCCCTTGCCTCTAATATTTAATTATTTTCTTGAATATTCAGCTACGATTTCCAAATATTCTCTAGAATCCCTCTCAAGCAAAGCCACATCGCCAGTTTTAGTGTCGATTCGCCAAACACGCCGAGAATCGCCTCTCGGCGAAAGTTGATACCTTCCTTTTCCTTCCCATAACCAAAGCGACACGCACAGCAGTAGAAAAAATAGAACTGACATGATTTTCCAGAATAGATTTTTTTTCATTCTTCCCCCGTACTGAGAATTTTCACTTTGTCAGGCAATATTAAATTCTCCGCAGTTCCAACATTTTTCTCCTACGTTCTGATTTAACTCACCACAATGAGAACAGGGAATTGGGGCATCTGGCTGGATTATTTTATCCTTTATTGAAGAACCACATTGTTTACACTTAGAAAAATCCTTTTCAACAGATCCCCCACACTCTGGACACATAAATTTTGGTTTTGATAACATCATCAAGATTAATCCGATTGGTCCCAAAAAAAAACCAGCTAGGAAGCCCGTGAATACCTTTTTCTTTCTATGGCCAATTCCGGCTCCAATTAAAGCAAATATTAGCCAAATGGATATATAGATCACAGCTCTCTCCTTCTTATATTGATTTCTTTTTTAGTTTCTCAATGCGTCCTGAAAATCCACTCTTGGTGCTATCCACTAATCCATTTTTTAGGGCGAGCTCGCATATACTAATTGCCTCTTCATATTTCCCTTGTTGTTCATAAATTATGGCTAGCCGTGTAAGTGAAGGATACCTAGGAATTAAACCATCGTCATCTTCAAATGCTTTAAGGGATGATGGAAGAAACTCGATATCTTTTTTACAAAAAAATATGCATTTATCTAACGCATCTTCTCTCTCGTCCCTTAATTTATAATAGAGCTCTATCAGAGCATTGTAAGTAAGGTGTCTATATATGGGGTGGTCATCTCTTGTTTTAAGGGCTTTCAACAATAGCTTTTCTGCCTTTTTATATTTTTTATCGAAAATTAAATTATTCCCTTCCATCCAGAGATTTTTTTGTTTGGTATCTATATATTCCATCCCCCTTCCTTTTGTGCTATTTCTCCTAAATAATTATAACTTTGAAAACAAACTGTCAAGCCATAAAAGAGATGTCGACTTTTGGGGAGAGTTTGAAGTCATTTCGTGTCCATAATTGTCCACAACTGTCCATGTGGAATATTTCAACAAACTTTCATAAATCGCTGAATTATATGGGGTAACAGGGGGGAAAGAGTGGCACGCCCGGAGGGATTCGAACCCCCGACCTTCGGATTCGAAGTCCAACGCTCTATCTTTTATCCAAACTTCTCCCCATGTCACTAATCGGTGACGTAAATTGCTTAAAATCGCCTACTTTTGCCTAACGGTGAGAAAAGACAAACTTAGTCAAACAATAATATTTCTAGAGAAAACAGAGAGGATAAGATGGTGGAGCTGATGGGGATCGAACCCACGACCTCTTGACTGCCAGTCAAGTGCTCTGAATAGACTCCCCATGTCACTGTAGTGTCACAAATTCGATTGAATTACGCTGAAACTATGGTATTAGGACTGAAGGAAAAAAAAGTCTACACAGTTTTTCTAATAATCCTTTCTCAGAAAAAAAATTCCCCTTTCCACTAGTTGTCTTTAGATTTGCTCCACCTTCAATCCAGCCGATAGTTGAAGGAGTGTAAAGGGTAACCCGTCCACATTATTATACAAATGAGGCTATTGTGATTGTAAATGTGCGCTAAGAGATTCAATAATTTTGTTAAAGTTTTTTGTATGCCTATGCGCACCAGCAACATTAATCCCTACTTTTAATGCGGATTCCATTCCCACTAATGTTATCTCTTCCTCAACCTTTTCAATAACTAAGGTTAGGTTTTCGCCATAAGAAAAAAGTGACCAACCTGTACTGGCAGAAATACGGCCAATGACTTTATCGGCTGATTTTAGTTTGAAGCCTGTTTTTGGAATAACTTCTGTTAAACCATCAAACACAGCATCGTAAGAAAAAGGAAATTTTTGTTGTGTAGCTTGACTTGAAATACTCATCATTCACTCCTTAATTAAAATTCACTTTTCATGGAATCGAAGCAATTGTAGGGCCTAGAAGCTACTGTAATTAAACTACCTGAGTACAATTTCTGTACATCCCTCAGATTGCTATAGTTCCCAGTTCATTTTAATATAACTAACTGATTGTAAGTCGTCAAATAATTTGAACACTTCCGTAAGCGATGGTTTTGCCTTTTCACTTTACTCCGGAGCTTAGACTCCCCCATGTCACAAATGTGTAACAGAATTTGCCTACTATCGCCTAACTATGGTTAATGGTGCTTAATGGAAAACGTGAGGCCTACTCCATAAAAAGACAGTGACCCGTGAAGGACTCGAACCTTCAACCTACAGATTAAGAGTCTGGTGCTTTAGTCACAGACATCCCCATGTCACTGTGGTGTAACAGATTTGACTGAATTACGCTGAAACAAAGGGATTAGGATTTATGGTAAAAAAAAGGTTTGCACAGATTTTCATGCAGTGCCTCAAAATATGAGATGAACTAAAGAATTAACAAAGATACTTTTTTATTAATCTACTATCAAAAATTCTCAAGATATAAACAGTCATTGACAATCAATTTCAATTTTATATAAAATTTGTTCATATCTGTAATAGGAGGGGTGATGTGAATAAATTAAAAATAATATTTATTTTTGGTTTTATTATTCTAATTGTTTTAATGTTCTTCCCAAATAAGCAATTGGTTACTAATAGTATTAGGGGTGGAAAAATTAGCAGTTTTTCTTCAATACTTACATTTGGTTTAAATCCAGTAGAAGATTTGTTTCTAATCTCTACTCACCTTTTTTTCATTGTTGCAATTATACTTGCAATATTCTATTCCAAGAGATGGGTTTTTCTTGCTGGAGCAAGTGTAGCTGCATTTTTAATAATGCTCAATATATTATTGGTACCAGATATGGGAGGGAATTTATCAGTATTACCAGGAATATGGATGGAATACTTAGTAATTCCTAGAATTATTCAGTTTCTAGGGATGGCATTATGTCTTTCAGGATTTTTCATAAAACCAATTAAAACCAAAGAGGACGTTGTAAAAAAATGTCCCTATTGTGCAGAGGAAATTCAGAAAGTTGCCATTAAATGCAAACATTGTGGAGAATTTTTAGAAAAGGAAACTAATCAAGAGGGGAAAGAACAAGATAAGCCAAAAAAAAAGCAGACAAAAACTAAATCCAAAAAAAAACTCTGGCTACTACTTGCAGGCAGTGTAATAGTTTCAGGAGTAATATTACTTGTCTTTTATATAGCAAATAATCCTTCACGAAAATATCCTGTCATTGGCAAACCATCGACCAATCTTTCCGCAAACCTGCCATCTTCTTTAACTGGTCAAAAACAAGTAAGCCAAGGTTGGCGAGAGGTAAAAAGATTCAGTGGCCAAAGCATAAAAGACACTGAATCTTTTCGTATTTCAGGCAGAGAATGGCGAATTTCTTGGGAAACAAAACCAGGAGAGTATGGAGACATGAATTTCCAAATATATGTTTATAACTCTGCTGGGGAAATAGTTGGAGTTGCTGCTAATGTGGTTGGTTATGACAAGGATTTTTCTATACAACGAGGAGCTGGGAATTACTACTTCACAATAAACACAGCGCAACCATACACAATTATTGTAGAAGAGAAAAGATGAGGGAGGATTAGTAGGACTGCCAAAGGAAGGATAAATGGTCCATGCTGAAATGACCGACTCTAAAAATAGACTTCTTCCCGTGTGTCACGGTGGTATCACAAAATCGATTGACTTACGCTGAAATTACGGTGTTGGGACTGAAATCAAAAAATCAGCATATCTTAGAAACCACCAGGGAAAACAGTCTGGCGGGAAGGTGTGGGAGTTAAACCACCCTGAGTTTTTTCACAACCCTATACTGATTTTCAAATTTTCTTGATTAAAAAAGCCCTCTCAGTTCATTAACACGTTCAGTTATTGCTGTAGTCAATAGATAATATGAAATGGCAAACGCAACTGCAACCACAATTCCTCCAATAACGAGATTCCGTTTTCCTTTTTTGCTTCGCTGGTAAAGATAAAGAGGATAAACAACAATCCAAAGAAGAACCATACCAAAAAAATACATGACAGGTTTTGTTTCTTTGGGTTGCTTCCCAAATCCAAGCTGACTTGACTCCAAATAGGCAAAAAGAGCTGTCAGTACGATTGTCCCAACAGCCATGAAATTAAGAGTGGAACCAGGACTTTGTAACAGATTCATGTTTCCAACCCAAAACCACATAAGCATAATTGCCACAAATGGGATAAAAAGCATTAAGTTCCCATAGGTCTCTCCTGTTTCTTTGGACTCTTTTAAATTTCCAGCCAAATCCGCAGAACAGTGCTTACATTTAATTGCTTCATCCTGAATTTCTTCAGCACAAAATGGACATTTTTTCATTAAACCCTCCTTTATTTATTTTCTTTATCGTTTTATCTTAATTTCAAACTCACCTGATGCCGCCTTAATTGGCAGGCCATGTACTGATACAGATTCGTCGCCTATATCAATAGTAAGAGCGTCTCTGACCGAGCCTTGTGGATTCATTTCCTTTGTAAGCATAAATGAAATTTTCATTTCTTTCCCATTTCTTGAATCGGGATAAATAAACATTTCATGCTTTTCACCGAGTTTGAATCCAGAAAAAGTTTTTGTGGTCCCTCCATATTTTAATTTGGGAGCTAAAAACCATGAACCATGACCACGAATCCAAATTTCAGCTCTAGGATGGACTGGATTTTTATCAGTGTCGTCATTAACATTAATTTTCACAGCATAATCTGCAAGAAAACTAGGACTTGAAAGTAAAAGGCCAGTCAAACATAAAAATAACAATAATTTGAAAACAAAGCTCTTTTTCATCTTTCCCCCTTTTCGTCCGCTTCCTTTTTTTTCGGCCATGCCTTTAAGAGCGCTCTGTTTACTAGCCAATTTGCTCTCTCATGACGCTCTTCTGGATGTTCTTCAAAGTATTTAAAGACAACGCCCATGATTTGACCGGCAGTTACATTCTAAGGACTGTCAAACAAATTAATTGAATCAGGATTTTCTTCTAATGAATCGAATATCCCAAGAACGTATCCAAGTGCAACCCCAGCTTCAAATAAATTTTCTATGTTCCCATTCCCCCTGCGCAATAACTCATATTTAACTAAATTTCCATACAACTCAATCCCATCCTTGGACTGCCCCAATGTTATGGTTGAAACAAACAGAAGAACGGCCATTACGAATGTTGCTTTTCTCATTCATTGCCCCCTTCTAAGAATTTTCGCTCTCATAATACGTCTATATCAATGAGGTGCGTCCCCATTGGGTGAAATAAATTGGGTCCGGACTGCCGGACCCCGGCGCCTCATTATCGCTTTTCAAATATTTCTTTTATTTTAGAAGTGCTATTGTTTTTTTGGTGACCTTACAAATTGACCATTCCAACTTACTAAATCATTATTGTAATCGTTGGCAGATGTAATTTCATAGAAGCTGACTCCGTCTTCATCGAATAACCAAGAGTCTGGAGTGCCATCCTTTCCCAATGACATAACAATAAAATCATCTGAAGATTCTGGAGAGAACTTCATACCCCTAGTTCCTTCGCTAGATGAACCGCTATAAATAAGATAATTATTGCCCCACGGATCTTTTATAGGAATACTAGATGCATAATTTGGGCAGATTTTTTTGTAGAATTCACTGTTTTCGTCATATGTTCCGGCCTGTGCAGGAGCGACACCACGATCAGTAGTATAGTCCATTAAATATGTAGATAATGTACTAATTTCGGCCATAGCAATTTTTTGTTTTTCTGAATGGCTAAACATTCCTGTGAGGTTTTCTGCAGGGATCCACATTCCGAAATCATTCTGAATCTCATCAAGCTGCCAGCCTTTATCATATTTGCGTATTTTGGAAGACAGTTGAACATCATTAAGCTTGAATTTGACAAGGGCTAGCTCATTGGATTCCATCGAAATGCCCATGATTTCAAGTGTGTCTTCATCGGAAAGTTCAAAAGATTCCTTGATTACATCTGATGCTTGAGCATCATTAAATTTTGAAGAGCAACTGAATAAAAAGAGACAAACTAATCCTAAGACAAATATTTTGTTTTTCATCAACTCCTCCTTTTGCAAAATCATCTGAATAAATATAACTTTGAAATCAAGTTGTCAAGCATGAGAAAGCATTGTCGACTTTTATGACGTGTTTGATGCGGTTTTGTATTGAATATTGAGGAAAATTGAAGGCTTTAATCAGAAATATAGCAAAAATTACTGAATTACGCTGATATTACGGTATTGGGACTGAAATCAAAAAATCAGCATAGCAAAAATATTTGGCAAGATCATTTTTTTCAACTCTGTTCCACATGTACGCTAATTAAATTAATCAAAGTGATTCAGGGAATTTTTCCTTAAGATCAATCCTTTGCTGTTCTTTAATTTTATCTTGTTCCCGAATTGCTAGCGATTCTCTATATTCTTTAGCTTCTGCAAGTTTGGTGAGTTCAATCTCTGCATGATTCTCTTTAACAGCGTTTTCAATCTCATCCAAACTGATCTTGAAAAATTCTTTTCTATTATTTACTAAGTTTAGTCTTTTTTCTTTAAAAATATGATGTAATTTGGTTTCTAAATCAGGTGCATTTTCAGAATAGATCATTGCATGAATATCATAATAAAACGGAACGGAAGCGCCTCCCAGTTCTTTAACACGATCCTCAGGCGTTAAACGTCTTGTTAAACCCAGTTTAAATACATTCTCTCCAAAGGAACCAATATTTGATATTACATATACATGTCCAGACTTTGTAAGTTGAGCTCTTGAGATTGCACGTTCTTTTTTTGCTTGGGCTTCTTTAAGACTTTCCTCCAATAATCTCATCTGTTCTTTTAATTTTTCTAATTCTTCACCATGAGCAGATTCAATCTCACTTTTTGCTTGCTCAAGAGATTTTTTATATCTTTTTTCTTCCTGTTCTGCCTCTTTTTTTGCTTGTTCAATCTCTTTTTGCACTTTTTCTTCTTCTCTCATTTGTTCACGGATTCTTCTTTGTTCCTCTTTTTCTTCATGCAATTTTTCCTGGTACTCATGAGCTAAATAAAGTTCATTAAGTTTTAATTGTAGGTACTCCTCTGTAAGTTCAATATGATTTGGTTCACCAAGTTTATTAATTGCATCAAATGCCTTTTTAATACGCTCTTCCATATTCAATGCATTATTCCATTTCACCTTTAAAATCGCAGAGTCACATTCATTATTAAAGGCACGTAAAATCAACCGAATGTTTCGATTTGTCATTTTGCGACCTTCGACTTTGCTGCCACTCACTTCCCAGTTTGTATGACAAACTGCAGCTCCTTTTGCCCTAACAATCTCTTTTTGTTGATTTCTAACATCAATAATTTTTTCTTTATATTTTTCGGATGTTTCAAAGTCAAAGTGAGGTTTATAAATGCCATAAGAAATAAAATCAAGGTCTTCTTCAAGGATGCTGATTTCCTTCAATAAACTTTCATATATTGAACGTTTTTCTTTATAATTGTTTTTTAATTCTGTTAATTCACTTTCTAAATCCCTATATTGGTTTGCAACTTTTTCCTTCTCACTTTCAATATCAATGACTCCCTTGAATCGAGTGTATATCTTTTTATAACTGTTTGATTTCTTTAAAAAGAGAACAACGACCAAAATTGTTATCAAGAAAAAAATTATGGCTAAAGCTAATATTATGGAATTCATTTTACCCCCTATAAAGTAAATTTAATGTCTGTATTATTATCAAATTGTCTTTGAAAAGTAAATTCCATCTATGAGTATACCCCCCCCAAGTCACAGATAAGTCAGATAAATTGTTGAATTACGCTGAAAATACAGTATTGGGACCGGAATCTTGAATAAACATATGGAATATTCTTAAGGGATCATCCAAAGACTTACTAATCCCACCACAGATGTTCATTTCTTAGTAAAATCCAAACAATATTAATGATTAGAATGATAAAAAATAATCGAAAAAATCCTTTAATAAAACATTCTAATATTACAAATGGACCAACTGTAAATATTAATTTTAGTTGAAAAAATAGACGATTATTAGATTCATAAAATTTTGGAGTTCCAATATTTCCAAATCCATAAGCAATACCTGTCTGCCAAAAAATAAAATGTTCAGAATTAGAATATTGGTTTTGTGCTATTGTTTCTTCTATATCTTGTGATAAAAATGGATCATTTTTTTTATATAAGAATCCACATTCCAAATCATGATTATAAACAACATGATCATCCCTTCCCGTTATTGCCGTTTCAAAATTATACCTGTATAAAATTCCGGAATAATTATTCTTAATCGGATTTAATGAATTTGTTAACAAGCCCCATGTAAAAATCATTATTAATATTGCAATGATGAAAAATCCTGGTAATTTTCTAATCTCAATATCAAGTTTTTTTAATCTTATAATAATAATAATGATTGCGATTAATTCCCAAATCCAATGCAATGTCCATTCTGAATAAGTAGATTTTTCTGTCCAAAGCGATCGTATCCAAAAAAAAAGGATTTCAGACGTAAAGGAAATCAATAGGGTTGCGAGAATACTATTTTTCCATTTGTCCATATTATGAAAATCAAGATTATGAAAATCAAGATTCTTGAATATTTTTGTCACTAATTTGGTTCTCATGGAAAAAAATGTGATTAAATCATATTTGATTTCACCACCCTTTTTTTTGAATGACAATAGAATAATCATTTGGAAGTTATGTGTCAAATGGAAGGACAGACTTCCCCCCCCAAGTCACAGATAAGTCACAAAAAATGTTGATTAACGCTGAAAATACAGTATTGGGACTGAAATCAATAAATCAGCAGACCTAAGAAATTGCCAGGGGAAAACAGTCTGGCGGGAAGGTGTGGGAGTTGAACCCACCCGGGGCTTCTTACGGCCCCATACTGGTTTTGAAGACCAGAAGGCCCACCGGGACCTATACCCTCCCTCATTAGGCTAAGATATGCTTGTCGT
>SDBT01020654.1_pt1 | contig 10296 bp, 13 predicted proteins | sample 2277101 | NCBI WGS metagenome assembly SDBT01 (sample SAMN10404973, study PRJNA504765) | marine sediment metagenome | isolation source: marine sediment core GS10_PC15, 103 cmbsf | place: Arctic Ocean: Southern Knipovich Ridge | collected 2010
CATGTAGGTAATTTTGGCAACGCTTCGTACCGTGTTGCCACCTAGGGCGTACTCTACGGCAGCAATGTCACCCGAGCGGGTCCATTTCTCTGGCGAGATAAGAAGGAAATCGCCCTGCATAAACATTGGTGCCATGGTCATATCTTGGACACAGTAGCTAAACATGCCTACATCTTCACTATCAAAGACCGGTACAAACACCTCGCCATAGCCAGTCTCTTGTTGGATAAGCTGGTTAGCGTATGGTGTTGGCTCACTTGGCAGCCTGCCAAGCACTGGTACTACCTGGAGTTGTTTTTGCGCTGGCAGCGCTTCAGTTCCCGCAATACGAAGCTCTGTAGCATCCGTACGGGCTTTCTTGTACGCTAGTAAGTCGGTAGGCGCAATCTCAAATGCTCTCGAGATTTTATCGAGCGCATCCTCGTTCCAGCGACGCGTGCCATTCTTAATGTGTGTGAGGTAACTCTCAGACATGCCCGTCTTGCCAGCTAAGACCTTAGTGGTCCAGCGGCGCTCGCGGAGCAATTCTTTGAGGCGAAGTTCTGTAGAAACCATGATCGTGCCCTTATCCCTAAAAGTGTAACTTGTGCCATTCATGCTTCTTACTTCACCCACTTATCAAGAGATAACATAAGTCTATAGGGATTTTGGGCTTGCGTCAAAAGGGCCCCATAATCGGGGCCCAATGTTTTCAGTGTGTCAACTGCGGCTAAATAAGGCTATTTTTGTGGTGTTTTAGCAGGGCATGCGGGGAAGGCTGAATTGCTCTCTATCCCCTGAGGGCAGCTGTAGTACGACAAATTGCTTGTGCGATTTATCGAAGTCGGGAAGCAGTAGTTTTGTCGCTTGTAAGCCTCCATGCGGGTATAATCGTTCCAAGTAGCATACGTGCAAGCCATAGGGCGCCAATGCAAAGCTGAGTTTGCTTGTATCAAGCTCCTGGGATGCTGTCACTAATAGCAAGTCGCCCGGTAGGTCACTTGCGCTAAAAGAAATATTGTTAAAGTGGCTAATGCCCGTTTGTGCTCGCTGCAAGGGGCACGTCTCTTGCTCATCGTCTGGTTGGTGGGCAAAGGAAAGTGTTGGGCTAAGCAGTAATGTTGCTAGTAATAGAATGTGTTTCATGATTACTCCACAGTTAAAAAAGAGACCTGTAGTATATCGCTTAAGAAAGCTTTTGGTAGCCAAGTTAGTCGTCCTTGAGTAGGGGGCCATCACAACGAGTACAGCCACAAGAATAAAGGCAAGATACACAAGGCACCCTACCTTGTATGCATTTCTCTATACGACAGCGCCAAACACCCGGCCCCACTTTTTTAAATTGATAATGCGGGCCGCCTTCAAATACATTGAGCCCTATGATGCCGCCACCACCTACACCGAAACCGCCAAGATGGTTGCGACGACCATCGCCATCAGTACAATAAAAGTCGATACCAATATTTTCAACACGACCTCTAGAGCTTGGTACAAATTGGCATTCTACCTTCACGTCAATGTCTTGTGAGCAACGCAATTCAACTACCAATTCTCTTGTGGTATCCGATATCCAGTTAAGTTCTGGATCAACGGCAAACGCAGACAATGGAAACATAAGCGTTATAAGCGCAAATCGAATAATTCTTTTCATATCGGTACCCCTGTGTAAAAAACTGGCTTCTAGCCTATCACTTACGAAAGCTTTTGGTAGCGGTGAATTTCGCTACCAATCGCTAGATTAACTATCTGTATGAAGGACCGCATACTGCCTTACTTCCCCCGACGAGATTGTAAGCTGCACAGAGCGTATGCTGCTTTCATCAAAATTGAAGTAGAGAGTTCCTACTGTGGCACTTGCATGCAGGCTTCTCATTTCAGAAAATGCCTCATCGTAATAATCTTCCCTGTAGCATATAACTATACCCCAAGGTTCCATGCGAACATGAATTTTTCGTAGATCCATGTTTGTCCCATGTTTATTAACCTTGAGAACGTCACCTTCAACGCTTGTAGGCATAAACATACCTTGCGAAAAAGCATGAATGCCCGCGCGCGCTCGTGCATAGGTCTGATTAGGTTCCCTCGTCGCCAGGGATTGTGTGGGATAGGTAAGCAAGCTACCAAGTAGCAGTATATGTTTGATGTTCATTGTATCCTCCCGAGTTCGTAACGACGGTTTTGAGTATTTTTTATAAGGGTGAATGTACCAAATTATACAAGCCCGTCTGCCCTGATGGCAACACAAATGCTACATATTGTTTGTGCGCATGGTTAAAATCGAGGGGAACGACTTGTACGGGTTTGTGAAAGCCACCACTGAATTGTGCAATATAGCACAATTTCAACCCTGACGATGACAGAATAAAAAATATATTTTGCGCATTAACATATTGAGAGGCACTAACTATAATCTGGTCATCAGGCCCATCAAGCACCGTGAAGTGGGTGTCAATAAATGACTGTGCTTTGACCCGGGCTTGGTCGGTTGTGTCGAACATATACTCATCTGGAGCTTGGGCGGCCCAGGCAAGTGCTGGGTTAAGCAGTAATGCTGCTAGTAATAGAATGTGTTTCATGGTTCCCCCTTAATTTAAAAACGAGGTCTGCGTTTGCAGGCCTCTCGTATTGCTTAAGAAAGCCTTTGGTATCGGTGAATCACCTTACCAATAATTCTAAAGTGGTCCTTGCCACGTATCAATGCGATAGGCGGTGACTTGTGGTTAACCGACTCGATGAGGAGTCTACCGCTGCAAGGGAAATTGGGTTCGTACGCCATTCACATCAAGTAACACACAGGACTTGTTGCCTATATCGTGCCCTGCTGGATACATCTCAATTGACATTAAACGGCCGCCAAGGAACAGGCGGCTTCACGGGAAATTGGGTTCGAGAGCCATTCACATCAAGTATCACAAAGGACTTGTTGCCTATATCAAGCTCTGCTGGATGCATATTAGCTGACTCAGAGAAGGAGCATCCATCAGGCGTAGGTCGTGGGACGTCGCAGCGCATAATTAAGATGTAAGGTGCGTGGTAGCCGCTGCATCCGCAGAGACTGAAACGGATCTTGTTTATATCAAGTGCTGCGATAGCTGGATGGGCTGTTGCTACTACTAAAAGACCATCGCCTGGTAGATCAATTAGTTCATAGGTATGACAAAGAAAGGCAAGTATCTCTTCAGGAAAATAAGTAGTAACAACCCCATTCGCAGTATAATGCCTGCTGCTAATAGGATTTGTATGCTCCAAGCCGGGTACACGTGCTAGGGTTGGTCCTGGATATTGGTCACATAAGAGCACCGCTGGCAGCGCAAGTATAAGCGTGATAAGACACAATCGTTTGGTCATGTTGGTATTCATATCGGTTCCCCTTAATTAAAAAAAGAGGCCTGCGTTAACAGGCCTCTAGTATCTTTCTTACGAAAGCTTTTGGTAACGGTGAATCACCTTACCAATAATTCGGAAGTGATCCTTGCCACGTATCAATGCGATAGGCGGTGTTTTGTGGTTAACCGACTCAAGAACCACGAAATCGTCCATGTAGGTAACTTGCATGATAGCGCGGGTTGGGTTATCGCTGCCCCACTCGATTGCTGCAATATCACCTGAACGCGTCCATGCCTCTGGCGAGACGATCAGATGGTCGCCCTTAACAAAGTTAGGCGCCATTGAGTTATTTTCTACCGCGAAGCCAAACATAGCCTCGTCCTTAGAGTTAAACACTGGAACAAACACATCTTTAAAACCAGTGGTTACTTGCGTAAGCTGGTTGTTGTATGGAGATGGATTTGCAGGAATGTCACCCATTACTGGTACAACCTTAAGAGCAAGCTCTACGTTAGATACCTCTGGCATCTGTACAGTGCTCTCAACGTCGTCGGTACGATTCTTGCGTTGTGCAAAGATATCGATTGGATGAACTTCGAAGGCAATAGCCAGCTTCTTGAGGGCATCCTCATTCCAGCGGCGTGTGCCATTTTTAATATGCGTGAGATAGCTCTCGGACATACCGGTCTTTTCAGCCAAAACTTTGGTTGTCCAGCCCCGTTCCCGTAAAAGCTCTTTTACACGCAGTTCTGTTGATGGAGATGACATAATCGGCTCCTCTGCTAATATGGTGTCGAACCTTGCTCGTATGTAATAACTAGTGTGCCATTTATTAAGAGTATGTCAAATAGAAAAAGGCCAATATTTCAATATGATAAGGCAAATACCCCAAAAAATGTACAAGAATTTATTTGAAAAGGATGCCTGGGCGTCTAATCTGCTCGTTTGCGGCATAGATGAGGTAGGCAGGGGCTGCCTTGCAGGCCCTGTGGTGACCGGCGCAGTCATCTTACCCCCAAATACCACCTATCGGCTGCTCAGAGACTCTAAAGAAATGAGCGAAAAGGACCGGAATCAAGCATTTTCGTGGATATGCAAGCATGCCACCTATGCCACCGCTACCATGAGCTGGCAGCAAATTGACCGCCTAAACATTTATCAGGCGACCAAACGGGCTATGAAACAGGCCGCAATTGGTGCTATTTCGCAGGTTTCTGACCCAAATATGGTAAAATACGTCGTAATTGATGCTATGCCCCTCACCCTGCCCGGCTACGCGAGCATACAGTGCCATGACTTCATTAAGGGCGAAAAATACTCAAGCAGCATAGCTGCAGCCTCTATTGTGGCAAAAGTGCTGCGAGATCGGCTCATGGCCACCATGGCGACGTCATTTCCTAGCTATGGGCTGGCGCGTAGCAAGGGGTATGGTACCAAAGAGCATTTGGTAGGGCTTGATAGCGCAGGCAGCAGCATCATTCACCGCCAGTCGTTTTTACGCAAAATTTCGCTACCCAAAAGAGCGGGTGAGCAACAAGGACTATTTGATGAATAAACAGCCCCGCGCATTTGCAGAAGTTATAGAGAGTTCATTACACTCATTCTTAGCCCAGTGCTGGGAGTGGGATGACTTCCCTAGTTATGGTTCGCTGGTGACCGTAGAGAGTGGCGAGGAGCTACTGCTGGGTACGGTAAGCGAGCTTACGACCGGCTCTATGGACCCAATGCGCTACCCGTTCCCATACAAGAAGACTGAAGAGGAGCTCAAAGCAGAGCAGCCACAAATTTTTGAGTTTCTAAAAACGTCGTTTCGTGTGCACATTGTTGGCTACCAGGAGAGAAGTAGCGGCAAGGTAAACTACCTGCTGCCACCAAAGCCGGCAAAGATACACGGCTTTGTGCGTGAGTGCGATGCCACGCTGGCAAAGACGTTCTTTGCAAAGCCAGACTATGTGCACTTGCTGTTTGCATTTGAAGCTGGCACTGGCAGCCTGGACGAGCTGCTACTCGCTATACTCAAGCACCTCAAAAACGCGAAGCTGCTGGACGAAAAAGCGCTGGATGCGTTTTGCAAGACCTTCTCACTACGCACGGGTAACGACTATCGAAGGTTGAAGTTATTTTTACAACGGGTGCAGAGTATCTAGCATGTTTAATTTTCTCAAAGACAAAATATCCAAAATCGCCGAGACCTTCACTTCTAAAGCAGCAAGCTTGTTTTCGCGCAGCAAGGTAGACGAGGAGTTGCTCCGAGAACTCGAAGTTTTATTAATCTCGTCCGACGCGGGTTACCACACCACGCAAAAGATTATGACCACGCTGCGTGAGGAAGTTGCTGCCGAGCGCATTACCGATGGCGCTGGTATTCAAACGGCACTGCAGACGCAACTTGAAGCTATTTTAGCTGCTCCTAGCGCAGCCGGTGCTACCCCAGCGGTGATTATGCTGGTGGGCATTAACGGCAGTGGTAAGACCACGTTTGCGGCAAAGCTTGCAGCGCAACTGCAAAGCGATGGCAAGAAAGTGTTGCTGGTAGCTGGTGACACATTTAGGGCTGCTGCTACTGCGCAGCTGTGCGAATGGGGCAAGCGAACAGACACAGAGGTTTTTGTTGGTAAAGAAAACCAAGACCCTGCGTCAGTCATTTTTGATGCTTGCACAAAGTTCAAAGAAGAAGAGTTTGATCACCTAATCATCGATACCGCTGGCCGCTTGCAGACCAAAGTGAACTTGATGCGCGAGCTTGAGAAAATGCGCAGAATAATTACCAAGCAACTGCCAGATGCAAGTGCTGGCACGTGGCTAACGATAGATGCCATGCTGGGCCAAAACTCGTTTACTCAGGCCGAGATCTTTCACGAGTCCACAAAGCTCGATGGGTTAATATTGACCAAACTGGATGGTACCGGCAAAGGTGGCATTGTCTTTGCTATTACTGAGAAGCTCGGTGTCCCTATTCTCTACATTACCTTCGGCGAGCAACTGGATGATGTACGAGCATTCGACGCACACGATTATGTACAGACGGTACTGGGGCAGCGTTAGCTTATAAATTTCTGCCTTCCTGTTCGGTACTCTTCTAGTGCCTTGTAGCGAGGGTTATCTATTGGGGTATCGTGGCGTTCGAACAAATAAGCAACATGAGCTACATCTACAGGCATATAATTGAACATGTGCATGGTAAACCAACTTCTCGCAACGAAGGCCACCCAGTATGGCGCAGGGAGAGTCGAGCACTCGTCGAAGCGGATAAACCATTCTAGCATAGCGTTTATGGCATCCTGGCGTGTCTCAGAGTCAATATTTACCTTAGTGAAGAACTTCTCGTCATAACGCTTTTTAAACAAATCATGAACGAAACAACTTGGCCCTGAGATGCGGCAGCTTTCATCCTGATAAATACGAACAAGACTAATGTAGGAATACTTGAGTGCTTCTACAATGGTAGCGTGATCATGCCCATTAAAGTTTCGTTTGTATAAATTACGTACTAAAAAATACATCATGGGCGCATGGCCCTCATCGGCTTTTTCGCGGAGCCATGTAACGAGCCCTCTCTGCTCATCGTAGGAAAGACTTTCAGCGTCATAAACAATATCACGAATGGGTCCGTAATCTTGTACATTGGCGTAAGCATTTAGCGCGGGAATATTTAGCCCTGCACTGAGTGGATTGCTAAGACATAGTGCGATAGAGCTGATTGAGAGGAGTGATCGGAAGTTCATGATACCTCTAATAATAGTTGAAAACGAAAGTTAATGTGCCCTGAAGCGTAAAGTATTTGGGCTTTCTATGCAAGAAATGTATGCTGGTTCTATGAAGATTCGTGAACTGGTGTCGAGCATGGCACAAAAACTTATTACCGTATGCCCGCACCCAAACAGCGCTGAGCAAGAAGCATGGTGGCTGGTAGAAAAGTTATTTCACAAAAGTCGTACGGCACTCATGCTTATGCGCGACATTGATGTAACGCCCCAGCAACTGCACAAAGTTTCGCAGTGGGTCATACAGCGCACTCGCGAAAGAAAGCCCCTACAGTACATATTGGGCAGTGTGCCATTTTGCGACTTACAAATTTTAGTACACCCTCCAACACTTATTCCGCGTCCGGAAACCGAAGAGTGGACTAACTGGTTAATCGAAAAGTTGCAGCCAGTTAAAAATGAAAGACTTGAGATCCTTGACCTGTGCAGTGGATCGGGATGCATAGCTCTCGCACTTGCACACGCACTACCAAACTCGAATGTTACTGGGCTTGACCTATCGGCTGATGCAGTGCACTTATCAAACGAAAACAAAAAGCATACCGGCATAGAGAACGTTACGTTTGCACAAAGCGATTTATTTGGTTCACTCGTCCCAGAGCAGTGTTTCGACATTATTGTCAGCAACCCACCATACATTGACGAAGCAGAATATAAATCGCTAAGCCAAGAAGTTTTGTTTTGGGAAGATAGGGGTGCGCTCGTTGCAAAGAATAAGGGCCTCGCAATTTATGAGCGAATAGTTGCTGCAGCACGTAGTTTTCTAAAACCAAGCGGCCCGGTAGCATCGCAGAATATTCCACAAATTGTATTTGAAATTGGACACGAGCAAGGAAACGCCGTTGCATCGCTTTTGCAAAACGCACAATTCACAAACGTTACGGTACACAAAGATTTAGAACACAAAGATCGTTGGGTTACTGCTCGCCTTGCCTAGGCTTGCATACCGGTTTATGATCACGCCAATGCGTGCTTTGGCAGCCTCTATCACAATAGTACACAAGTTTACACCAGCCGCATCGTTGCATGCCAGTACCACCTGTATTGCAACCGGCACAGACTTGATAGGTATTTTGCAGTGCCCGCTCTAGCGGGGTCCAATCTATTGCCAGGCGTCTAAAAATTGGCCATTCATCCTGACGGCGTTGCGGCTCTGTATGAGGAGTACCTAAAAGCACCCATAGTGGTGATGGGTATGTCGTCTGCGCTTTGAGGTATTCTCGCACCTGATTGATGGCTGCTGCAATGTGCTCTTTTGAAAACCTCTGAAGTATTTTGAGTTGTTGCTGGTACATACCAGAGAGTAATCCAGGAATCTGGGATGCTTCCTCGGGGTCACTAAACACACAGACTACATCTTGGGAGGTGCGTACAAATCCTGCGAAACACCAAAAGAGTGCATCACGTGGGTGCGAATCTATAAGAACCCGCGCATATTCGTACATAAATATTGCATATCCCTCATTAGCGCGTGCCTGAAGGAACTTGAGTTTTCGATCAGTATTTTGCTCTGCCCACACAAGCCTAACGACGGAGCCTACGTAACCCGCTTGTAGTAAGGAGCTAATCATGCCCTCGTTTGCAAGAGCGCCGTCATAGCACGTTGTGGCGAGCTCCTTTGGCCCCTGCGCAACCAATTTAACGATGGGTGGAAGATTCTGTGGAACCATTGAGGTAGAAACACAAAAAAGGAGGAGGGATGTTTTTAACCAGTTGTACGTCATGGAGCCACAGTTAAGTTTAGTTTTAAATTCACAGAGTCACCTAGGCTTAGGACATAGAAACAGACGAAGTTAACAAAGACTTATAGCAAACGGTCGCTGTGTTTGTACTCGCCTTGCCTAGTAGTGTACTCTGCCACATATAGTTATCTGGGCAGCTTCTAATGCACTTAGTCTCAAAGTTTGCCATTCAACTTGGGGTCGCTCTATTTCTCTATGGTCAGTCCCAGAAATCACCCAGCGAGGCGACGGGTGCGTTGCCTGCGCCTTGAGGTATTGCTTTACCTTGACTAGGGTTTGTTCAACTTGGTCTTTAGTAAAACGATTCACAGTTGGAAGCTGGCGTGTATATATACCAAAAAGAATCGCCGGACATTGTATTGCCTCTTCTCCGTCTCTGAGCGCACACAGTGCGTCCTGAAGTGATCTCAAGAACCCGGCAAGATGCCAAAACAGTGTATCGTTGTCATTCGTGACAGAGAGTGCTCGTGCAAGTTCGTACATGAAGATTGCGTGTCCTTCTTGTGCGCGTACCCGTAGAAAGTTGAGTTTTCTATTGTTGTCCTGTTCTGCCCATACAAGCCTCACAACAGAGCCTATGTCGCCTCTTTGCAGCAACTCTGTGGTTATCGCTTCATTCGCTAGCGCGCCGATATAGGGGGGCTGTGAGGGGCCTTGGTCAATAATGCTAACGATCGGTGGAAGGGTAGCAGAAATTATTGATGTAGAGACACAGAGAAGTATGAGGGATGTTTTTAACCAGTTGTAAATCATGGAACCACCGTTAAGTTAAGATTAATAATAAAAAAACTATTGTGCGCAAATATTGCTTACTCGTCAACCGTAAGCCGCGTGCGCTTGGGTTACTGCGCGTCTTGCCTAGGCTTGTATATCCGTTTATTCATCATAGAACCCTGTTGAGTTCAGGGAAAAAAGGTCAAATACCATCTCCCTTACGCGTTGCATTTCTTCAGGTGGTTCTAGAGAAGTACTCTCTCCTGGTGTTGCCAAAAGCCAAGTGGGTGATGGAAATGGATGAGGACGTTGTCTAAGAAAACTGATTGCGTGCTCTTTGGCAACCATAAGTTGCTCTAGCGAAAATCGGCTTTTAACATTAATGAGCCTGGTATATAGGCCTTCAAGTGCGGCAACCTCCTCTATGACTTGCTCATTACCTCCCTTTAGAGACACAAGGTCTTGTTTTAATCTTATAAGTCCTGCTATAAACCAAAAGAGTCCATCGTTTGGGCTTTTATCGATAATGTAGCGTGCATGCTCGAGCATGAAAATTACGTAGCCTTCTTCTGCTCGAGCTTTGAGAAAGTTGCACTGTGCAATGGGATCATGTTCTGCCCAAACAAGCATAAGGACAGAGGCAAGCTGATGGTTTTCCATTAGCTTGCTAATCATGGCCTCGTTTGCAAGCGCGCCACGATACCCTCGCCCTGAATAAGCTTTAGGCCCTCCTCCATTCCAAAGAAGCCTTACAACCGCAGATTCAAACT
>SDBT01020655.1_pt1 | contig 10295 bp, 7 predicted proteins | sample 2277101 | NCBI WGS metagenome assembly SDBT01 (sample SAMN10404973, study PRJNA504765) | marine sediment metagenome | isolation source: marine sediment core GS10_PC15, 103 cmbsf | place: Arctic Ocean: Southern Knipovich Ridge | collected 2010
CCCCGGCCCCCTCCCGCCAGGGGGAGGGGGTGGTCTCTCACATGCAGTCGTAGTAGCCCTTGGAGCTGCTCCAGCCGCAGCTCGATCCCTTGGCTGTGCAGTTGATGGAGCTGACCTGGTCGTTCTCGCACCAGATGACCGAGCCCGCCTCGCAGCGGCCTTCGAAGGTCTCGCCGTTGCACGGGTCGACCGGCTGGGACTCGCGGCAGGCGTAGTAGGATTTCTCGGGGTCGAACGTGCACTGCTTGCCCTCTGCGGCGCAGTCCTGGGTCTGGACCTGGTCGTTCTCGCACCAGATGACCGAGCCTCCCTCGCAGCGGCCCACGAAGGTCTCGCCCTGGCAGGGATCCTCTGGCTCCGGCTCGGGCTCCGGCTCGGGCTGCTGCTCGGGCTCGAGGCAGGCGAAGTAGCCGTTCTCGGCCGAAAAGCCGCACTGCTTGCCGTCTGAAGCGCAGTCCTGGCGATAGACCTGATCGTTCTCGCACCAGATGACCGCGTCGTTCTCGCAGCGACCCTCGTAGGTCTCGCCCTGGCAGGGATCCTGCTGGACCGGCGGCTCGTCGTCGAGGCCCAGGAAGGGCAGAAAGGCGTCCACCCGGGTGTCCACCCCGTACTGGGTGCAGTAGGCGTCGCCGTACGAGGTCACCCCGGCCACCAGGTAGTTGCCGGCCGCGTCCCTGTAGAAGGCCGGGCCGCCAGAGTCTCCGTTGCAGGTGTTCCTGTCGGGATCGTCGTAGCGGAAGGTGGTCGAGTTCACGCTGGAGACGCCCATCCAGACCGCCCGCTTCAGGCCGGCGCCGGTCTGGTTGTAGCCGTTTGACACACCGTAGCCCACGAAGAACAGGTTGGTGCCGACCCAGGACGAATCCATCTGGGTGACTACTCCCAGCGGGGCCACCGGCGCGTCCTGGGCCAGGTGCACCAGGCCGATGTCGTTGGTGATGTTGTAGGAGTTGTAGCCCGGGTGGGCCTCGATGCTGGACACAGAGACCGTGGCTTGCGGGCTGTAGGCGTTCGGCCCGATGGCGAACGTCATGCGCGAGGCCGAGAACCCGTCCACGCAGTGGCCGGCGGTGAGCACCTTGCGGGGGGCTACCAGGGTGCCGGTGCAGTGCTGCGAGCCGTTGTAGAGCAGGGCACCCACGGCCGGCAGGCCGTCGTAGGTGCTGCCGCCCACGATCCGGGTGGTCTTTTCGCCGAGCTGTTCGTCGCTCCCCGTGGCCAGGCCGTCGTCGCTGCAGGCCGACAGGGTGAGAACCAGACTCAGGCTCATCAAGGCTGACAGGAACCGCTGCATGTCTTCCTCCGGGGCTCTTGGCTTCTTTTAGCGAAGCGCCCGTAATGCTCGCAACAACTGTGCCAGCTTGTTCCACTCCCTTCGGGTCTGTAGTTGGTAGTATTTATTGCGATTTTTTCACTGCCGGCCGGCCGGGAATTCGGCGACTCGAGAAGGACGAGACAGCCTGTCACACCGTAAGTTGACCGATGCTAGCTCATGTAGCATCGGATTCTGTTGATATTCAAGGGCTTGTGGTTTTTTGCAGCGTTTGCAGAGCGGGTGGACAGTCGAGTTTCCAGGCTCTATTCAGCGTATTCAGCGCAGGATCGGCAGTATGCTGGAGTAATCGTCGGTCCACAGCGGGGCCGGGCCGTCGAGTGTCCGGGGCAGGGAGGCCTTCTTGGCTATGGCCGGCACGGCCAGGATGGAGGGCTCGCTGGTGAGCAGCATCCAGTGGGAGCGGAGCGAGACCCAGCCGTCCCCGGTGTCGCGCACTGTGACCACCACCAGGTCCAGCTCGCTGGCCAGCCGGTCCACGATCGGCTCCAGGGACAGGTTCAGGTTGGTCACGTGGATTACCAGCAGGCCGTCCTCTGTCAGGTGGTCCAGATAGAGCCGGAAGGCCTGCAGGTCGAGCAGGTGGACCGGGATGGCGTCGGACTGGAAGGCGTCGACCACGAACACGTCGAATTTTTCCGTTTTTCCCCCTCGCAGCTCGGCCTCCAGGCTGATGCGGGCGTCGCCCTCGACGATCTCTATCTCAGCCCGGCTGTCCGAAAGGAAACTGAAATACCCGCCGTGCCCTCTGGCCAGGCGGATCACCTCAGGATTGATCTCGTAGAAACGAAAAACGTCTCCGGGCTGGCCGTGGGCGGCCGCTATGCCGATGCCCAGCCCGATCAGGCCGACCCTGAGCCCTCGGTTCTCGGCCCTTGCCGGATGGTGCGCCAGGGCCAGGCCCAGGCCGGAGCTGTTTGCGAAGTAGGAGGTCGGCGCGCGCTTGAGCGCCGGCATCTGGAACTGGTAACCGTGCAGGATCTGGCCGTCGAACAGGTCAAGGGTGTGATACCTGGGGTGCTCCGGGTGGGTCAGCTTGACCCTCAGCACTCCGTAGAAGTTGCGGGCGGTGTGGAGCGTGTCGCCGTGGAAGTGCCAGGTGTGGAATATTAAAAAACCTCCCAGGGACAGCAGCAGAAGCAGCGGCCCGGCCAGTCGCAGCGGCCGGAATCGACCGTGCAGCCAGGAGGCCTTGTCCGTCCACAGGCACAGGACGTGCAGCGCCGCGCAGGCGAACAGGCCAAGGTGGAACTCCCAGTAGCCGTCGAAAAGAGCCGGGGCGGCCAGGGCCACGAACGTCCCGCCGGCCGCACCGCCCGCGGCCATGGTCAGGTAGAAGCCGGTCAGGTGCCGAGGGTCGGGCTTGAGCCGCGCAAGCTCCCCGTGGCACAGCATGCAGCCGAGGAACACGCAGGCCGGGTAGATCAGCACCTGCCACCCGATGCGCAGCTCGTACCCCTCGAACAGGGCCCAGACCGCGGCCGCTGCCGTCAGCGCGAAGGCCGGGGTGAACCAGGCCCGGTCGTACAGGCGCTCGGAGTGGAAGCAGAGGATGAAGGTCAGCAGGTATAGCGACAGCGGCAGGACCCAGAGAAACGGGATGACCGCCACCTCCTGGCACATCTGGTTGGTGCCGGCCAGCAGCAGCACAACGGCGAAGGCCGCCAGGAAGAACCGCACCAGCCTGCGGCCCTTGCCGGGCGGCCTTGCTGCTTCCGCGGCCGGCTCGGGAATCTCGTCGTGGCCCCGGAGCACCGGCAGGGCGCAGGCGGCCAGGCCTGCGGCGAACAGGAGATACAGGGCCGACCAGACCTGGCCCTGTCGGATCGAGCCCATGAGCGGCTCGACCAGGAACGGGTAGACCGCCAGTCCCAGTAGCGAGCCCGCGTTGGACAGGGCGTAGAGCCGCCAGGGAGAGCGTTCGGGGCTCGTGCTCCTGTACCAGGCCTGCAGCAGCGGGCTGGTGGAAGCCAGCAGCGTATAGGGCAGCCCGACCCCGACCGTCAGGATGAGCAGGATGCGTAGCAGCGGCCAGGCGCTGCCCGTCGGCTTGAACGAGTCCGGCGGCATGACCGGCGCTTCCCAGGTGAGCCACAGCCCGGCAAGCAGCCCGGCCGAGACCAGCAGCAGGCCGAGGTGCACGAGGGCCTGCCTGCGCGGCACGAACCAGCGGTCCAGGGCGTGGGCCCAGAAGTAGCCCAGCAGCAAGGCCACCTGGAAGAACATCAGGCAGGCGGTCCACACTGCGGGCCCGCCGCCGAACCAGGGCAGCAGGTACTTGCCCAGCATGGGCTGGACGGCGAAGACCAGAAATGCGCCCAGGAAGATGGTGGCCGCGTAGCGAACCATGGGTTGCCATGGTACGCGGGGCTGCGAAGAAACACAAAATCAAAAGAACGGTCGCCGTCCGGATTGCTTCCGTGTACGATCGGTTTGGGAGGACCCATGAGAGGCAGAGTTCTAGTAGTGGCGGGCTCCGACTCCAGCGGCGGGGCCGGCATCCAGGCGGACATCAAGACCGTGACCGCCCTCGGCGGCTATGCCGCGACCGCGGTGACCGCCCTGACCGCGCAGGACACCCGCGGGGTGTGGGAAGTCGTCGAGGTGGCGCCCGAGTTCGTGGACCTGCAGATGCGCATGGTGCTCGAGGACATCGGGGCCGACTGCGTCAAGACCGGCATGCTGGTCACAGCCAAGGTGGTCGAGGCGGTGGCCGAGAGGCTCAATGCCTCGGCTCAGGATCTCCCGCTGGTGCTCGACCCGGTCATGGTCGCCAAGGGAGGTCGCAGGCTGCTCGACGACGGGGCGATCGAGACCTTGATCCGGCGCCTGCTGCCGCTGGCCGCCCTGGTCACCCCCAACCTGCCCGAGGCCGAGCGCCTGACCGGCTCGACAATCCAGGACGTGGACGGCATGCGCCGGGCGGCCGCGGCGCTGCTCCGGATGGGCCCCGGAGCCGTTCTGCTCAAGGGCGGCCACCTTCAAGGACATCGGCTGGTCGACGTGCTGGTCTGGAACGGCGGCGAGTCCCTGTTCGAAGGCGAGCGGATCGACACGCCTCACACCCACGGCACCGGCTGCACCCTGGCATCGGGCGTAGCCACCGGCCTGGCCCAGGGCCTGCCCCTGCGACCGGCGATCGAGCGCGCCCGGGACTACTTGGCCGAGGCCATCCGCACCGCCCCGGCCCTGGGCAGCGGCCGCGGTCCCCTCAACCACGCCCATACGGTAAGGTAGGTTTTGAGTTTTTGAGTTGACAGGTTGTTGAAAATATGTCAATCTGTCAACATTGACAACTGTGGCTGATACTGTATTTCGGTCAACAGCCGGGAGGGTCGGCAGGTGATTGGCAAGCGAATCAGACAGGCCAGGATGGCCGCGGGCTTGACCCTCAAGGAAGTCTCCGAACGCCTGGCGGACGAAGGTCGGCCGATCACGCGTGCCTGTCTGTCCAAGTACGAGACCGGAAAGAGCATGCCGGGGGCCACGTTTCTCGTGGATCTGGCACGGGTGCTTTCGGTGAAGACGAAGTACTTCCTCGTCGATCCGTCCGTCGAAGTCTCGTGGCTCTCCTTCAGGGGGCGTTCGCGGCTGACGATTCGCACAAAGGAGCGGATCAAGGCTTATGCCGAGGACGTCGTGGAACGGCAGTTGCGGCTCCAGGAGATGCTGACGCCTGGATTCAGGCCGGTGTTTCCAAGGCAGCGCCAGGTCCGCACCTTCGAGCAGGCGGAGGAGGCCGCGGCTGGTTTGCGACGGACATGGAAGGTCGGCCTGGTCCCCATCGAGAGCCTGACCCAACTGGCCGAGGATCGCGGCCTGGTCGTCGTGGGCTGGTCGGGGGACTCCAGCGGCTTCGACGGCCTGTGCGGTCGGGCGAACAGGCGCTTTCCCGTTGCCGTGGTCACGACACGGGTCCAGTCCGATCGCCGTCGTTACAATCTCGCGCACGAGCTCGGTCACTTGGTCATGGACCGTGAAGGTTTGCCGGCGAAGAAGCAGGAGAGCCTGGCGCATCGTTTCGCCGCGGCGCTGCTGGTGCCTCCGGAGATCGCCAGACAGGAACTCGGGCAGAAACGCAGGCACCTGGGCATGGATGAGTTGGCCGTGCTCAAACGCAAGTACGGGATGAGCATGCAGGGCTGGGCGCGCCGGGCACGCGACCTGGGGATTGTCTCGGCCGGTCGCTACAGGCGACTGTGCATCGAGTTCAGCGCCAGGGGCTGGCGCAAGGTTGAGCCGGTTTTCTTTCACGGCAGCGAAGAGCCTACGCGGATGCGGCAAATGGCGATGCGCGCCCTGGCGGAGGGGATCATCACACCCGAGAAGTTCGAGGATATCTGCGGCAGTCGTGAAACCGATGGGGGAACCTCTGCTGCTGGCGGACCGGAGTCGTGGTCCGCGGCGGAGTTGCTGAGGCTGCCGGAGGAAGAGAGGGGACGCGTGTTGATGTTGGCGGCCGCAGAAGCCCAGGCCGAGTATCGGACGGATCGTGATCTGACCGACTTCGAGGCGTTCGGGGAGGGAGACCTGGGTGACGACAGCGAGTAGAGGGGAAAACTAAATCGGTGACCCCCCCATTCTGTGGTAATGTTCTTTATGGAGGTCGGCATGAAGAAAATCCCGCTCGTGATGCTCTGCCTGGTCATCGGCTTCGTCTTCGCGACCGCCCCGGCCGCGGCCCAGGAGAACGGTCGGCAAGAGGTGGTCTACACGGGAGCCGATGTGGGCGACCTGGTCGTCGATGTCCCCCGTCCCCAGGTAACTTTCCTGCTGCTGCGGGCCAGGCTCGATCACGAGTCCGACAAGTCCAAGGTCAAGCTGGCCCCCAGGATCCAGCAAGCGCTGGAGCGCGATCCCTTCTGAATCGCTCCACCTCCAAGTTGCTTGCCCGTCAGGCGCGATCGTGTTAGGAAATCCTCGCGAGCAGTGGAGGGGTTGGAGGAGTGCTTAACGGAAATGGGGGTCTCACCTTGGATTTCACCGCCACAAGCCCCGAAGGGGCGTCATATGAAAGCCCAGGGCAACGCCCTGGGACAGGGAGCAGGAAAAAAATCAAAGCCCTGAAAGGGCGAAATATCCTGTCGCTGCGTGCGGTTATTTCGCCCTTTCAGGGCTTCCATACACCACTACACCGTTTCCAGGGGCTTCGCCCCTGGCTTTCATATCTCGCCCCGTTGGGGCTTGCCATTCAGGACCCCCTTTTCTGTTGAGCACCCGGGTTGGAGAGCGCCATGGATGACAAGTACCATCCCAAGCTGATCGAGCCGAAGTGGCAGAAGGTGTGGGAGGAGAGGGGGGTGTTTCGGGCCGGGGGGGAGCCGGATAAACAAAAATTCTACGTGCTGGAGATGTTTCCTTACCCGTCGGGCGAGCTGCACATGGGGCACGTGCGGGTGTACGTGATCGGCGACCTGCTGGCGCGATTTTTTCGGATGAGGGGCTGCGACGTGATGCACCCCATGGGGTGGGATGCGCTGGGGCTTCCGGCCGAGAACGCGGCCATGCGCGACGGGGTGCACCCGGGCGAGCGCACCAGGGCCAACATCGAGTCGGTCAGGGCGCAGATGAAGATGCTGGGGTTGAGCTACGACTGGGAGCGGGAGTTCGCCACCTGCGATCCGGACTACTACTACTTCAACCAGTGGTTCTTCCTGAAGATGTACGAGCGCGGCCTGGTCTACCGCCGCTCGGCGCTGGTCAACTGGTGCACGGGCTGCCAGACCGTGGTGGCCAACGAGCAGGTGCTTCAAGGCGGCAAGTGCGAGCGCTGCAGTTCGGAGGTGATCCAGCGCGAGATACCGGACTGGGCCTTCAGGATCACCAGGTACGCGGATGAGCTCCTCGACGACCTGGAGAAATTGAAAAACTGGCCCGAGCGGGTCACGACCATGCAGCGCAACTGGATCGGACGCTCGGAGGGCGCCGAGCTGGTGTTTCCGATTGTGGACGACAAGGCCGAGCCCTTGCGGGTATTCACCACTCGGGCTGACACGGTCTACGGGGCGACATACATGGTGCTGGCGCCCGAGCACCCGGACGTGGCGGCCCTGACCACCGACGAGCAGCGCGATACCGTCACCGCCTTTGTGGAGCGCATGTCCAGGGTGGACAAGGTGGTGCGCACCGACGCGAGCACCGAAAAGGAGGGCGTCTGGACCGGCTCGTACGCAGTCAACCCGTTCACCAGAGATGAAATACCGATCTGGATTGCCAACTTCGTGCTGGCCGAGTACGGCACGGGCGCGGTCATGAGCGTACCGGCCCACGACCAGCGCGACTTCGAGTTCGCCAGGCGCTTCGGGATCCCCATCCGGGTGGTCATCCAGCCGCCGCCCGAGCAGGAGCGCACCCTGGCGGTCGAGACGATGACCGAGGCCTTCGTCGACGACGGTGTGCTGGCCGAGTCGGGTCCGTATACTGGAAAGACCTCGGCCCAGGCCCGGACCCTCATCACCGCGGACGCGGCGGAAGAGGGCCGGGGTGGGCCGACGGTCAACTGGCATTTGCGCGACTGGGGTTTCTCCCGGCAGCGCTACTGGGGCACGCCGATTCCGATGGTCCACTGCGTCAAGTGCGGCATCGTGCCGGTGCCTTACGACCAGCTGCCGGTGCTGCTGCCCGACGACGCGCCGATCACCGGCATCGGTGAGGCGCCGCTGGCCAAGGTGCCGCAGTTCGTCGAGACCACCTGCCCCGGGTGCGGCATCCCGGCGCGACGCGACACCGACACCATGGACACCTTCGTGGACTCGGCCTGGTACTTCGCCCGATACCTGGATCCCAAGAACGCAGAAGAGCCGTTCTCCCGCGAAGCGGCGGACCGCTGGCTGCCGGTGGACATCTACGTGGGCGGTCCCGAGCACGCGGTCATGCACCTTCTGTACTTCCGGTTCTGGAACAAGGTCATGCGCGACATGGGGCTTGTCGGCAGCGACGAGCCGGTCGACCGGCTGGTGACCCAGGGCATGGTGGTGCGCAATTCCTTCTGGTGCGACGAGCACGGGTACCGCGCACCCGAGGGGGTGGACGAGGAAGACGGGCGGGCGCCGAGGTGCTCCGAGTGCGACCGCGAGCTGACCGTCCGGCTGGAGAAGATGTCCAAGTCCAAGCTCAACGGGGTCAGCCCCGAGGTCATGTTCGAGCGCTACGGCGCTGACACCGCCCGGCTGTTCTGCCTGTTCGCCGCCCCGCCCGAGAGGGACATCGAATGGAGCGATGCGGGCGTGGCCGGTTGTTTCGGCTTCTTGCGCCGGGTGTGGGCATTTTTTGCGAAGCACCGAGATCGCTTCGACGCGATCCGCGATCTGGACGGTCCGGTCGACGAGCAACACCTGACCGAGGACCTGGTCAGGTTCCACCGCATGGTTCACCGGACCATCCAGCGGGTCACCCGCGACATCGTTTCGGAGTTCCAGTTCAACACGGCCATCGCCGCCATGATGGAACTGCTCAACGCCACCAGGGTGTTCGACTCTCCCCCCCCCCGCCAGGTGGAGACCCTGAGACTGCTGCGCTTTACAACCCGCAGCCTGGCGTTGTTGCTGGCCCCGTTCGCCTCGCACTTCGCCGAGGAACTCTGGGAGAGCATGGGCTGCGGCGGGCTGGCCTGCGAGCAGGCTTGGCCCGAGTTCGATCCGGCCGTCACGGTCGATGACGTGGTCACCATCGCCGTGCAGGTCAACGGCAAGCTGCGCTCCACGATCCAGATCCCCAGGGACGCGTCCAGGCAGGACATGGAGGAGGCCGCCAGGGCCGATGCGAAGGTGCAGAAATGGATCCAAGGAAAGTCCATTCGCCGGGTGATCGCGGTGCCGGGCCGGCTGGTCAACATCGTGGTCGGCTGAGTCCGTGGCTGCTGGCGCTGGCGCTGGTGTGCGCCTGCGGATACAGCTTCAGCGTGGGCGGCGGTCGGCTGCCCGGCGGGGGTGCGCGCCTGGCCGTTCCCATGGCGGGCAACCGCACGGTCGAGGGCTGGTGCGCCGCGCACCTCACCCGCGCGCTGCGCGTCGAGGCCGGGCGGTCCGGGCTGGAGGTGGTCTTTGGGGACGAGGTGCCCGTGCTGGAATCCCGGGTGGAATGGGTCAGGGCCGTGCCGCGCGCTGTGGCCGTGGCCGGCGGACGCTATCGAACCCGGGAGCAGGAGGTGCTGGTGCGGGTGGAGCTGGACTTGAGGCGGGCCGGCAAGCGGGTCTGGGGGCTCGCGCTGACCGGCAAGGAAAGCTACCTGTCCGCCCCGGACCTGCGCGGCACGGAGGCCAACCGGCAGATGGCCATGCGGACGGTGCTGGACCGGCTGGCCGTCCGGGCCATCGAACGACTGGCGAGAGGATTTTGAGGTGGATACGACAAAGCTGTCGCGCGAGTTGAAGAAGGGCAAACCGGCTTCGGCCTACCTGATCTCGGGCGAGGAGGGCGCCCTGGCGGACCGGGCGCTGAAGTTGATCACCGAAAAGGTGCTGGGCGAGGGCGGCACCAGCGCCGCAGGGGCGGATTTTTCGCTTACCCGGCTCGACGGCAAGAGCTGCTCTGCCGCCGAGGTGGAGGCCGCGGCGCGGACCGCGTCGCTCTTCGGCGGTCACCGGCTGGTGATCCTGCGCGACGCGCAGGCCTTGCGGCCCGAGGAGCAGAAGAAGCTGGCCGGCTACCTGGCCGAGCCGGTGTCGACAGCCACCCTGGTAGTGGTGGTTCGCGGCGCCGGACCCAACACCCGCACCCCCAAGCTGGCCAAGGCGGCCAAGGCGGCCAAGGCGTTCAAACAGGCGGTCGAGAAGGGCGGCGGCAAGGCGGTGGACTGTCCGCGGCCGAGGACCCGGGACCTGCCCCGGATGGCCGAACAGGCCCTGGCCGAGCTCGACCTCACGGCCGACCGTGACGGGTTGTACGCCTTTGTCGAGGCCGTCGGTGAGGACCTGGGCGCGATGTATCAAGCTGCTGAGAAGCTCGGTCTGTACAAGGG
>SDBT01020656.1_pt1 | contig 10295 bp, 8 predicted proteins | sample 2277101 | NCBI WGS metagenome assembly SDBT01 (sample SAMN10404973, study PRJNA504765) | marine sediment metagenome | isolation source: marine sediment core GS10_PC15, 103 cmbsf | place: Arctic Ocean: Southern Knipovich Ridge | collected 2010
TTTTGCTCAATTCCCCCTCACCCTAACCCTCTCCCCGTTGGGGAGAGGGAACTTTTTACTGTTTACTACTTCCTCTCCCCTGGGGGAGAGGAATGAGGTGAGGGGGGAGTCTTGAACGAGCAATAATTAATGTCACAGAGCACTAGTGGGAGGTGATTAAGGAGAGGGGGATAGAAAAAAATGCTGCAACGTAAATTCCTTTTGCTGGAAAATTATATTGTTAGATATAACAAAATACAGTATAATAAAATATATTTTAATTGGTAAAGAGCATGCCCAAAAACAATGCAGTTGAAAATAAGAAAAGTAAATATTCATTGGATCAAATATACTTTTATCTGACCGAAGGGTGTAACCTTCGGTGTTCTCATTGCTGGATTCAACCCAAATATCAGGCCGAAGGCCGTTCCTATCCCGCACTGCCTTTGGATCTTTTCCGATCAATAATAGAGCAGGCAAGGCCACTGGGGCTTTCTGCCGTTAAGCTAACCGGTGGTGAGCCACTGCTGCATCCGCAGATCTATGAAATTTTGGAACTGATTCAGATAGAGGAACTCGACCTGGTTGTGGAGACCAATGGTGTTCTGTGCACGCCTGAGCTGGCCCGGAAAATGGCTGCCGGCAGAAACCCTTTCGTCTCGGTGAGTCTGGATGGAGCGGATGCTGAAACCCACGAGTGGGTACGGGGTGTGGTGGGCTGCTTCGAGGATGCCCTGCAGGGAATCCGAAATCTGGTTGCCACCGGTATCCAACCTCAGATCATTATGACCGTTATGCGCCGCAATCAGGATCAGATGGAGAAGATTGTGCGACTGGCTGAAAAGTTGGGTGCCGATTCGGTCAAGTTCAATATCCTCCAGCCTATCGCCCGGGGGGAGAAGATGCACCAGACGGGAGAGACTCTTAGCATAGAAGAGCTTATTGAGTTAGGGAGGTGGGCGGAAAACGGTCTCTCGGAATCAACAAATCTGGGCATTATCTACAGTCACCCGATGGCCTTTCGCCCTCTGGGAAAGATGTTGGGCGAGAATGGGGATGGATGCGGAGTCTGCGGGATCCTGGGTATAATCGGTGTCTTGGCCAACGGATCATACGCCTTGTGCGGGATAGGAGAGACGGTGCCTGAGCTGGTCTACGGGCATGCGGATACGGACCGTCTAAAGGATGTCTGGAACAACAATCATGTCTTGCTTGAGATCAGAGAGGGAATTCCTGATCGTTTTGAAGGGGCCTGTAGTGATTGCCTCATGAAGAAGGTTTGCCTCGGATACTGTCTTGCCTATAACTATTATATCAGCAAAAGTCTCTGGGCTTCATCCTGGTATTGTGAGGAGGCACGAAATCGAGGACTTTTTCCTAAGACCCGAATAGCTCCAAAATCAATAGAAAGTAATAATCCTAAATAATACGTTAATGTAGGGGCCGACGCCTGCCTGCCATAGCTTCAGCGTAGGTAGGTCTCTGTCGGCCCGAACCCTTCGACCCTGCTTCAGGCGGACGAAGTAGGCCATCGAACCCGCAGGAAAATTACTTAAAAAGAAAGCAATTTGGAAGGATTTCATGAAAGCGGGTCGGATAAATCCGACCCCTACAAAAATTCACCCACTAATAATGCGTAATTGTAGGCCATCGAACCCTTCGACCCCGATGCCCATCGGGGCTCAGGACAAGTAATTCGGGTGTTCACGCATTATTTGGGATAATTAATATATCAATATCTTGAATAACACTGGTTTAGTACCAGATAAGCGGAGACAAAAGGCGATAGATATGAAGAAAAATAAAGAGAGTAAAGATAAAAAAGTTATGGAGTATATGGAGCCTAAATTAGTTGATTTAGACGAAGGGTTGTTTGTTCATGGGCCGTGTAGAGCGGGGACGGGTGCAACTGGAATGTGTGTTCCCGGCACTTCTCCCACTGGGATTGCATGCCGTTCGGGGATTGGCGCAAGTCTGCGGTGTCGTTCGGGAAGTGGCGCAGCACGTGTATGTCGTACGGGAACTGGTCGGTAATTAGTATGAAAATACCGTTATGGATGGAGTAGATCGATATAAACTACGACTGGGTGATGGCCAGGGGTGGCATCTGATTGCAACTCCCGGGACGAGGGAATGGGTTAGGAAACTGGCCGCGATAATGAAACTTAAGACTTACGAGGCAGAGGAGTATCCAAAACTGATTTTCACCAGGAGAGAACCAGATGAGCAGGGATTCAGAAAGCTGATATGCAAGCTTGACCCGAAGCTACAGAGGGATCTTCCCATGGACGGCTGGAAGGCGTATGGCCGGAAATGGCTCCGATTCTGGTCACACAGTCATTTCCCTGACATAATTTGTGAAGTCGGGCTTGAGGAAGATCAAATTATGAGCTTTCTGATAATGTGGTTTTCCCTCTTTCCCATATATCAGCAGGCCCAGCACCGGGGAGGGATGTCTTTTCACGCCGCCCTTGTTGAACGAAACGGAATCGGAGTTTTGTTGGCGGCTCCGGGAGAGGCGGGTAAATCAACTTGCTGCCGCCGTATCCCCCATCCCTGGCGCTCCCTGTGCGATGATGAGACAATTATTGTAAGAGATAATCAGAACGGATACCTGGCGCACCCTTTCCCCACCTGGAGTGATTACATGTGGCAAGGTTCCGGGAGGACATGGGATGTTCAGCAGAGTATTTCGCTGGCCGCGATATTCTTTCTGCAGCAGGCGGAGACCGATGAGGTTATCCCCTTTGGGCAGGGGCAGACAGCCCTGTTAATCAACCGGTCGGAATCATGTGTAGTTTTACGAAATAGGGCAATTCTGGATCGCGAAGAGAAGATGACATCCAGAATGAAGAGTTTTAGTAATGCCTGTGAGATAGCCAGGACAATTCCAGGATACATTCTTCGCGTCAGCCGATCCGGCCAATTCTGGGAGGAAATAGAAAAGGTTCTCTAATATGTCTGACGACTTTTATAAAATATATATAGGTCCGAGTATGAATCCTACCTTAAAGACCTCGGATGGACTTCAGATCATTCCTTATAATGGCCGCACAATCCGGCCCGGAGATGTAATTGTCTTTAATCATCCTGGATTTAGACATAGAGCTACTCACCGCGTAATCTCAGTTGATTCGGAGGGGATCCGAACACGGGGAGACAATAACCCTTATGATGATCCGTGGGTTCTTACCCCTGATCAGGTGCTTGGACGTGTGGTATACTCACAAAGGAGAAACTGGCGAATGCGAATATACGGGGGGGTGATCGGGCGCTTATATGCAGCCGTAGTTAGAGCAATCCGCCTAATTGATGTAAAGATCTCCATATTTCTCCATCCGGCCTATCACCGACTAGCTCGAACAAGCATCTTCAGACAATGGGTACCCGACCTGGTTAAAACGCGAATTCTTTCTTTCAGCCGACCTAATGGGACAGAAATGCAATTAGTCATAGGACATTGTGTTGTCGGCCGCCGCCTGCCCGGAGGAAACCAATGGCAAATACGGCGCCCCTTCAGGTTGATAATAGACGAGGCGTCACTGCCATAAGAATATCTGATACCTGAACGAGCCTGGATGATAAGACCCTCGGTAGATTAGAGGGTCTTTTTGTTATCTGGGGTTTTCTGGGTTTTTTCAGGTGGAAAAACGAGTGTAGGGGAGTAGAATATATTCTTTATGATACCCTGCAGCTTGCTGCAAGGAAGTTCATTGCTCCCATCAATATTTCGGAGGCATTGGACACTCGGATGGATCTACTAACAGAAGCTTTACGCTACTGCCTGGGCACGGGGACTGACGGAAAAAACACTGCCAGGCTTCATAAGCTATCGCCCTCTGATTGGGATAGTTTAGTTGAACAATCGTCTTGGCATAGTGTCATGCCCTTACTCTACCAGTCGGCAAAGGCGCTCGGGCCAGACATAAGTATTGCGGATAGCGTTTTGCAAAGGCTGCGAGAGAAATATCTCCATAGCGCCTTGGAGAACCTTCGTCGCTATCGTCAACTTTCGGAATTGCTCAGGGCACTACAGAACGATAGCATCCCGGTTATTGCGCTGAAAGGGACACACCTGGCAAAGGTCGTGTATGGCAATATAGCGCTCAGGCCGATGAGTGACATAGACTTGTTGGTCAAAAAGGAGGATCTACCGGGAGTCGAAGAAAGGATGTTCGGATTGGGGTATGGTTATGGTCCTTTTGCGTATGCGAATAAAAGCTGGATTGCGGAAAGAACCGGTAACTTAGCTTATATGCCGGCGAAAAATGGAGCCGTAGTGGAGATTCACTGGAGTATCGGATTGAGTTCCCCTTTCAATATCGACACGGAAGGCCTGTGGGAAAGAGCCCGTCCGACTACGATTGACGGCACACCCGTATCGGTTTTATCCCCGGAAGACTTATTATTGCATTTGTGTTTGCACACTTCCTTTCAAAATGCGTTCGTTACCGGTCTTTTGCCTTTCTGTGATATTGTAAAGACCATCCGGCATTACCGGGACGAGTTGGATTGGGAGGAAGTGCAGCGCCGCGTAAGCCAATGGGGTGTTGCCCGGCCGGTTTATCTCACGCTAAATTTAGCCAGGGAGTTACTGCGGGCAGCAGTTCCGGATGAGCTTTTGGACAAGATCAGGCCGAATGATTTCGACCGGAAGATGACAACCTGGGCCCGGGAGCAAATCTTTAATTATAAAGGCGCCTCCCAGGCGGTATCACCGAAACTCATCCGATTATGGGGAGGCAAGGGGTTAAAGGATAAAACGGCTCTATTACTGGAGGCGATCCTCATCCTGAAGAATGTTTTTCTTTCAAAAGAATACATTGCTTACAATTATTCCGTCCCCCAAAACTCCTTGCGGGTCTATCTCTACTACGCAGTCTCGCTGAAAGACATTCTGCTTAGGTATGGCGGCTCGGCGTTGAGGTTGTTACGCCGCGATGAGGAGATGGTGGCTCGGGCGAAGCGAGAGAATGAGATCCGGGCCTGGCTGGAATCGGCCTGATTGGTGTTCCTGGTAAAATAGCAGTATAGGAGAAGATGACAGGTTTTAAGGTTTTATTTATGCCTTCGGGAAAGAGGGCAATAGCTAAGCGAGGACAGACCATCCTGGAGGTTGCCCGCCGGCACAAAGTCCTCATTGATAGCTCCTGTAACGGAAGAGGCACCTGCGGGAGGTGCCGGGTTGTTGCCAAAGTAAATGTTTCACCGCCGCAGAAAGCAGAGAGGGAGCTACTAACCGAGAAAGAGATCTCCCAGGGAGTCCGCCTGGCCTGCCAGGCCCGGCTCCAGGGAGATGCCCGGATAAGGGTTTTACGAACCTCTGCCTTTTCTCTTGCGATCCTGGAAAAGGGTATAGTAACTAAAGTTCGCCATCGTCCCCATATCAGGAAGCTATTTGTCAGGGTGCCGGAGCCCCGGCTTGCTAATGGCCAGCGCTCCGATCTGGAGCGGCTCCGGGTCTCTCTGCCGGATAAGCTTTCTCCTACCCAGATGGACATTGAGCTGCTCAGGAAACTTCCCTTAATGCTTCGCCGAACAGGGAATAAGCTGACCTGCGTCTTTGCCGGGAGGAGGCTTATCGGCCTGGAAGAGGGCGATACCCGGGGACGATTATTCGGCCTGGCCGTGGATGTCGGTACAACCACGGTGGTTGCCTCCCTGATTGATCTTAATCGCGGCGCCGTGCTGGGGGTTGCCTCGCAGCTGAATCCCCAGTTTTCGTATGGGGAGGATGTAATCTCCCGGATTCATTATGTCCGGACCAATCCCGGGGGGCTGGAGCAATTAAGGGGGGAGATCGTTGCTGCGATCAACGACCTGGTCTCCGGGCTCTGCCATGAGACCAGGGTTAAGCCCTCTGAGGTCTATGAGCTTACCGCAGCGGGCAATAGTTGCATGATCCATCTCCTGCTGGGGGTAGACCCCTCCTCCCTGGCACTCAGTCCCTATGTTCCGGTTTTCCGGGAAGGCTTATCTATTGAGGCGGCAAAGCTGGGGATAGGGACTGCGCCGGGCGCCCAAGTCTATATTCCACCCAGTGCCTCCGCCTATGTGGGGGCGGATATTACCGCCGGGATACTTGCTACCGGGCTTTACAGGAAAAAGAGGCCCTGCCTGCTTATTGATGTCGGCACCAACGGGGAGGTTGTTCTTGTCCGAGACAGGAGGCTCACTGCCTGCTCTACCGCTGCCGGCCCTGCCTTTGAGGGGATGAATATCAGCTGTAGTATGCGGGCTGAGCCCGGGGCGATTGAAGAGGTGAGGTTTATGGGCTCGGGGATAGATTATAAGACGGTTAATAAGGTCGCTCCCCGGGGTCTCTGCGGGAGCGGTTTGGTTGACCTTATCGCCGAGCTGCGTAAGCGGGGATTTATTGACGCCCGCGGCCGGTTGCGGGGCCGGGCCGAGGTGCAAAATGTGGGTAGCGATCCTCTTGCTGACAGATTGAGAAGACTCAGGGGGATGAACGGGTTTTCGGTGGTCAGGAAAGGGGAGGGCGGTTCGGCGAGGGAGATCTACATCACCCAGGGGGATATTCGAAAGCTGCAGCTGGCAAAGGGTGCTATCTATACCGGGATAATGCTCCTTTTGCAGGAAACTAAGCTGCTTCCGAAAGAGGTCTCTCAGGTGCTCATCGCCGGAGGGTTCGGATACCATTTAAGGCCGGAGAGCCTGGTTGAGATAGGTCTGGTTCCGCCGGAGTTTATTGACAAGATTGTCTTTGCCGGTAACTCGGCATCCTCCGGTGCCCGGATGCTCCTTCTGGATGAGGGGAGTAGGAAGAAGGTCGAGCGTTTCACCAGCTCTATCAACTGCCTCGAGCTCACCATGCACCCCCATTTTGAGAAGATGTATATTAATTCCCTGAACTTCGAATAACCACTTTTATCCGACGAAGTAGCTCTGCTACGAAGTAGGACCAGTTCTTCGTAGTCCCGCGTTCACGCGGGACGAAGTAGGATTTCTTAAGTGACTAAGTGAAGGTCCGACCCCAATCCCTCTTTGAAAGGTCAGGACCGTGCTTGAATTTGACCGTACAGTTGGCGGTATGTTTTTCGCAGTCCGAGCTGAGTGAAAAAGGAGGTTGCCGCAACATATATGGAAAAACGATGGGTTACGGCATGAAGTGTTCTCTTGATAATGCGTCCCATGCTGTAACCTTGCCTCATTACCTCTGAATCGGCTTCCAGCATTTCATTTTCCGACATGAGAGGGTGCTTGAATACGACATAGTCTCCGCCGTAATGGTCCCAGGGGCGGTCTGTGAGGATCCGTCCCTGCTCCAGGTACTCCTGATATATCTGGCTTCCGGGCATGGGGGTCAGGGTGAAAATGAACGGAATAATGTTACATTCGTTGCAAAAGTCAAGGGTTCGGTAATAGGTTTCCACGGTATCTTCGTCCCAGCCGATGATGAAAAACCCCATGATTACGATCCCCAGATCCTGGATAGTCCGAATGTTCTCCTTCATCTTCCGGAGGTCAAAGGTGTCCGGGGAAGTATAGTGCAGCTTCCGCCAGGCTCCGGACTGTTTCTGTCCCTTCGAGGATATGGACTCCAGACCCGCGGCAACAGCACTGAGACCACTTTCAGCGGCAAGCTCCAGGATCTTGCGGCCATCTTTGTAATTTACTGCCGACAATCCCCCGGCACCGCCCCAAAGGTGCTTTGGACGGAGACCGGCCAGCTCTTTATAAAGATCAAGATAATATTGATTCTCTCCAGGTCTGTCCTTAATCTGGGGATGGCCGAACACGCTGTCGTCTACGTTGAAGTAGAGCTTACCGAGCGTTGCCACTTCGGCCACGACCTCATCGATGGGCCGGTGGCGAATTTTAGAGCCGAAGATGTCGGTCACCGGACAAAAGCGGCAGTGGTTGGGGCAACCGCGAGTCGTGAACATGGAATCCATGAAATAGCGTTTTTTGGGAAGGAGGTCTCGCCTCATCATTGGAAGGCCCTCAAGCGACGGCCTTTCTTTTTCATGATGTACCGTCCCTTTCAGTCCTTCTACCGGATAAGGACCACATATGTAAAAGTCTCTAAGCTTGTCCTGCTCAGCGTCCTTGAGGATAATCGGCCAGAGCTTTTCGCCTTCGCCGATAGCCACCGCACTCGCGTGGGATTTGGCCTCCTCGGGCAAGGCGAATGTGTGCGGCCCGCCCAGGATTACCTTTTTCTCCTTCTTCAAGAACTCGTCCGCTATTTCATAGGCCGCAACGGCGAGGGGAGTGCGAACGGTGATGGCCACAAGGTCGACCTCGGATTCATACTCCACCTGGTCGCCCATGAACATATCTACCAGAGTAACCTCGTGTTTATCAGGCGTGAGCGCAGCCAGCAGCGTCAGGGACGGCGGCATGACCGAAACCGTTGCCTTGGTAGTCTCCAGGCTTCTAGCGGGAAAGATTATGGTTATTTTCACTTTTTTCCCTTCCTATATTAAAACGACTGTCCAAAAGTACTTTGCCTTGAAGCCCGCTCATCCATGATAATATACTTCACAATTCAAGCCCTTTAATGGGTGACCCCAGGACTATAGAAATGTCTAATGTCCAGGTCTGACCCCACTTGCCTTTTTTTTAGCGAAACCCGGTTTAAAAACCACTTTGGGCAACAGCCTGTTCATATGTCATTTAAGAAATTTGGACTTGCTATTAATCACCATCCCCCTCGTAAAGAAAAATAAGTGCTGTCCCTATTCTCCCCCGGACTGCATCTCTTCAATGACGCGGTCCTTGTCGGCCCAAAGGTTGTTGATCCATTCATTGAATTGTTTCTGAAAATCCTGATCATTGAAATAATCGCCCTTTATCTTCTGAGGGATGGGCAAGCTCTCGATCCTTACCCGGACCTCGCTGACTCGGCCGGATAAAAATTCCCACAAGCCCCGGGCGCCGCCCGGGTAAACGATGGTGACATTGAGGATATGTCGGAGATAGTCACCCATGGTGGAGAGCACAAATGCTGTCCCGGCCGCCCTCGGCTTAAGCAGGTGCCGGTAGGAAGACTTCTGCCTGTCGCGCTTATCCACAGTGAAACGCGTTCCTTCAACAAAGTTCATCACAGACACCGGCAGGGTCTTGAACTTTTCGCAGGCCTTACGGGTTATCTCAATGTCCTTACCCTTTAGTTCGGGATGTTTCTCCAGGAATTCTCTTGAGTACCGCTTCATGAAAGGATAATCAAGCGCCCACCAGGCCAAGCCCAGCGCTGGCACCCAGATCAGCTCCTGCTTAATAAAAAACTTAAGGAAAGGTATCTTGCGGTTGAAGACCTTCTGCAGAACCAGGATATCCGACCACGATTGATGGTTTGCCAACACCAGATACCAATCTCGCTTTTTCAGGTTCTCGAGCCCGGATACGGTCCACTTGATCCTATTGGTAATGGCCAAGTTCCAGCTGTTGACCGAAATCCAGCTGGTGGCAATGGCATCAAGCCCGCGGTTACAAAGCTTTCGCCATCCCTCCACCGGAACGGCAAACTTAAGGAGAGCAAGAGGGTATAAGAAGAAAACAACCCAGAATAGGGTATTAACAACTATAAGGAGGAAGGCTATCGACCCACGAGCCATGTCAATCAATTTAATCATAACCAATACACATAGTAATAAGGCAAAAGCAAATCCCACATCTACAAGTATCGGATGAAGATGTATAAATATTGTCCGTTGCTAACCTAAGTATAATCGAACATCAAGAAAAATAACTAGGGCAAAAAGCTATATTATTAATTTTATAAATCTTCTCGTTTTGCTAAATTTCTTTTCTACAGTTTTCATACTTTACTCTACGTGGACTAAATTAAATGTGGGGGATGTCCTGTCCGACGAAGCCTTGGCGAAGTAGGATGACCCCTTTTCTCTTAATAGCAAGTCCAAAAATCAGACTGCGGACCTGCCTGCCCTGAGCGAAGTCGAAGGGAGCCTTTCTAACTTTTTCTCTTAACAGGGGCCTTTTAATGGGCGATCCCGTTTCCCTCCTGATTCTTTCCCAAGCTTTGGTACTCAGCTCTGGATAAGATAATCACTTGATGGAGGAGCGAGGGGTCAAGTCTGCTCTTGGCCTTTGGCGATTCTTGATAGAATAATTTAAACACATTTTCTCAGTCTTCTGTCTTAAACCTCTTTTCCCAGCTTGCTTTATCTTATCCCACTTTGTGGGCTAAATCAATACTGAATTGCCAGGAGGAATTTGCGTTGTAGCATTTTTTCTATCCCCCTCCCCTTAATCCCCTCCCACCAGGGGAGGGGAATCTTTTCCTGAGCCCCTCGGCCTTACTTGGGAAAGGGCCTGTCCTGAGCTTGTCG
>SDBT01020657.1_pt1 | contig 10295 bp, 19 predicted proteins | sample 2277101 | NCBI WGS metagenome assembly SDBT01 (sample SAMN10404973, study PRJNA504765) | marine sediment metagenome | isolation source: marine sediment core GS10_PC15, 103 cmbsf | place: Arctic Ocean: Southern Knipovich Ridge | collected 2010
ACAACCAGAAGAACCGAAAGAGGAGGAACTAGCATGGTGACATGTCCATGCGATGTACCTCATACACCAGCGGATGCTGATCGAGTCCATGCACTACTCAAACGATGGGGAAAGAAATGAGTAAAGGAATTCGACTTTCGGAAAAGCACGGAGTAAACCCTAGTGTGGGTGTTTGCTTCTGGTGTGGTAGAGACAATGGTACCGTCGTGCTTCCGGGCCTGTTGCCAGACGATGCCGAGGCCCCGCGTCGTGCTGTGTGGGATTGGGAACCTTGTGATGTTTGTATCGAGGACAGATCGCAGGGAATTACGTTCGAGGAACACACGGAAGATAGAGCACCCACCGGACGTTGGGTAGTTGTGAAGGAAGAGGCCGTTCCAGGTATCATCAATGATACGTTCTTACTGGCCAGTGTCCTGGAACAGCGCGTGGTTCACACAGACCCAGAGGCTTTCGAAATGGTGTTCGGGCACACGTTTGAGTGAACATGTCGTACGAGGTACTTCAGGTCCCGCAGGGTCAGCAACATTTCCTAATGCTGGATATCGATGATCCAGCGTGGGCGCATGATATGCTGCGTGCTGGCGCTGCGGGGTATGAATCTACCTATCAACGAGTCACTGAGGAAACCACGCTGGTGGGATACATGTTGTTCTTCGGAACGGCAGTGATTGTTTACGGACATCAAATCCTACCGCAGCAGGTGATTCAGAGGTGGATAGATAGACTTCGACAGGAACGAGACCGGCGTGCAGCACAACTAGTTCTGTACCCTGGCCCAAGTTCTACTACCAAGGAGGTGGAACATGCTTAGACGCGATGGGGAATATGAGATTTATCGTATCCAACACGGTACACTCAACGGGGGATGGGTTGATTCCAATTTAGATCACTTTGGTGAGCCAAAGGGATTCAGTGCGGATGGGGCGTGTTGGCAGCGTACTGGTGTCATTGGGACATTCAGTGTTGGTGAGGCCAGGGATGGGCTGGCGTGGATCAGGGAGAAAAATCCACATGTCCAATTTCGGCTAGTGCTGGTTAAGGTCGGACAAAAAACGACAGTGCTATGAGTACCAAGAGTAATCACAAGAAGCGTGTCAAGGCGGCATTTCGTGCCCTAGAAGCATTTGCCAACGTACCCATAGATACTGAAGGGTACGTGTACCTATATATAAGTGAGACACCAGACGACACCAGTTACTTGATGCGAAATGGTGGTCGTCAGCGTAGTCCGCTGCATACGAGAGATTTCCTTTTAGCACAGGAGGCGCTGGATGACGACGACCCAGGAAGTTCCAGTAGCGATAGGCACTGAGGATTCGTCCACAGAATTGATCAAGGCTACGAGAGTCTTCATCCTGAAGGCACTATCGGTTGGATTTAACGGTCAGGGATTGACTGAGGGACAGGCTTGGGCAGTGGTCAACACGTTGCAGAAAGTTCTGGACCGAAAGCCTGTGATCGAGCTTGCCATGTGTGAAGCTCACCGATTGCTGTTGAAACCAGATATTCTGTATAAATTTCACATCATGCCTGATTGCCAGGCATGTATAGATAATGATGGGAGTAGATGCTGATGAAAATCGAAATCGAACCCGACGCACTGATTATGCTCATTGGTGCATCCGCCAGCGGTAAGAGCACCTTTGCTCGTAATCATTTCGATCGAGAAGACATGATCGAGTCTGACCATTGTCGTGCCTTGGTGTGTGGAGATGAAACCAGGCAAGATATCAATCGGGAAGCCTTCACGTTGTTTCACCGCATCATCGACACTCGCATGAAATTGGGAGTGTTCACAGTGGCGGATGCTACGAATCTCGTACCTAAGGATCGTAAGTCCGTCTACATGATTGCCGAGAGACACAACAGGCCGATCCACAACCTGCTGTTTGAAGCCCCTCTGGACGTTCTTAGGGCCAATAACGGGGGAAGGGATAGGCAGGTGCCTGATTTCGTCTTAGAGAAGCACCTGGCTCGCTTCAATGGGGTCGGTGGTATGGACGCAGCCATCAAAGAGCAGGAGTCGGTGTATCTTCAGTATCCTTACGATAATGTGACGATTGTGAAGAGGCCGATCCTGAATATGCATGATGTTGACTCAGATCAAGAATGGTGGGTCATTGGTGATGTGCACGGCTGCTTCGTTGAACTGTCCCTACTTGTGGATATGATTCCGGAAAAAGATCGCATCGCATTCGTAGGGGATTTCATTGATCGGGGTCCATTTCCTCAAGAAAGCCTCAACATGGTAGAAGGTATGATTGCGTCAGGACGAGCCGTTGCCTCAAAGGGTAATCATGACGACAAGGCACATAGAGGTGCGGTCCTGGGTAGAAATATCAAACCCTCACAGATGCTTACTCGTACCCTGGAAAGCGTCACGCCTAAGGATCTGAAATTCATTGGGGATCTTCCGTTGCAGGTACATCTGACCCATCCCAATAATCCGGGAACGGTTGTATCTGTCGTACACGGTGCCTTGCGGTATGGTGACCGTGGCATGGAGCATCTCCAGCCCGTTAAGGCCATGGCTCTGTATGGTGAGACAGACGGTACAAAGCTTGTAAATGGATTTCCGAATCGCACGTATGAGTGGGTCGATACTTGGGATGGTAAGTGGCCTGAGGCTATTTGTGTCTATGGTCATGCCACAGTCGATGAGATCCTGTGGAATGGTGTGGATGGCAACGTAGTCAACATAGACACTGCCTGCGCCTTTGGCGGAAAGCTGACTGCGTACAACCCTTTCACTGGAGAATATAAGGAAGTCGCCGCAACACGAGACTACTCAAAGGACGGACAAGATGTATAAAAAAGATATCATGTTCCTAGCAGGAACTTTTCTGTACCTTGTTGGATTTTCTGCAACATATAACTATTTGGCTCCGGGATGGGTAGCCGAAGCCGAACGTACACACCAGGAAGCCTATGTGGATAAGGTGAATGCCTGTGCACTTTCGTCAGAGGAACCATACTCCGAGGAATATTATGCATATGTCAATAAATATGATATGCAATACGGTAATCCTCGGACAAAATGCCTGGTATTGGCTAAAACGTTCGATAAGTCGATGCCTAAGGTAGCTGCATTCGCTACCGCATTGATCTGGCCTGTATCAGCAGCAATCATCGGAGGTAAACACATACTACCATGAGTCACGCCGATATAAACTGGGCATGGGTGCAGGGTTGGTTAGCTGCCAGTACGGCAATCCCACACGACCCCGATGGTAATGATTTTACCACAGCACTGGAGTCTTTCATAACATCCCTAGGTCCAGAAGGTCATGTGTATGAACCAGATAACATGGTATGCCCACGATGTGCTATAGAAAGGAGGAGACTTGAACATGCGTCAAGCGATGGTACGTAAGTATGCGTATTGGATGTTGTGTAGGCAGTGTAACCGAGTTCGTTGGTTGGCCAGGGGCACCTTTCGGTGCTGGCAATGCAAGGAGACAAGATGAGTCTTCAAGATAGGATTTTCGATGTAGAAGCAGTGGTCAAGGATACACATGCAGAAAGAGAGTTCCAAGAGATTCTCGAGCATTTATATGATCTGGAAGAGGAACTAGAAACACAACGACCTCTCATACGTTTCCTAAGACAGATGGGCGAATTCTTTGCGACCGGACAGATCAGTTATTACCTAGAGGGCGAAGGCACGCCTCGTAAGGGACCATGAAGCACTCGCATTTTGACCTGTACTGCAAGATGCACGATGTCCGCATTGGTGGATGTCGGTGTGCCTCTAAGGACAAATTGAAACAGTACTCACCTGGATCCGGTGAGAAGTGTGCTTGTCCGAAAGTAACCAAGGTTACCAATGACTAATCTCTCACATGGTGGAAGTGTAGATCCGGTTCGCGGACCATGCAGGTACGAACTGAAGTTCGTTGAGGCAACTGAAGCCAATACATCAGCAGCTAGGTTTGGTTATCAGACAGGGCCGGAAGTCTTCATCATGCAGGTGGATGCAGATGGGAATAGCCGGATCTTTGCCGAGATTAACCAACTGACCGCACCGGGTGAGGCAGAATGGGCCGTCCGGGCTCTGAATGCCTACTCAAGGAAGAGGAAAAAGCGATGACAATCAAACTGAAAGTTACGGAGGTAACTACTGGCAGATCTGTAATATTAGCATATAACAGTGCCATAATTGCCGAAGCCAGAGCGGGAATGTTTCGTCGTAACGGGTTAAAAGTGGAGATATTCTTGGAGGTAACCGATGAATGATTACTGCCGGGACTGCGGACGTTGGGTAGCATTAAGTACAACCACCGGTATATGTCGCAGATGTGCACACGAAGAAAAGGACGACGATATCATGTACTGGACCACTCGTACCAAATACTTCAGAGGCAGAGAATGAAAATTGATCTAGCAACTATCGACCAGATGCAATTCAGTGTAAAGGGTGATGATCGTGTACTCATTACCCCCCGTCACAACAAGCACCGATGGACAGATGATGAGGTCTGGTTACGTTCAGTCGTGACGGATGCAGAAGGAAATGTTTTAAGCATGGGCTTTCCCAAGTTCCTGAATCTACATGAGCGTCGTGATTACCATCTGAATGCCCTAGCTACGGCAAACACCGTTTTTGCAACTGCGAAACTGGATGGCTCTCTGATTATCGTCAGCTACATTGACGGTAAGCCCTACTTTCGTACCCGAGGCAGTCTGGAATTGGGTGAATTCGAAGAGCGAGTCATGCGTATTGTTCGTCGGGATTACGCAGATTCTCTCTTGAGAGAAGAGTTCGCAAATCTGTCGGAAAACGTATCGTACTTGTTTGAGTACGTTAGTCCCGAGAACCAGATTGTGGTTCAGTATCAGGAAGACAACTTGGTATTCCTGGGTGCCATCATCTATTGGGATGAGGAGCGTTTTGATGGCCCTGTAATCGGTAATACACCTGATTTCATGACCAAGATGGCGGATACGTATGGATTCCAAATACCGTCAGTGTGGGGCGAAGGAGCAGCCGAAGTTTCCGAAGTTATGGTAAAGGTCCCAAAGATGGGACAGGAGTCCAACCAAGAAGGCATCGTAGTTAATACAATAGGTCCTGGTGGTCAGGTACTGTTCAAGGTCAAAGCAGAGTGGTACTTGATGCTACACGCACTGCGTTTCCAGATGACACCTAAGAAGCTGGCCATGCTGCTGACTTTGCATCATGACACGATCCGTGATTTCGATGGCCTTAAGGACTATCTGTTCTCTCTAGGTTACGACTTTGAGATTGCAGATGTTTTGGAAACTGAAAGTCATGCTTACTTCATGCGCGTACACAACGCTCGAAATTGGGCACATGAATTCGAGACCTGGGTACTCCCACTAATCACCACTAGAGGGGATTATGTACGTTGGATACGGCAGCAGATCGATATTTCGGGGGCACCAGACTGGATATTCCATTACGCGATGGCCGATCTAGATCTGCGAGACAACCTTGAGAACTATTGGTTGGCTGCGGCTGCTGACGTACCTGTACGTACCGTAGCAAGTTGGATGGATAACAAGGATGAGACCGTTCAGGCTCTCATCAAGACACCGAAGGATTTTTCTGAGGATGATGTATGAGTAAAGAAGCGTGGTTTCGGGAGTATGAACGTTTGGAAGCCGAATATCCAGAATTTTCGGCCGAAAAGTTGGACCAAATGGCCCGTGATTGTGTGGTGGATGATATGGCGGCTATGGCGGATCAACTGGTCGATGAAGCTAAGGAGGGGTTGTGAAGCGTACGTACGTGGTAGGAATCAGAGAAGTACACGTCAGCTACGTTGAGGTAGAGGTGGAGGAAAACACTCCTGAACACACCATCAAACGGCGAGCACAGGAACAGTTAGAAGTAATGGATGTACTGAGCACCGAATGGTCTCACAACTTAGACGAGGACCTATGGTCCGTGGAGGAAACATCATGAACCAAGATGTGAAAGCAGTTTGGGTGGAAGCCCTTCGTAGTGGAAATTTTGCGCAGACTAACTCGCAATTAATAGCGCTCGATGAGGAGGATACTCCGAATGGGTATTGTTGCCTAGGTGTCATAATGGAAGTTCGAGGCTGTCAGAAAGATGAGGATGGACAGTTCGTAAATACCGGAAGATTTGATCTGTTGGATGAGACGCTGCTTCTGCCCTCCAGTAGTTCAGATTTCATCTCACCTAGCTTGGGTAAGCGTTGGGGTATCACACCAGATCAACAAGCAAAACTAGCCCGATTCAATGATGATGGTAAGTCCTTCAAATGGATTGCCTACTACATTGAGAGGTACCTGTGAGTCCCACACAATGGGTGTTCATTGCGATCAGTATCCTCATGATCATCTACGGATTCTCTGGTTATTGGATGGAATGGTTTGGCTTTACACAACCAGAGCCTACCAAAGTTGCAGGTAGTGCGATACAGGAGATATTGGATGAGTAACTACACCGTGATGCTGACCTTCCGAGAACATAACTCCTTCATCTTTATATATCAGGTTGAAGCGCAGACTGTAATGGGGGCAACGGCAGTTGCGGTTGAACGTGCGAATCACCGCAATCCTACAGATGCTGTGGTCATTGAAGGACATCATATTGATTTGGCCGTTGGCTTGAATGTACTTGGTAACGACTCTGAATAGGAGAACAACATGGGTGTTGTGGCAAGACAGGGAGACCTGACGAATACGCATGCTGCCGTTGTGGTGAATGCGGGAAATACATCACTCTGGTTAGGTTCCGGAGTGGCAGGAGCAATCGCTCGTGCAGGCGGACCAGGGATTAAGTCGGAATTGGATCGTATCAAACTTCTGCGAACGCCCCGTAGAACTATCCAAGGACCGAATCATTCGGGTATCCCAGGTAGTGTAAGACCGTATAGTTTCTCAGCAGACATTGGTACTGTGGATGTAACCCATGCCGGCAATATGAAAGCCAAGTTGGTATTTCATGCGGCAGTCATGGATTCACAGGGACCGAACAAGGGTAAGACAGACATGGATGTCATCCGTATGGCCACGGTCAACTGCATGCTGTTGATGCGTCAGTACGGTCTGAATGGTATCACCTTTCCAATTTTTGGAACGGGGGTTGGCGGCATGGATATGAGAGATTCAACCAAAACCATGTTACAAGCCATTAGTGATTATGAGACCGAAGACTTGCTGATTCGTCTATACGCATTCACAGATTCAGATTATCAACTCGTAGCTGGATTGGTGAACCAACACAGGGGATGGGGATGAAACGACGAACCAAGAAGCGTAGCGTACAGTCGTCTGGGGTAAAGAGGTCCAGAAAATTCACAGTCGAGATGGGACCAGATCTGATGGCATTACTGTCGGGTCTGTATACCATGATCGAATGGGCTCTCGTACGAGAGTACTGGACAAATGCCGAAGACGGCCATGCTGCACTACGTAAGACAGGTGTAGAACCGCCCAGGCCTATCAGTATTCACGTTCCTAATACCCTGGAGCCTTACTTTGAGGTAACGGATTACGGCATTGGTATGGATGACGACACTGTGTTTAATGTCTTCACCGTATATGGCAAGACCACCAAAGGCAAGTCCAATCTTGAAGTAGGTGGATTCGGGATTGGTGGCAAGGCTGCACATGCGTACGAAGAGGGTGCGGATCAGTGGACCATCCTGTCCAGATACAATGGCTTTCTGGCCTCGTACACGGCATTCAAGGATGATCATGGTGTACCTGATCTGATTACCTTGGGTGATCCCATTCCCACTGATGAACCTAATGGTGTTACGGTTAGGATTCCCGTAGCCTCAAAGGACATAGAAGCTTTCAGGGCAGCAATTACTAGGCTTGCACTTAGGCGACTAGAGCCTTTCGAGATCACAGGAGATCGCGTAGGGGTGCGGGACAGTAAGTATGTTGCCATCGAATATGATAGGTCGACTAAGTTTTTCGGCTGGCGTAAGCGAGGTAGTGGAGAACATGGCGTGCAGGCCATCATGGGTGGAGTGCCCTATCCTGTGGATCTCAGGCATAAGGAACTGGCCCTGAGTAGTTTTGAAATCAACCACCTGGATAAGCAGGGATCGGTGGATATATTGTTCAAGGTCGGAGAACTTGACATCGTACCATCGAGAGAGGGACTTAGGTACAGTAGCCACACCGTTACGAAGTTGAAACAACGGTTTGGCAAGTTGTTTGCGGCGGACATCTCTACATTCCGTAATGAATTACGTAGTAAGAAGACTGTGTGGGAGGCTATCGAGTTGGTTCAGAATCGCAAAAATGCTGTAGCCCTGATCAAGAACAATCTGGCTAGTGGTAAGAAAGTAGTTATGTGGAGAGGTATCGACATCACGGACACCCCTACTATCACTTTTGAGATTGATGATTTGATCAAAGCCCATACTACACCGCCTACGGATGCTAAAATCGTACACATTCGATCTAATCGTGGTTCTGAGACCGAAAAACTGAATGATATTACGCCTGGGGTTGTCCCCATTACGTCTACACCTAATACAGACGGTAAGGTGGTAGTATCTCCGCAAAATACATCCTTTGAATTAACTGCAAATCAATTCACGCATAGTCGTGGAGGTACGCCCAGACTGATTATTGCAGATATGGGGCATGCCATATCCACCGTCAGAGCGTGGTGGGCGGAAACCTGGAGATATTCAGGAGCTAAGCATGGTTACCTATTTGTGGGCAAGGGTTGGGATGCCAAGGTTCTCCGTAAGGTCACTGGTTTTGAGATCGGATCTGCGAAGCTACTGACCCAAGATTTCAGGGACATGAAGGCATTTGAAAAGGAAGAGAAGAGACAGAAATATCGTGATCGTACGCCTGCCCAGGTTAGGTATTACCACAATGGGTGGCACGAGACAGCGATGGACCTATCACTAGGAGGAGTGTATGTTAAACTGAATAAAGGTGACCTTGACCTTAAGTTTGTTCCCAAATCCTGGAAGCTTGGATCGGCCACCAAACGAGGAATCAACCAACGGTTTGGACAAATTCTGGCGGCACTGCAAGAAGCCGGAGTACTGGCCAATACCCATTCGGTCATCGGTATTCCTAAGACACGGTGGAAAGATGTAGAAAATAACCCAGACTGGCAGGATTTCTGGAGCCTTCATTGGTCAACAGTGTTGAAATTGATCGCCAGAGCAATTCCTGAGAACCCTATACAGGGAGAACATTTACGCAATGCCATCAAAGAGCTATCGTATGTGCGAGTTGCAGATTACATAGACACGAGCAAATTGCCTACGAAAAGCCCACTACTGAGGTTAATGCGAAGTGTACAGAAGAAAGAAGCGGAGTTTCAAACGATGGAGGAGCGACTGGCTAGATTCACCGCCATCGCTGCACTACGTAGAGCCGTCGTAGGTAGCGTACGGGGTAAGACGTTGCAGAAGCAGCCGAAAGGGGTTGACATCGAGTCAGTAAAGAGTTATAATGATTGGCTCAACACGAGATATCCAATGGTTGGTGCGTTCCTTACCACTTCCCGATATGGTGGTCAATATACATTGGATACCCACAAACAAGCCATTGAGGACTACATGATCCTCGTTGATAAAAAAGTACCCATCGTGAATGTACCGAAAATCACCTAAAGGAGGAACGATGATGATTCCCCACAATATTATCGAAGGAAAGGATGCGTCAGGGAAAGAGACTGGTTCCATTACAGTTCAGATCGACGGATTGCCAGTGGTGGTGACTCGGGAAGAGCCCACCTACCCGCTTTTGCGGGAAGCAATTCGTACTGAGAATTGGGATGAAGTCAATAATCTGTTGTCCTTGTCTGCGGTACTGGAAGATTTCTCCGATGGAGAAGTCAAGATTGAGGATGGAGTCGTGCTGTACCATGGATATGAGGTCCATAGTTCAGTGGCAGACAAGATTCTCGAACTGATGTCTGAAGGATTCAACGTCGCACCACTCATGCGTTTCCTTGCTAGAGTCGAGGGCAACCCCCTGATCAGTGCTAGACAGGAGGCGTATGACTTTTGTACATCGAATAATTTCATGATCGATGAGGATGGATACATCATCGCGTACAAGAAGGTGCGAGATGATTACAAAGATTACCATACGGGTAAGATGGATAATTCTGTCGGTGAGACATTGACGGAAGACCGAGAGAAGTGTTCTACCAATCGAGACGTGGCATGTGATTTCGGCTTGCATTTTGCCGCTTGGAATTTCGCCACTACGAAGTACAGGAGTGGTCAGGGACGACTCATGGTGCTTCGTGTAGATCCTGCGGATATCACATCTATTCCAAAGGATCACAATGCTGAGAAGGGTAGAGC
>SDBT01020658.1_pt1 | contig 10295 bp, 2 predicted proteins | sample 2277101 | NCBI WGS metagenome assembly SDBT01 (sample SAMN10404973, study PRJNA504765) | marine sediment metagenome | isolation source: marine sediment core GS10_PC15, 103 cmbsf | place: Arctic Ocean: Southern Knipovich Ridge | collected 2010
CAGGTCGGTGACGGTCACCTGGGCGTCGGCCGAATTGCCCGCCTCGGCTATCGCGTTGCCGATATAGAATACGTCGCCGTCGTTCAGGCCCAGGCCGGTCGGCAATACCGTCACCTCGAGCCATGTGTTGGTGATCTCGGCGGCGTTCCAGATCAGCGTGACCCGGTCCGAGCCGCTCACGCCGGCGCCCCGCTCGAACGTAACCGTCGGCGTCGGGGCGTCGGCCCATGGGCCCGGCTCGTTGTCGTTGCCGATGTGGAACTCGAAGTCGCCGGCCGACGGCGTCACCTCGTCGGGCACGCCGACAATGTCGATCATAATCCCGTTGATACCGCCGCTGTAACTCGTGTAATTGGCAAACGTGGCCGTATTGCCCGGCAGCAGAGCCGTCTTGTCCGACGCAATCGCATCGGCGTCGTTCGGACCGTCCTCGCCCGGACTAAACCGTCCGTTCCCGTCCGTATCGACCGACAGATCCCAATCCCAGGCCGACTCGTTGTAGAAGATGTGGCGTGCCACGACCCCGGTTCCGAAGGTGACCGTGCCGGGCGAAGGTTCGCTGGCCGACCAGTTTGCCGGGGTGTCGCCCCAGGTAGCCGGAGCCACCCGATGCAGGGAATGGCCGTTGCCGTCGGCCGTGCTCGGCCAAGGCGCCACGTCGTCGTAGGTCACAACGTCTTCGAGCAGCCGCGGGACGAGATCCGGCTCGCCGTCCGGAGGTGAATCGGGACGCTGCAACTTGATCTTCTCGCCGCCGTTGCCCAGCTTGCCGCTGTAGCCGCCGGTCAGCGGCACCGAGGCGTCGATGCCGTAGAACGCGCGGAAGGCGTCCCGACGGGCGGCGTTGGCCTGCTGGTTCGGATCGAACGACAACACCACCAGCGTACCCCCGGCCCCGATCGTCGTGCCCGGGTCGAACGCCATGTCTACGCCGCCGTCGAGGTGCCAGTCGGCCAGATACGTCAGTTGTGCGTTGTGCGGATTGACCAGCATCTGCGAGAGGTTGATCGCCACGCCGGTCGGATTATAGAGTTCGACGAACTCCAGATCGCTTCCGGCGACCGGCTCGACAGCCACCATGCCAAACGAACTGGCGGCGTCGGCCGTGCCGATCCCCAGCAACCCGTCGTTGAGCGGTTGGCCGAAGTCGAAGGAGACGGTTTCGGCGCCTTCGACCAGCAACGCGGCGACGGTCCCCTCGACGCGGAGTGTCAGATCGTAGTTGGTGGCGGCTTCGATCGTGGCGCTCTGCATCAAGTCGACAACCCAGCCGCCGGCGGTGCGGTGCCCGATTTGCCATTGGTTGACGTTGCCGAAGGCCCCGGCGAATTTGAAGTTGGTCGAGCTTTGGTAGTCGAAGATGATCACCGCGTTGCCGTCGGCTGCGCCGAGGTTGGCGACGGTCTCCACGGCGTAGTCGGCCCAGAGCGAATCGGTCAGGTCGATTCGCGCGATCGTGTCCTGGCCGGGCGTGGCCGGGGTGGCGGCGTAGCGTCCCCCGCCAACAACCCAGTTGCCCGAGACTTCCGTAAAGCGGTCGGCCGAGCCGGTGTTGAAATCTTCGTGGAAGATGCCCGGATAGTATTGCAATTCGCTGACGATCACCGGCCCGATCCGCGGCGAGGTGTTCTCGCTGCCGAGCGTCGGCGGCATGGTCATCGGATAGAGGTCGCCTTGGCCGTCTTCCAGGCCGCCGTTTGGCCAGCGGCCCCACGATTCGCCGTTGGCCTGGGCGTCGAAGTCGACGTGATCGCCGAAGTGCGTCAACTCGCCGGTCACCGCGTCGGCCTTCATCAGCCAGACGTCGTCGCCCTCGGCCCCGTTCAGGGCGAAGTGTTCTGCTGCGGGTGCCCCGGGAGTGGGGTTGAAATCGTACTCGTCGAAGACCAAATACCCGCCGGGCAGAATGGTCGTTTCAGCCGGCACGCCGGTGGGAATGGCGAATCTCTTGTAGTTGCCCGTGGCGAACGTGTCGTCCCAGCCCCAGTCGTCGCTCAGATACCATCCGCCGACGTCGATCGGCTGATCGGTGACGTTGTGCAGTTCGATCGTATCGTACGTCGGGAAGTCGGTATGGCTGAGCACTTCGTTGACCACGACGCCCTGGTGCGGCTGCGGACCGGCGCCGGGCGTGCCGAGGTAAGCGACGCTGGAGTGCCAGTTGGCCGGATCGTTCAGATACTCTTCTCGCTCGTACTCATGCACCGGAACGCTCTGCGGATCGATCAGTTCGAGCGTAGCGCCTTTACCGTCGGGCCGGCCGGGCCATGGATTGTTGTCGTCGTAGGTGAACTGGACGAGCACCTCGCCGAAGCGACCGCTAAGTTCGATCTGTTCGCCGCCGTTACTCAATTTACCGCTATCGAAGGGCCCGACCACGTTGATCCCGGTGCCGTATCGCAGCTCGAAGTCATCCAGGTCGGACGCGATCACGATGTATTGTCCCGGCGTCAATTCGGTGCCGTCGGCAAAGGCGTAGCTAATGCCGCTGGTCACTTCGACGCCGGTCAGATCGATCGTTTCGGTGTCGCTAATGTTTTGCAGTTCGATGAACTCAAAGTTACCCGCATCCGTCGGATCGGCCGGGTGGTAGTTGATCTCGGTGATCGCGAGGGCTGGCAACTCGTCGGTGGCGAGCGCGGAGATCGTCGGGCCGCTCCATTCGGGTAGGCTGGTCGATTTCGGTATGCCGGCGAATCCGCTTGTGGCATAGGACCGGGCGATGAGCCGCGTGTTGATATCGAGGACGATTTCTGTACCGGGCGTGTAGAGCGAGGCGCCGGTGTAGATCCCGCCGCCATCGTTGCGGGGGTCGTAGCCGTCGGTCGTATAGTAGACGGTGGTGCCGTCGGGCACCGTGAGCGTGACCGCCGCGACGTCGACGTAGTTAATCTCGGGCATGGGGGCGAACTGCGAGTCGACCCACTCGGCCCGTTGCTGGAGCCAATCTTTCAGATGATCGATCTCTCCTTGGAAGGTATCTGGGAAGGGGGCATTTCCCGTAGGGCTCACGTCGGTCCATTTAGCGAAGTTTCGGACCGCGGCTTCCTGGAGTTGCGCGGCCATCGAATCGACGATGGCGTCCATGTTGGCCGTGCTGAAGGCGCCCTGGCGCCACTCTTGCCATCGATCGGTGTACCGCTGCTGGAAGTTGATGTCCTGAAAGAGCCGGTTAAGCCAGGAATAGTTGAAGAAGTCGACTTGATGGGTGCTCCAGCCGGTCGGGTCGAAGGCCCGGTCGTCGCTATCGCATCCCATGGTGCGGTCGAAGTCCCAAATCGGTCCGTATTCCAACAGACCTTCGCGGTCCTTGGAGAAGTAACCGCTGAGCCAGAAGGCGTCGGGGTTCTTCGTCAGCATGTTGAGGATGTTGTGGTCGATGGCGGCGTCGACGTCGAGGTAGGCGGCGTAGCCAATATCGGGGTCGGCAAAGCTCGCGCCGTTCAGGGCGGCGGCGAAGTCGTCGATATACCCCTTGATGTACGCCTTCTGCTCCGTGGTGATATCGTCGTGTTCCTTAGGGGTGACGTACTTCAGGTTTTGTCCGCCGGCGGAGAAGCCGCCATCGCCGGGGTCGGGGCGGTCGACCTTGATGATGTACCCTCCGGTGACATCCGGCGGGTCGTTGTCACCCGGTTTGAGATTCGTGACGTCGACGCGGTCGGGGCCGCGTTTGATCTTCTCCATGAGGACGTAGACGCCCCGATAGTCGTCCTGCTGCAACGCGCCGCCGCCCATGTTGAAGAACACCTCGACAAACCGCGTCCGCACGGCGTAGCGGCCCACCTGATTGCTCAACTCGTAGATGAAGGAATTGCGGATCAAAGCCCGGTCGAACGTTTCGGGGCCGTAGAGTATCCAATCGGACTCGGCCGGCATTCCCAGCACCGAGATATCGCGGTCGTCGTTGATCTCCTGCTGCCAGACTTCGACCGCGTAAGAAGCCTTGTCCCGGTCGCCGGAGCTGGAACCACGGGTCTTGATACCGATTCGCGTTTCGACGTTCAGTCCGTTCGTCATGTCGCTACGGCCGTTGATCGTATCGAAGATCGCCATGTAGCCCGGCCGCTCCGTCGAAGGTCGCCCGCCGCTGAAATCGTCGAGCACGACAATCGGCAGATCGGAGGTGAAGTCCTGTACGTATGTGTCGCCCAGGGCCACGTAGGTCTCGGTGGCCACCGGTCCCGGCGAAAAACCGGGCAGGAACGTGCGGGCACGGAGCTGCTGCGTAGTGTCGATCGTAATCGGGCCGGTGTACAGCGGCGACGATTCCACAGGGAGCGTCTCGTCGAGCGTGTAGCGGATGACGGCGTTGGCGATGGTGGTCGTGATTACCACGGAAAACGGATCGACAAACGTTCCACCCGGCGTGTGGATCTGGACCGATCCCGAGGGGTCCGGGTATCCTTGCGAATTGGTCTCTCCGGGCGTCGCTTCGGGGAAGAACCGCCTGCCGCTCTGCAATAGATCGGGCACGATCAGGAAGTTGGAATCGGTCTCATTGACGTTTAGGCCATGCACAGCCAACACGTTTTCGCCGGTCCGCAACAAGTTGAGGTAATCGGTTACGTCGAATTCGACGACGACGAGCGAATCGGCAACGCTACGGGCGGCCGTGGCCGTGGAGTTCCATGCCAGAGACTCTGGGGCATTGTCCTCAGCCACCTTGATGCCGTTGATGTAAGCGACGAATCCGTCATTGTACTTCATCTGCAGCAGCAACTTGTCGAGCAACTGCGGATTCTGGATCTCGAAGGGTACCCGGATCCACGCCGAGGCGTTCTGCCCGTGCATCTGCTCTTCGACGTCGATCTGCACGACGGCGTCGATGTCGGTCGACGTGGTGTCGAACCCGACCGCGGTCGAGAGTTCGCGGAGGAACGGCACCGACAAGCCGTTGTTCTGTTGGTTCATCGATTTGGGCTCGACAAAGGCCCAGTCGACGGCGCTGTCGTGGTCGGCACCGCCGGTCCGCTGCACCGAGTTACTCGTGCTCCCGAGGCCCGGAACCTTCGACCCGGTCCAGATGTCGTCGATCGAGACGTCGTATCCGTTGACGTGTACTTGGAACTGCTGGATGGACTCATCGGGATATCCCCAGATAACGAAATCGACGACGCTGCCCGCGTTGTCGAGGATCATGACCCAGCCCGGGCCTTGCGTCCGCCAAGGGATGTCGTCTCCCCAGTAGTTGGGGGATCCGGCGCTGTCCGACCGATACTGCAAGACGCCCGAACCGATCTCGGACGGCAGTTCCCAGAGCGTCTCGTGTACCGCGTTGATGTTGTAAAGCCAGGCGTCGTTGACGGCTACCACCCAACCCGACGTGGTGACCATACTCTGGGAAACGTTCTGGATTTCGACAAAGCTCGGGCTCGTACTTGCCTCGGTGATCAGCAGTTGGGTGGTCCGGGTGTATCCGGCCCAGGAGGAATCGTTGAAATCGATATCCTTCCATACCGTCTCCAGCGGCTCTTCATCGAGCGTCGGCACGAGGTGCGTGACGTCGGCCGATTCGGGTACGAGGAAAGAGGCACCTTGCTGCATCATGCCGTAGGCGACGTCTGCCTTCTGCTCGGGAAACTCGGGTGCGTATTCGTGCTCGACCGTCTGGCCGTCCGGTTGGACCAACGCCAGGTACTCTCCGTCGGAATCGAGCGCGAAGTTCGTGTGCAATTCACCCTGCGGACCGGTGCCCGTGGCCGGGCGGTCCTTTTCCGACGCGAACACGACCAGGTAGTCGTCCGGCTCGATCGTCACGGCTGGGAATTCCCACTTCGCAAGGGTCCCGGCGCTGTCGGTGAGGAACCACCCATCCAGATCGACCGGCAAGGTCCCGGGATTGTAGATTTCGATCCAGTCGGAGTAGACCCCGTCCTCGTCCTGAAGGGTGCTGTCGTTCTTGGCCATGAATTCGTTGATGAACAACTGGCCGGCGTCGAGCATTAGCCGCCGCTCGAGAGTCTCGAATCCCAACCGGCTCGATCGGGTAGGTCCGCCTCGAGCGGCCGTCCGCAGGTGTCTCTCGGACGCGGCGAGTCGGCGCGGCGATGTCCTCGGGAAATTACGCACGACGACCATCTCCATCAAAACCTATATCCATCAAAATACCGTACCGTGATTGGCGTGCCGTACCGATGCAAAACGACCAAGAAAGCCCCGACGAGATTGGATTGTAAACCGATCTCATTATAGTCGAAAAATGGGAAAACTGCAACCAAATTGTCGGCTCGGAGCACCGCAGAGCAGGGGCTTTCTTGCCGCAACCGGCTTCCGACCCCGGCCGAACGCTTGTTTCTTACACCTTTTCGTGTAGAATGGGGGGGACGATACACCAACCGAAGCGGACCAGTTATGAACGCGAGAGTTGAACGATTACGCCGCCAAAGCGTCGAGACGGAACCCAGTATCTCCTCGGAACGGGCAGAACTGCTTACCCGGTTCTACAAGGGCGGCATGCCCGGAAAGGTCTCCACGCCGGTCTGCCGGGCATTGTGCTTCAAGCACATCGTGGAGCACCGAACCGTCTGCATCAACGAAGGCGAACTGATCGTGGGCGAACGTGGCCCTGCCCCCAAGGCCACACCCACCTATCCCGAACTCTGCTGCCACAGCCTCGAAGACCTGCAAACCCTCAACCGCCGCGAGCGGACCCCGTATGCCGTCAGCGACGAGGTGATGCGGGTCTACCAGCAGGAGATCATCCCCTTCTGGTCGGGAAGGACGATTCGGGACCGGCTTTTCGCATTGATGACCGAGCCGTGGCAGCGGGCCTTCGAGGCCAGCGTCTTCACCGAGTTCATGGAGCAGCGGGCCCCGGGACACGCCATCCTGGACGACAAGATCTATCGCCGCGGGTTCCTCGACGTCAAGCAGGAGATTGCCGCACGCCGGGAGCAACTCGACTACCTCCACGACCCGGAGGCCTACGCAAAGAACGAAGAGTACAAGGCGATGGAGATCTGCTGCGACGCCGTCGTCGCGCTGGCCGGGCGGCACGCCTCAATGGCCGCCGAGATGGCCAACCGCCAGACCGATCCGGTTCGCCGCAAGGAACTGTTGCGAATTGCCGAGGCCTGTGCCCGGGTGCCCGCACATGCCCCACGCGATTTTCACGAAGCCTTGCAGGCCTATTGGATCGTCCACCTGGGTGTGATCACGGAATTGAACACCTGGGATTCGTTCAACCCCGGCCGGCTCGACCAGCACCTCTATCCGTTCTACGTCCGCGGATTGGAAGACGGCTCGCTCACGCAGGAAGAGGCAGTGGAACTGCTGCAGTGCTTCTGGATCAAGTTCAACAACCAGCCGGCGCCGCCTAAGGTCGGTGTCACCGAAGAGCAGAGCGGCACCTACACCGATTTCGCCCTAATCAACATCGGCGGCCTCAAGGCCGACGGTAGCGACGCCGTCAACGATGTCTCCTACCTGATGCTCGACGTCGTGGAAGAAATGCAGTTGATCCAGCCGAGCGCCTGCATCCAACTCAGCAAGCGGAACCCCGACCGCTTCCTGAAACGGGCGTGCCGGGTGATTCGCACCGGGTTGGGACAGCCGTCGATCTTCAATTCCGACGTGATTCTCAAGGAGATGCTCCACGACGGAAAGACGCTCACCGACGCCCGGCTCGGAGGACCCAGCGGATGCGTGACCGTCAGTGCCTTCGGCAAGGAAAGCTGCACGCTAACTGGATACTTCAACTGGCCCAAGATCTTCGAGTTGGCCTGCAACGACGGCGTCGACCCCACGACCGGGCAGCAGATCGGACCGGAGACGGGTGACCCGCGCGGGTTCGACTGCTACGAGCAACTCCTCGATGCGTACAAGACGCAATTGAAATACTTCATCGACTTGAAGGTGGCCGGCAACAACGCGATCGAACGGCTCTACGCCGCCGACATGCCCTCGCCGTACATGTCGCTGTTGATGGACGATTGCATCGAGCGGGGCCGCGATTATCACAACGGCGGATCCCGCTACAACCCCACGTACATCCAGGGGGTCGGCCTGGGAACGCTGGCCGACGCCCTGGCCGCGGTGCGGCTGCATGTGTTCGAGGAGAAGTCGCTCGCCATGGACCGGCTGCTCGACGCGATCGCCGCCGATTTCGAGGGTTACGAAGACGTCCAGCAGACGCTGCTGAACAAGTCGCCCAAGTACGGCAACGACGATCCCCGGGCCGACGACGTTGCCGAGGACGTGTTCAACGCCTACTTCGACGTGCTCGATGGACGGCCCAACACCAAGGGCGGAAAGTATCGCGTCAACCTGCTGCCCACCACGGTACACGTCTATTTCGGGTCGGTGACGGGTGCCTCGGCCAACGGGCGCCGCGCCGGCGTGACGCTTTCCGAAGGCATCTCACCCACCCAAGGGGCCGACGTCAACGGCCCCACTGCCGTGCTGAAATCGGCCGCCCGAATCGACCATGCCCGAACCGGCGGCACGCTGCTGAACATGAAGTTTGCGCCCGACATGCTCCAGGGCGACGGCATCAACCGGCTGGCCGATCTGGTGAGGAGCTATTTCCGAATGGACGGTCACCACATCCAATTCAACGTGCTCGACGCCGCCACGATGCGTGCCGCCCAGAAGGACCCGCAGCAATACCGAAATCTGATCGTCCGCGTAGCCGGTTTCAGCGACTACTTCGTCGACGTCGGCAAGGACCTACAGGAAGAGATCATCTCGCGAACCGAGCAGCCGTTGTCTTAACGGGTACATGAACTACCGTATCGTTCTACCCGACCGGCGTCTAGGCGAAGAATTGGGCCACGGGCCTGATTCGCTATTGGAAGAACCGCTGCAATTTGATTACGCCGAAGGCGTTGAACAACATAGCCCAGGGTAAGCGAAGCGGCGTAGCCGCGTAGCGCCACCCTGGGTCCGGTTGCGCCACCCCGCAACCCGCGACAGGGGGGCGCCGCCACTTGCCCCGGCTGGGTGAACTGCGTATAGTTTCGTGAACTATTCGCTATTGTTTCGGTCAAGGAAGCGTACAAAAAGCAATCGGGAATCGACCTGACCCACGGATTCATGCAGGGCCGCAAGGGGCAGCAGCGTAAGCCGGCCCCGCACGAAACGAGCCAAAAGGGACTGCTCGAATTCGAGAAAGAGTGCGTGCGTCAGATCCGCGATTACATCGCCCAGAAGGCCAAGTCGGACAAGCCGTTCTTCGTCTATTGGCCCAGCTACACGCAGCAGATCGCCGGCGACCCGGGTTCGCTGAACAAACCCTTCGTAGACAAAGCGAACAGTCAGGCCTCGTTCATGGCCATGCACAACGATCAGGTGCGAAGCATTCTGGACACGCTGAAAGAGCAAGGCATTGCCGAGAACACCTTGGTTGTATGGTACAGCGACAACGGCCCGATGTACGGGTTCTGGCCGATCGCGGGCTATACGTGGCTCCGCGGCGAGAAGGGCAAAGTGGAAGAGGGCGGCGTCCGAGTGCCGGCTATGGCTTGGTGGCCCGGCATGATCCGCGCGAACCAGGACCCGGTCGATATCATCCACGTAACCGACCTCTACACGACCGCGGCCAGGCTGGGCGGGGCAATGCAGTATATCCCCAACGACCGGGTCGTAGACGGAATCGACCAAACGGCACTGCTGCTGTTGGGCGAAGGGCACGGCCGGCGACACTACATGTTCCATTACAGCGGCGGCACGATCGGAGCGGTACGCTGGAACCAATTCAAAGTACACATCCTACAAGGCGGTGGCAGCCTGCCGCCCATGGAGGTGTTCAACATCGAGCGCGACCCGGGCGAGAAGTTCGGCGGCATGTACAACTATCTATTCGCGGTCACACCGCTGCAAAACCTGCTGAAGAGCCACAAGCTGATGATCCGGAAGTTCCCGCATAGGGTGTCGAAGACCATGCCGGAAGGTGCGGAAGTTACGCCGCACGATTGATGTAATCGTAATCGGGGTAATCGGGGGACACAATAAGCGCATCGTCGCTATACACGACGGATCAACTTCCGCGAAAAGACTGGCGTGCCTTTCTCGACAGCGTCATTCCCGAAAAACAACTCAATCAGTTGCGCAATCATGGGCGGACGGGTCGGCCGTTGGGCGAAGCAACATTCCTTCAGCGTTTGGAGGAACTGATCGGCCGCGTCCTTCTCCCAAAGCAGCCTAGCCGCAAACCGAAGTTCCCTAAATAACCGGCTCTTCCGGAGAATTCGTGGGTAGATTTCGGCCCATGGAGTCGTAAGTTGTTTCCCAGACACACGTTGTGGCGGTCGAGGCGGTAAGTTTTTCGACGGTGAGAAGCCAAGTACGGGTTC
>SDBT01020660.1_pt1 | contig 10294 bp, 11 predicted proteins | sample 2277101 | NCBI WGS metagenome assembly SDBT01 (sample SAMN10404973, study PRJNA504765) | marine sediment metagenome | isolation source: marine sediment core GS10_PC15, 103 cmbsf | place: Arctic Ocean: Southern Knipovich Ridge | collected 2010
TTTTTATGTTTTTTTCAGAGATCTTCTCTCGCAACCTATGAAATCATAAACTGTGATAATGATTGCATAAAAATGTGAGAATTCGCTTTGGGCCTCACCACGAAATTCAGATGAGGTAAGGGTTCTCCAGTTGATTTCTCTCATCCTTGAGAGAATTGTAAATTAACTCCCAACAATTACCTTAAAAATGCTCTGATTAGGTTTATTTATCGTACAAATATCTATATAATGACTTCATGGTCCCTATCAAAGGCCCAAAGAATATAACATCCCAGCTTACATCATCCGAGGGGTCTCTCATCCGCAATTCGTAGTAAACAATAACAGCAATCGATTTTATATTCATCGCCAAAAGACGTGACACAATCATGAGATCGCCTGATGACTCAATTAGATTTAAGCAGCATCACCATCGCCTAAGATAGATTGCCAAGGGTCAACCCACATTTTGATACCTCTTTCAAAAATCAAATGATATGTAAGCGATGCGAATTTAGAAATCCAGAAGATGCGAAGTTCTGCCAAAGTTGCGGCGAGCCGCTCGTAACCGCATGTTCTACCTGCGGTGTCCACAACAAGCTTGGGATGAATTTCTGTAAGAACTGCGGCGAGGAACTGGTAGAGACACATGCATCGGAGCGATCCTCAAGACTTCAAGAACTCCGTCAGACAACACCTCGAGGGTTACAGGAAAAGATGCTTGCCGCCCGTTCGCAGTTGGATGGCGAACGAAGGCCAGTAACCATTCTCTTCACAGATATTGTTGGATCAACTTCAATCGCTTCAACCCTAGACCCCGAAGATTGGCGGGAAATCGTTGCAGGAGCCCACCAGCGCGTCAGTGACGCTATATATCGCTACGAAGGCACAATCGCGCAACTCCTTGGAGATGGCGTCCTGGCATTCTTCGGGGCACCAATTGCTCATGAGGACGACCCGGTTCGCGCTGTTCATGCAGCCCTGGAGATCCAGGAGAGCATCACCGAATATAGCCAAGAGATCGTCGAACTGACCTCAGGTATTCAGGTGCGTGCAGGTATCAACACTGGCAATGTCGTCATCGGCGACATCGGCACGGACATGCACGTGGAATACCTCGCCTTCGGTGATGCTGTGAATGTAGCCTCCCGGCTTGAAGGTGTTGCTGAACCAGGGACCGTAGTGATCTCTGAAGGAACCCACAAGCTCATCTCCCATAATTTCGAGACAGAATTCCTTGGAAATTTTCAGCTCAAAGGAAAAAGTGAAACCCTGCCTGCCTTCCGAGTGAAATCGCCGAAGATTGAGCGTACTAAGCTGCGCGGGATTGACGGCTTGAGTTCACCTCTTGTTGGGCGTGAGAAAGAATATAAAGCACTTTCACTATCGCTCGGCGAACTGGAAAATGGTAAGGGTGGAATTACATACGTTATTGGTGAGGCAGGGCTGGGGAAATCAAGACTTGTTGCCGAAATTCGTAAAGAAGCACTGACAAAGGATCTAGGTTGGATGGAGGGACGCTGTTTGTCCTACAGTGGTTCGATCTCCCTCTCACTCTGGCAAGATGCGTTGAAAGACTTGATCGATATAAAGGCTCTTGATCCTTCCATCGGAGATCAAATTAAACTAAAGGAGTGGTTGGAGGATATCTGCCCTACCCAATTCGTTAGCACCTATCCATATCTTGGGCATCTTCTGTCAGTTCCGCTTGATGTAGAGAACGAAAGACGAATCGACAACATTGACGGTGAGGACTTAAAGACTGCTACCTATCATGCAGTAGAAACCGTGATCCATTGTTCTGCTTCATCTAAGCCACTGGTACTGGTCTGTGAAGACCTTCATTGGGCAGATCCCTCATCGATAGAACTGTTAGAAGGTTTATTCGGTCTCACGCTCAAAGTTCCACTATCGATAATTTGTGTTTTACGCCCTGAAACAGAACATGCATCTTGGAGCGTGAAGGAATCTATCTCCGAGCGCTACCCTGATGTCTATACTGAGATTTCCCTCAAAGCACTTTCAGATGATGAAGGTGGGTTGCTGGTACAAAACCTCTTGCCTGTTGAAGAGTTATCTCGGGAACTGTATTCCCAGATCATGGATCGGGCTGAAGGAAATCCCTTTTACGTGGAAGAGATCATCCGATCATTAATTGATAGTGAAGTCATACAGTACGACGATCCATCGGATTCCTGGAGGATGCTTGAGGAAATCAAAGACCTGCCTATCCCAGATACCTTGCACGGTGTTCTACTAGCACGAATTGATCGCCTCAGTTCAACGGGCAAGCGAGTGCTCCAACGCGCGGCTGTTATTGGAAGAATCTTTGAGCACAAATTGCTTGATCAGCTCTCCCCCTCCCCAATGGAATGGCAGCCCCCAGCCCTTTCTCATCTGGCGTGATGTCAACCAAATATTAATAGACCTTATCACAGCCATCTACCCCGCCTGTCCGGCTACCCGATCAACTCTCAGCAGCATCAAATCGAAGAAAGCCTCGACCACCCGGGCGTCGAAATGCACTCCTTTTGCACCAATCAGGTATACACGCACTTCTGGCTCTGGGATTGCCTTGCGATACGGTCGATCCGAGCTCATTGCATCCCACACATCGACCACCGCGAAAATCCGGGCGGGCAAGGGGATTTCTTCACCCGCCAATCCGCGCGGGTAGCCATTTCCGTTCCACCACTCATGGTGGCTGTATGGGATCGGGATTGAAGGCCGCAGATACTCGATCGGCCACAGCATCTCATATGCAAATACAGGATGCCTGCGCATGATCGCCCACTCTTCAGGTATAAGTTTGCCGGGTTTGAGCAGAATGCTGTCTGGGATGCCCATTTTGCCGATATCATGCAGCAGTGCTCCCCGACGGATATTGATCAGATCCTCACCTTCAAAGCCCATCAGTACCGCTAGCTCCAACGTCATTTCTGTTACGCGGCGGGTATGCCCTTCAGTCCCCTGATCGCGCAGTTCAAGTGCCATGGACCAACCCTCCAATGTGCGATCGTACGCGTTCAATAGATCGATCTTGGATTGGTTCAAACTGGAGACCATCGTATTAAATGAGCGCGTTAGAACTGTTACCTCGTCATTTCCTTTCGGCGGAACCTGTACATTTAAATTTCCCTGCGCCACTTTCGCAGATGCCTCTACCAGATTTCGTAATGGGCGAGTGATGATGCTTGCGATATAGACGCCGAGCAGGATCACCAGCAGCAGCATTAATGAAACTATTCCCGTGATTTGCAGCCGGGTTGCATTGCTGGCCCGCACAAGGAAAGTGCGCGGTAACGAAACTCCGATTAATCCCAGGTCTTCATTCCCACGACTCTCCCAGGCTCCTAAAATTTCATCGTAATCGATATTGCTGACGTTCAACCCGCGCCGATTGCCGATATTGCGTTTAAGACTCGCCTGGTCCTGATTCGCCAGGACCGTCTTTGCCTCAGCTTCATCCAACTCTGCTGGTTTATAAAAAGTGCTGCCAAACGGTGTTCCCTCTGCATCGTAAACCGTTATTTGAGTAAGGGTCTCATCATGGATTTGTCTCAGCAAAGTCTCCAGGCTCTTCCCCACCAGGACCACACCACTGAAATCTCCCTGGGTGTTATATATCGGACCCGCGACATAGAAAATGTCATTCCAGCTGTACTGCACCAGCCCTGAGTACTTATCCCCATAATCGTCTACCCTTTCTTCAAGCACATTGCGGATAAACGGCACACCGGTGTAGTCAAATTCCGAGTTTGTAGAGAATTCATAGTCCGCCACATCGCCACCTTGCTGATGGATCAAACTCAGCACAACCTGGCCCTCCTTATCCAGAAAATCAACCACTTCCTCTCCCTGGTTGGCCGCGATGCCATAGGAAAGATCCTGTAATCGATGTATGTCATTTTCAGCGATCGCTTGCGGAATACCCTCCGCATAAGAGAGCAGCCTCAATGAGCGCAGCAGGCTGTCCTCCTGTCGTACCATTCCCTCCGCAACCAGTTTCCCACTTTCGATCAGCTGATTTGTGAACCTCTCATCGATGGTATCAAAAACGATTTGTGTGATCGCATATGCTGCACCAATCGCCAAACCAACTGCTAATATTAAAAATGGGATTGTGATCTTTGCCCGCAGCGGGAATCTAACCTGAGGTAAACGGACTTTCGAGCGTGTTTCCCCAGCGGCCAAATCAAGCGGTTCGCTGATCAAGGTATTTTTAATCATTTCAATCACATCCACCAAAACCCAAATTACCCTATTTCTACCAGTAAAGTATATTTTTCAGTATTTATTATTGTAGCAATAGACTAGTACTCTTGTACTAACAGGTGTGTAAGCTAATACGCTTGAGATCATCCATTAAGCATACGTTCATCGATTCGAGGTCTGCCAGTCAATCCTGCTAAATCAGCTGAATAAATCCGAATTTGGTTTCGTCCACCATCCTTGGCCGCATACATCGCCAGGTCTGCGCAATGAATGATCTCCTGTGCGTTTGGTTGTTCTTTCTCGATCCCAGCCAGACCAAAACTCATCGTGATGTTTATGGTTGTGCCAATTGTTGGCGCTTCAAAACCCATTTTCTCAATCGCTGCTCTCACTTTTTCGATACGTGGAAGAGCGTTTTCGGGCTCCGTCTCCGGAAGGAGAATGGCAAATTCCTCACCCCCGAAACGGGCGACAACATCATAATCGCGGAAATAGTTCCGTAAAATTTCCGCCACTCCTGTCAATACCGCATCACCTGCCAGGTGACCGAATTTATTGTTGATCTCCCGCAGGTAATCCAGGTCCGCCAGGACAACCGTCAAAGGACGATCGTATCGCACAGAGCGGTTCAATTCCTGCTCAAGTGATTGCATGAAATATCTGCCGTTCCATAATCCAGTCTTGGGATCCGACTCAGCGCGATGTTTCAATTCTGGTACTGCTAGGGAACGGTTAATTAAATACAAAGGAGCGATCGCCGGCAGGATCAACCAGGCGTTCAAAGTCATCAATGTCGCTGATACATAACCAAACATCGCCAATACGAAATCTGTAGCCAGATTCTCGATATCCAGGACACCAGTTTCCTTCCAGGGTATGTCGCGCGTAAGGACTACTGCTTCTCCTACCATCAGGTGGTTGAGGGCAACGTAGACACAGGCAACTACCCCCGCTCCTACCAGTGCATAAAACGTGCCAATCACTTCATAATTGGGGTTGATCGCCAGGTAGAGCAGTCGAGCCAGCGCGCCCACAATAATATGCATCCCGGCATTAAAGGGTTGCAAAAACCATTCACGTAAGCCTTCCTGGCTCACCAAACTTTCCTTCACCCATTCAGCCAGGTGGGCGATCACGACCAACAGTACAAATCCTGCTGGCTGTAATAACAAAATTCCTGCGAAGAAGAATACCAGGCTCGGATGATAAACCTGGAAATAGGGCGCTTCAGATTTAAGCAGTTGTGTCCCAGTCCCCAGGGTGACCAGCAGGAGAAAATTGATCCACTCCATTTCCGATGGATCAAATACCACCCATGCCTGGACAGCCACAATCAAGCCGCCAAGTAAGATTGCACCGATGAAAAATCGCGCGCTTCTGCTCAAAGTTCACTGCTCCTGAGGGGAGTATAAGTGGGCTGATCGATCCAACTCCCACCAGATCTGACCAAATCGGAAAATAATCTGACTCCACTTAAGATGCGAATAGCGCCAAGAAAGGTTTGTACTTCATTTTCCTTCCCATGGCAGGATTGAATTAGATCAATCCAGGCATGCATCAATTATCAGACGATATTTCCAGGCGTTTAATACTTCTTGGGGGAAACTTTATCAAAGCTTCCCACCCAACTGTATATAATTTAACGAAATCGTTTCTTATATGTTACATTCTCAGTTCTTATTTCTGAAGGTTTTTATTGTTTCTTGCTTGTGTACAAACATCTAGCCTGAAGGTAATTTAGATCCTCATCATAATGATTGACGAGCTGATGAGGATCTCCTACTTCCCTGTTTGACCGCTACTTCAGCCGACCACAACCACGTTAGTTCACAATCATATTCAGCCTGATTCTGCTCCTGCTTCCCTTTGCTGTGGCTTATCTGGACGGGAATCTGGATCGTTTTCTAAACCAGGGTGAATGGCGGTTGTTCTAACTCGCCCCCACCTTTATCATTTACATCTGTCTCGTATCAATAGCACGTGCCGTGACCTTTTACTACGCCTGGATCAGTATCGGGAATCGAGTCAGCTGCCTGCTGAGATCAATGCCCTGGTTGCTTATGAACAGCGTCTGCTCGCAGCCCCTACCTGGCCCTATAATGTCACCATACTGCGTACTCTTTTTTCCTCAGTTTTTATCCCGCTTGGGTCTATCCTGGCTCGCCTTACAGTCGACATCCTTCGTAGATAAAGCTCTCCCCCACATCGTTTCAAATCTGCGACCCACCATTTCTTCAAGCGCACATTACAATAATAATCCTGGTCTTGTCAAATCGAATGGACCAGTTCATCAGTTTCCCAATACTCAATCCGGCAAATTTCCCAGCACTTGCTGCATCTCGTCTGTATATTCCCGGAAGGCTTCGCGTCCTGATTCTGTCAGCTGGATCATTGTGTGAGGTTTTTTATCCTGGAAGGTCTTCTTTATACTTACATAACCGGCATCTTCCAGCTTGGTCAAATGCGTCGACAAATTTCCCCAAGAGAGCCCGGTTACTCGTTTGAGATAAACAAAGTCGATGCTCTCAACCACATACAGGTAGGTAATCACCATCAATCGTGCTGGGCGACGGATCAGGGGATCGATCCCCGCCGGCGGGTTCACTTCCGGAATTTGTTCTTTTCGGTCAATCATTTTTCCTTCCCATTGTATTTGGCCATCTGTTAGCAGCGAGTTATCTTGCACGAAGGTGATCAATTTGAATAATCCCGTCAGAAAGATTCCCCCACTGAAATTCCAAGAAAATCGGATATCCGTGATGTGAAAATCCATAAGTTTGGTACAGCCATTCGCCCACAAAGATTTCCCCAGATCGCATGAGACCGTACAGGTGGGGATGTATCACCAGCCCATCACCGAATACAGTCCGAAAAACCCTGCGCACTTTCTCTTTGAACGAAATATTCTTATCAGACATGACCAACTACTTAGGTCCTAAACCCACATTTTCTAGTAAAGCACTATGTATTTCAATGTTCTTTTCGATATTTTAATCGGTTTATCAATTCAAGTCGAGCACCTTGAATGGAACGCAGCATATTATTCTCCCGCCGTGTAGATAAAGATTGCGCTCAGATTTTAGGCGAGACAAAAGTGAGTTATTCCACTCCCATTACATAAGCACCCTTAAAGGATTTTTATATTTAAATAACATTTTCAGAGCAATTCGCTTTAATTTGCGCTTAAATCCCCCTGGTCCTGATCAATGTCATTCTTCTTGTTCTCTACCCCAGCTCCCACCCCTCTGCCATTCTAAAATTCAAACTTGCAAGATCCGGTATGAGGCGTATAATTATCTCTTGGGTAGACATCATTAATTTGACTCGGAGGAGAGACCGAGATGGACCGCAGCGAGGAAACCTTTCAAGGCCAGTCCGGACTTGAACTGTATTCCCAATCCTGGCACCCGTCTGGTGAGACCAAAGCCGCACTGGCTATTGTCCACGGCGTTGCCGAACACTCAAACCGCTATTTGAATCTGGTCGCTGGTCTGGTTGAACAGGGCTATGCCCTTTACGCCTTCGACCAGCGCGGTCACGGTCAGTCTGAAGGCCAACGCGGCTATATTGAATCCTGGAGCGAATACCGTTTAGATTTAGGTACCTTCCTGGATTTGGTCCGTCAGCGTGAACCAGCCCTGCCGCTCTTTGCTTATGGACACAGCATGGGCGCATTGATCACCCTCGACTACCTGCTCCATGGATCAAATGCATTAGCGGGAGTGATTGTCAGCGCCTCCCCGATCGACTCATCCACAGCTGCCTCACCAGTTCTGATTGCCACCGCCCGTTTGCTTTCCCGTTTTTGGCCGACCTTCTCCTTGAAAACCCCTATCGATCCCTCCCAGCTTTCATGTGACGCGCGTGTTGTCCAGGCCTACCAGGACGATCCCACTGTCTTCAAGGTCCTGACCGTCCGCTGGGGAACGGAGTACCTCAATACCCAGAATTGGGTTAAGGTGCATGCCTCGGAAATAAACCTGCCCATCTTGATCATCCATGGTGGCGAAGATATGCTCTGCGCCCCAGAAGGCAGCCAATATTTATATGATCAAGTCAGCTCTGCGGATAAAACTTTAAAATTTTATCCTTCCTATTTTCATGAAATTCACAACGAACCCGGCCACGCCACGGTGATCCAGGATATCAACACCTGGATGGAGGCGCATCTCAAGAGTGAGAATGCAATAAGGAGTGAGTGATCTTCGAATTCTACTTCTGTAAAATCTTTGAAATCTAATCCAAACTCAGCACAAAAACGACTCGCTGCCAACAACAATACTCAACCACCGGTCAATGCCATTCGGTCCTAAAAATTCTATCCGATCGCAAATTTTCCCTCCGAGATTGCTGATAAAATCAGACCATCCCGGAAATAATTCTCAGCTGCTCAAAACATTCAGGAGATCAATATGAACAATCACCAAATTGGCAGGTGTGGGGAATTACTTCTACAGTATAAGCTGCTTCTACTCGGCATTGAATCATCTCGTATGACGACAGGTTCAGGCATTGATCTGGTTGCCTATTCTTCTCGCAACCGCAAAGCTTACACTGTCCAGGTAAAAACCAATGAAAACCCAACGCCTAGTGGTGAGAATGGGAAGCTGTCGCTTGGCTGGTGGGTCCCTGAAGATTGCCCTACTGATTTGGTTGCTTTCGTCGATCTCGCTTCGAGCTCCGTCTGGTTGTTTTCAACCGGTGAGATCTCAAAATATTCTCAAAAGCGCTATCGTGGTCGCCATCATTTTCATTTTTATGTTGATCCAACGGTTGATATAAGGGCTGGACAATTAACCCACCAGGTTCATTTTGATGAATTTGTGGTTGAAAAACGAGCCCAGGTATTCTTTTAGCTTATCCTCAGCATTCAACATTTTTCTTTATGGCGAACCATCTTCACAATTCTCTGACGGCGAGTAATAAACTTTCTACCCTTGTCAGAACTTTAACCCACTTTATTTATAATGAGCTCCTCCCATTTGAGAGAGGAGCTATTGTTTATATTTTCAGAGATCTTTTGCAAGAGAAACTAATCCATCCCAAAGTACTGGCGCAAGACCTTGACTGCCATCCGGTTTTCCTCTGCGCTGCCAATGGTCACCCGGAACCAGCCATCGCTGCCATATTTTGCAGAATCACCCCGGAAAATGATCCCCCTTCCGAGAGCATAGTCGAGGATATCCTGCCCTCGTTTTCCTGCGGGACCGGCATCGAACAGGATGTAGTTGGCATGCGAATGGAAAATCACCAAACCCGGGATATCACTCAGCGCCTCTTCGATATAAGCCACCTCACGATTGTTGAATTCAACCCTTTCCCGTAAACCTTCGCTGTCCTCCAGTGCTGCATGACCAGCCCACATGGTAATCGTACCTACGTTCCATGGTAGTAAAGCTGCTGATATCTGCGCGATCACATCCTTTTGACCAAGGGCATAACCAAAACGCATGCCTGCTAAACCATAAGCCTTTGATAAGGTCCTTGTGACGAGCACATTCTTAAATCTCTTGATAAGCTTGACTTGTGATTTTTCAAACCCGGCATACTCAATATAGGCCTCATCCACGATGAATGGTACACCAGTCTCGGCGATGTTCACAAAGTGCTCTGCATCCATGAAGTTTCCAGTCGGATTATTAGGATTTGCGATCACAATGATCTTGGTCCGCTCCGTGACCGCCTCCAATATTGAACCTGGATCGAAGAGCATTTGCCTGTCCTTGTAGACCATGGGTACAGAGACTAATTTTCCACCCAGGATATTACAGCGTAGTTTGTAAATCCCAAAGCAAGGTGTGTGCTGTATCACCTCTTCGCCAGTCCAGAGGAAGCTACGAAAGATGTTATCAAACACCTCGCTGGAGCCATTGCCCAACATCACGTTCTCTGGACCATCCAAACCGTTGATTTCTGCGATCTTCGCCCTCACAACCAGTCCTTGGTCAGGGTAGCGATTGCTCATTTTTGCATATTTTGTGATCGCCTCCATTACCTTTGGGGTCGGGGTATTGGGATTTTCATTTGACATCATGCGGTGAAGTTCTGGCTTTTGCCAGGCCAGCTCGATGTGAGGAGAAACATACATCGAAATACCCTT
>SDBT01020661.1_pt1 | contig 10294 bp, 9 predicted proteins | sample 2277101 | NCBI WGS metagenome assembly SDBT01 (sample SAMN10404973, study PRJNA504765) | marine sediment metagenome | isolation source: marine sediment core GS10_PC15, 103 cmbsf | place: Arctic Ocean: Southern Knipovich Ridge | collected 2010
TGATGATGATGATGATGATGATGATGATGATGATGATGATGATGATGATGATGATGAGGACCCCCGCAAACAAGACTGTGAAGAAGAAACCTGTCACACCTGTAAAAAGCTCTCTGCTCTCTGCGAATGCTTCCCCTGGTATTATTATTATTGTTAACTGGTCACTCGTGTGTATGTGCATCTTTCAGTTTTATATATACACACACGCACACGAAGCGAATATACATACACAAAATTTCAAGATCAATGCTTTTTCTTCTTTTTGGTGCTGTCATGGTGTTTCTTATCCTCTGGTCTTCTCTCCGGCGCTGCTGGCGGCGGAGGGGGGTAATACAGGTCATCCAATCTTCCGTTGGTAAAGAACAGGCTGGTGTCGGTCTTCTTCCCTTCGTTGATGTGTTTTTCGTAGTCGCCGTCGTCGTCTCCGTGTTTGTGATGCTTGTGTTTGTGCTTGTGCTTCCACTTCTTCCTGTGTTTTTTCATTTTCTTTTCCTCCTTGTGCTTCCGCTTGAAGAATTCGACCGGCGGCAGGACCGAGGTGGGAGCCGCATTCCCCAGCAAGACCGCCTCCGCGATGTTCGTGTTCCTCAGAATCACGTGATGTAAGCGGGTCTGCGTGATGATGTCTTTCATGCCCCTCATGCCAGGATCCACCTCGTAGTAGAAACCGTCGCCGTTGCGAACGTCGGCAAACTCTTGTTTCCAGACAGCAGCCATGGTCGGAGGCAGGGGAGAGACGCAGTCGTCCTCTCCATCTTCCTCCAGCGCCATGTGCTCTTCGGCCAGCATGCCGATGATGGGGTCCATGGAGGCAGGACCATCGGGATAGACTGCCTTCAGCTGCTTGATCACAGCGAGGTCGTTGGTGACGTCCTCCCACCGTTCTGGCGCTCGAAGGCCCAGGGCTTCCCTGAGCTCGCCATAGCTTCCGATCTTGGCTTCCCGGCCCCGGCTAATGTCCAAGCTTGCTAGGTCCAATTTGACATCGCGCGAGGGCCCGCCCACGAACAGAGCGTCCCGAAGTGAGTCAGCGTACACCACGTCTACCTCTTCCATGGGAGAGGCGGCCAGGCCGGCCAGCACGGCATCGATGCCTCCCTTGCGTATCAGCTCAGGATTCATAAACATGTTGTGCAAAGGGACGATGTCCACCACGCCTCCGACCCCTGGGCTGATAAGCGGAAGGGCATCAGGCACCATGCTGTGGGCGGCACGGAAAGCTACCACCGAAAAGGCCAGGGAGAGAATCACAGCGTTGTTGTTGTTGTTGTTGTTGTTGTCACCTTCTGCTGTGGTGGTGGTGGTGGTGGTTCGTTCGAGCGGAGGCACTCTCCCCTCTCCTCCAAAGAGGGCTGGAAGCCACTCGTGGTACGTGATGGCTTGGATTTCTGCCGTCACGATGCGTCTGGCCAACCAATACAGGTGTTCGTCTTCCCAGTCCGGATGGATCTCCCTCAAAGAATCGACGACCGAGTTGTGTTCCCGCGTCCACAAGGTGTACATGGCGGTAAGGGGGGCGTTTTCGTTGACCCTGGGATCTCCAGCCAGGAACAGCCGGCGTCGGTCGTCCATGGGAAGGATGGCCTCGTCCGACATGGATCGAGCCATGCGAAGTCTGCCACCCTGGAAGGACCTCAGGGACGAGGAAATGTAAGGATCGTTGCCGTAGACACAGGAAGCGTCCAGCAAGGGCGAGAGGGTGTTGGAGAGGATTTCTTTGCCAGAGTCGTCTTTTCCTGCCGACTTGACGCCTTCCAGGTCCACCAGATATCCAGCGGAGCGCGGATCGAAGTGTGCGTCCCCAGTGAAGTTGAGAGTGAGGGTGCGGCCGGCGTCGCCCTCGGTCGAAACGATGCACTGTTGCACAAATTGGCCCCACACCCAAGCAAAGTTCGACAGGCGAGCCTGGTTGGGACGGAAGAAGTCCAGAGACGAAGACAGTTGCTTGGTCTTGTGATCCAACTGGGCGCGGTCTTTGGTCGTCTGGTAGACGGTGCGGTTGCAGACACGATTGCTGATCTCTCTGGGCGCAGGTAACCGATGTCCAACGCTTGGCCATGATGATGATGATGATGACGCCTTCCCTCCTCCTGTAAGACCACTGTTCGTTTCTTTGTTTTTACCGCCCTCACCACCACCACCACCACCATCATCGGAGGCCGCTGAGTGTCTGGCGAAGGGCTTCCCCTTTCGTTCGCAATCGTAGGGACGATATACGAACATGTTGTCGGTGGAGGACTTGAAATATTCGGTGAGGGTGGTCATGCCTGTGGCGTCATTTTCCCACCATCCGTGATCGTGGTGGTGATTATCGTGATGGCCATTGGTAGCGCCCACGACGATCAGGCCCACAAAAAAGAGAAAGGATGCTGCAATGATTATCGAAATGAATATGCAGGATTCCCATGACGCCTTGTTGTAGTAGTGTGCGGCCCGGGCGTGGACGTGCCGCATGTACATCCTTCTCAGCCACCACCGTCGCTCGGCCTCGCTCCTCGGCCCGCCGCCTCCGCCATTGTAGTACCGGTCCTCTCGAGGATCCATTGTGTGTGTGTGTGTGTGTGTGTGTGAGCACGCGCTTATATAAACCAAGGCATGATTTCTCTCCCTCAAAGATGTGTGTTCATTAGAATACATATAATGCACAGTCGCTAAAAAAAATTCGATGATGCGCCACGGGCAAAAGGGGGGGAGAGAGAAGGAGGGAGAGCTCAATCATCGCAACTGCCACCGCTGTCTCGGTCGCCACGCGGTCGATCCTCGGACAACATCAGGTCCATGACCATACCACGCAGAGCCTCGTATCGCTGTTCCAAGGAAACACCGTGCTGTTGCTTACTCTTGGATTCCTTGCGATAAGAGGGGGAGTGATGACGTCGACGTCGCTTTACGCCATTCTTTCGGTGCGAGCTTTTCTCTTTCTTTCTCCTCTTTCGCCGCCGTGATGATGGTGATGATGATGGTGCCGACGGGGCGTGGGCAATCGCAGCAGTAGCAATCTTACCATCAATCCTCCGCTCGTCTCCGTACCTTCTGGCAACAACGTGACCCCAATCAGAAGCTGTGGGGTGCATGCGATAGCAAGATCTCGGGCAGTCGTGAAGGCACGGGGGAGTGCAGTCCCTCAAGGATCCGTGACGTTTGTGGTAGAGTCGCAGCTCATTCAGTTCCTCTTTGAATTGTTCTCTTTCCTGCTCCTTTAGATATCGCATGAGCCCAAGGTGGGGATAGCAAAGGTAGGTGCGGACAGATGCATTCTTCCATCGGATCCTGACGGCAGAGGATTGGCATTGCATGTCTCTCCTCCTGGTCTCTTGGGCGTTGTAGAGCCCCGCATTGTACATGGCCTTGGTGAAATCCGACCGGAACACCATGCACGCATTCCCGTTGCAATCATCGCATTTCACAAAACAGAATCTAACATTCCGCAATCTCCCAAGGGACGCCCAGTGCCCAAGGTCCGGCGAGTGGAACAGGGGAATGCCCCCGTCGGGCAATTCCTCGAGTCGCAGTGTCATTTCGCCACGCGTCTACTTGGTCGCTTGTGGGTTTTGTGGGTATTATAAGGAAAGTTCCTTTCGTTTTTTTTTTGTTTTCGTTGTTGTTGTTGTGACGTCGACGAGCAAGGGACAGGCGATGATGACAGCAACAACAAAAAATAACAACAGTCGTCGGCGCCGCGACAGAAGGCGAAAGAAGAGGAGGAAGAAAAGCGAAAATCTAGGGTCCTGTCCCAACGAACCACCAACACCACCGGTGGTGGACTGGACCCTGCTCCCCGATGAACTGTGGCAGATGATTATCGCGGGGAACACGCCCCATCTCGAACTGGAAGACGTGCTCTCCTGTAACCTGACCTCTTGGCTGCACCCAATCGGAAGGATCGCCAGGACCATGATTCGCAATTCCGTGCCGGTGGTGCAGGGACACATCCAGACGATGGCCGAGGCGATTCGATCTCCGGAAGATGTGCTCAAGATCTATCAGATCGATCCGAAGGGACTGGCCTCGGCCATTGTGGCCAGTTCAAAACTTAGAAACAGAACTCCGGTGCTGGGAGAGACTGCGTTCTTCCAGAGGATCGTTTCAGCCATCGCCAGCGCTGTCTCCAACGAAATGAAACTGACAGTGGTTGCCTCGGCATCGTTTGACATCGTTCAGATCACGCTGAAATCCCATTGGGGACACGCCTTTATGAGGAGGCTGGTTTGTGTGCCGATACTGCATCGCGGAAGAGTGGGAATGAGTTCCGAACGATGCGTCTTCGGACCGACCGGAGATAGCAGTTGGGAACCCGTCCTCCAATATAAAGACCTCAGTCGTCAGTTCCGGACGATCATGGAAGCGGTCAAGACCTTCCTGCTCTGTCTCAATCTGAAACTGCACACCGGGTTTCCGGAGATTGACGAATTCGAGGACGACCAGGACTCAGAACACGACGCGTTGCTTGTCGAATCTATAATGACCATGATCGAAACGTGTGTGTGTATTGAGGAAGGAGAAGACTAATAAAAAAATTCTCTCGCCCTTTCGCGGAATAAGCTGGCGCAGAGACGAAAGAGAAAATGCATTATCTTGTTCACACCCTAAAAACATCACCGTTTTTCGGTGATGGTATTGACACGCGCGGAAAAAAAAGCACCACGTCAGAGGCGTTCAGAAAAAAATCCCGCTGGCACACGACATCACAATCACAACAAAAAAAAAACAAAAAAAAGTAAACTATCAAATTCACGCACGAAGAAGAAGAACAAAAAAATTTAACAAATGCGAAGGACGACGACGGCTTCCTGTCCCGGGTCGGCGCCTTCTTCGCCTGCCAAGAAAAAAGAGAAGGCCCGAGAATTGGCGCTCTTGGACATCATGGTCGTGACCATGGAAGAGGTGAAACTGCTGCGGGAACAAGTTGCTGTGTTGGAACGCGAACATCGACAGATGGAAAAACGAGCACGAAAGAGGGGAATAAACGTCGCCAGGACCGCCCGCACACGATCACACCGACTGCCAAGACGGAAACTCTACTGTGACGACGACGACAACGTGTTGATGCGTGAGCAAGGAAGAATTGATTTCCATCTCCCTGCGCCATACGAAATGACCATCACAACCTCTCCGCCCGCAGCGACACATAGAAGGGGACATCACTCGATGCGGATGGCAGAGGCGTCAGCTTGACGAGATAAGTGGTCGGGAGCGATAGAGATCGTGATTCTTTTTTTTTGTTTGTGAAAAAGTGTATATATAAAAAAAGGATGAGCCCAGTGTGTATATAAAAAAACCAAGTCCTAAGCGTCGTGGTCGTCCACTTTCATCTTTTTCATCTCTTCGGCGACCTGGGCAGTGAGCCATTCGTGTTCCTGCATGATGTGCATCGCCCTGGTTCCCGCCTCCGTCACGATCTCGGAAATCAGGGAATCAAGTCCGAGCCTATGATGTGCGTCGTACACGAGTTCCACAGCCTTTTCCAGGGCCTCGTAGTCCCTCCGGAGGGATGCCGTGTTCTCCTCCCCGAAAACCAGATGGTGATCCTCGGCCCTTTTCCAGAGGGTGTTCCCGGAGACGAGCCGAGCCAGGGCCAACAGAGGTTTGGCCAACCTCCAGACCAGCGCGCAATAGTCGCTTCGTATCATTTGTCTCATGCTGGAGTCTAGCATGTCTATGGACCTTTCGAGCCCTGGACCCTTGGTCTTCAGCTCCAGGAACTCCAAAGGAGAAGAGCACATGAAGAGCGAGGAGATGTAAGCCCAGCTGAAGTCGAACGAGAGCAGTGGATCCATTTTCTGCAGGGCTTCGGCCTTGCCATTTCCCAGGCTTCGCTTCCAGATCGAACACAATTCATCGAAGATGGCCCTACTTTGCGCCGGTCCGCCTTGGACACTGGCCCTCGCCGCTTTCCTGATTTTCATGATCGTCTGGGAACCAAACGCCTTCCCTGAATCCAGGCACTTCGAAATCATGCTCGAGTCGGAATTGGGCTCGGAACGGCATCGTTCGCATTGGCAGTCGAATTGGTATATCGACTGAAGAAACATCTTCCTCTGTGACGCCTTCGGCATGCCGCAGATGCTGGACTGGTATGAGATCGTGATTTCCTCACCGACCTTGATGTTACGCAGGGCCTTGACCACGAGAAGGTTCTGTTGTTCGGAACCGCGTTTGGTCACAAAGACGTTGGCGTTGGGATCGCAGGAGTGGTTGAGACCGGCCCCGAACATACCGAGAGCCAGACCGTGTGACATGCGGAGAACCGGGGTGGACATGCGGATCGATGTGGCATAAATCACATTCAGCAACACCGCAGCGGTGTTGGCCGGCAGATCGAGAAACTCAGAACACAGCCTCGGATTGTTTGGCCCGTCGCAAAGCTTGACCGGTAGATCATTCTCGTCCTTTACGTGTTGCCAGAGAAATTGCCACATTTCCTTGCCTCCTAGCTTTCGCTGCAGAATGGATATGGCGATTTCTTGCGAAAGTTCCCAGGCGTCTGCCGAAAATGTTCTGCCATTTTCCCCTTTCTCGACCACGTTCTGTAATACGTCGGCGACGGCAATGGGCTGTTCCAAAAAGATGACGCTCCCCGCTTTGATGTCCTCCTTTTCTGCGAACACACCGGAGGCGGGAATGTCCTTTCCTGGCTCTCCGTTGCTTTTCACCCATTTTTTGGACGGGCAGCGGGGACAGTTTCTGATGCCCAGTGGGGTGCCCAGGCGCAGACCAACGCCTCCGGGCCCGGAGAATTCCTCTCCCATGGGCCACGACTTGTAGGACAGCTTCTCCGTAGAAGGACCTCGTTGTTTTTCATCGCCGTCCATCGTGTGGTGGTTGGGGGATTTTTTTGTTTTTTGTGACTCGGGTGAAAATAATTTTTTTTTGTGTGGTTGTCGATCGCCCGAGGCACGCACCAAAAAAATTTTTTGGGAGCCAAAAGTCGACACCTGCGATTCCCGTTAACTATGCTACCGCACCTTAAACGTGCCACAGGAACCACAAGTCTTTCATAGAGAAGCGCCCCACCTTCCTTTCTGCTGAAGTAGAAAAAAACCGACACACCATGCCTTCGACAAACACAGCAGAGATCGTGGAGGCGGTCATCTTCGGCATCCTCATGATAGGGATGTGGATCTTCTCGATCTTCTGGAACACCAGCGTGAAATACAGCCAAAAGCGCAACAATGACATGCGAGTCCTCAAGACCACAACATGGCTGTATGGGTGGGCATCCTTCTTTCTAATGGCGGCCGCCTTGACTCTCGTTTTGGGAGCCGGTTCCACGGTGCGAGGCAGCGACGGGACCAAAGTGGAGTGGGCGAGATGGGTCGCCTTCATCATCGCCGGCACAGCGGTGGCCATCACGGTCATGTTCTATTACCAGTTCGAGCGATTCCCAGACATGGTTCTCTGGAGCATTCTAGTGGCTTTCTCCTGGTCCTTCGGCATTGCCTTGCTCCTGACCGGAGGAACGAAACTATGCGCTCTCTTTTCGGTGTTGGGCACTTTAATGATTCTGGCGTTCGGGCTCTGGCTGTTCGTACAGAGTCGGATCGTATGGAAACGGTTCTGGGACTTCCTGCCAGCCGGACTCTACGTCCTCTTCAGCATCTTGATCTGGCTCTTCTTGTGGCTCGGGCCGGCGGGCGCCAAGGTCATCTCGCGATCCTGGACCATCGCAGCCTACACCATCGTCTGGTTCTTCATGATCATGGGCATATCGGTGGCGGTATGGATCTTCTACCGGAACACAACACCCGATTACGACGTGAGCTCTTATGTGAAGGCTGTGGATCCCGAGAGAGAGGGAGCGCCAACCGCGAAAGGCAGAATTTACACGGGAAAAGCTCCGGTGCTGCCCACCACCATGGTTAACACCGCGGTGGTGACGCCGTCTGGACCATGGCCCCCGCAGCCTCACTACTCTATTCATTCCGTCGCTGCAAGCCAAGGCAGGTATACGTACGCGTACTAGGTCTGGAAATTTGTCCTTGTCTTTTTTTTGTACATACAAAGAGAACGCACATAAAAGAATTGACCATCCCCCTTCTTCAGAATAGGGCGCTTTTGCTTCGGTCCGGCAGCAGAGGGGTCTCCTTGGCAATGTGGGGCGCATTGACCATCATGGCTCTGCGACCGATACGTTTCTTTTTCTTGTGAGCAGCGGGTCGACCCACCTTGTCTTGTCGTCGTTGTTGCGAATACGTGGAGCGTGCGGATTGCATGTACGTCGCAAGGCTCCGTTTTTTGCAGGTCCTCCGATCCCGTTTTCGAGACTCATAGATCCTGGTCATGACCGTTGACACGGCCCTCTCCAGGTCTTCGCGGGATTTCCCTCCGGTCGCCACGATGCACCCCGAGGGGAAAACCAGGACAGTCATCCTCTTAAGCTCCTTGGGACGCAGGGCTGCCCCAGGGAAGAGCTCTTTGGTGTACATGCAATCTGCAGGGTTGGCCTCGGCCAACTTATCGAGATCGATCTCTCCGGGGAGCCTGGCCGAGGCCACGATGTTTTGGACCACGAAACTTTTCTTGCGAATGTCCAGGTTCGTGTAGCCCAGTCGGTGCAGATCGTAGAGATGCCTGCGCACGATGAACTCGGCCTGGTTGAGCGTTCGTGCGCCGGTGCATACGATCCTCCCGTTGCTGAACTGGAGCACAGCGCCGGCCGGCCCCTCGAAATTGCGTATGATGGCTGCGAATCGCCTGAGATTGTACTGGCCCCCCAAGGGGATCATCTGCCGTGAGAGCTGGTGAAGGTCAAAATGGAAATGACCCTCGTCGTCGTCCGCCATGTCCAACTTGGCATCTCCGGGCTTGTGATTGACCACGCGGAGGGACACCGTTATGACGTTGTTGGAGATGCGTAGGTTGCAGTTCTCTGTTCTCCACTCTTCTGGTAGTTCCATTGTGTGCGCGCGTGTGTTTTTTTTTGTTTGTTCTATCTCTCATTTTTTTTTGGGCAGGAGAGAGATCAGTGCCGTGTTGAGGTCTTTTTATTTTGTTCAACAAGAAGAACGCGTTGCTCCCTTGCTCAATATCGCCATTCTCATCTCTGGCGGCGAGTCGCCCAGGAAGGACGCCCCCAACGGCGTGCCATTCGCGTCCACGATAGATAACGCCACGAAAGCTCCCGAAAAAAAGCACATCCAGGTGATCATGAGCGGAGCTATGCTTGAATGTGTCGTGACAGCTCCCTCTGGCGTCGTGGGCGGGTGCATAATCCACACCAGAGTCCACGAGAGTTGGACAGCAGCAAATAGCGTCATCAGAAAGCCGAGCGCCAAGTTCCTGGGCGAGCAAGCGATGCCATAGTAGCTTTGTGATTTTTGCATGTTCGTTGTTTTTTTTTGTTTTTGGAGGTCTCGATTTTTTTTTCCACCCGAGCCGCTCGCGATCGATCCGCAACCAACACCAATCCAACTGCAAAAGAAGAAAAAACAAATTTATCACACCCGAAACGAAAAAAAAAGCGAGAATGGAGTGCGAGTGCTGCGACAAAAAAGCGACTGTGGAATGGGAAGTCCAAGGTTACAAACCCAAAAAAACGTTCGTCGTCACAAAGAAGGATCGCTGCTGGCCAGTATACAACATGTACCTGTGCGACGAACATGCCGAAAAGGGTCTCTATGTTTTTCCCACAAGTTTACCGTGCATACGGAAGTCTCGCAAACTGCGCAGATCGAAACGGCTTACACAGCAGCTCCTCCTCGGTTTGAAAATCGGCAAGGGGGTCACCAAGAAAGCAAGACGCGTTATCAGGAAAGCGAATCGCATCGCTGCCAAGACTTCTGTGGTGCCCATCACAGGATACAAAAACAAATAAAACAAAAAAAAGCGAGAATGGCCACTCCCGTCGTTACCACCACCACCACCACCACCACCACGGAGACTCTGGCATGTCAACAACAACAAGATTCCATCATCGCATTGAAACTGAGGGTGCGCAAGGAGATGGCGCAAGACAAGGAAAAGAAGAAAAGTGGAAAACAAGGCGTCGCCGCGGCCATACAGAAGAACGCCAGGACGGACCGCGTGACGAAGAGGAGGAGAGCCATCCGAGCAGCAGCCGCCAGGTCCAAGATTCCCAGCATCGCCTGGGACTTGATCAAGAAGAGAGCAGGGTGTGCCAGGATCAGAAAGGACGTGCGCCCACTCCTGGAACAGTGCGTGCTGGGCAGGATGAAGGCAGTCCTGAGCCGAGCTCTCACGGTAAGCGAACGCAAGATGCTCCACGCCAGCGATGTCCAGGTGGCTCTGGAAAGCCTCGGCTCTGCCGTGGCCATATGAGAGAGAGAGAGAGAGA
>SDBT01020662.1_pt1 | contig 10294 bp, 25 predicted proteins | sample 2277101 | NCBI WGS metagenome assembly SDBT01 (sample SAMN10404973, study PRJNA504765) | marine sediment metagenome | isolation source: marine sediment core GS10_PC15, 103 cmbsf | place: Arctic Ocean: Southern Knipovich Ridge | collected 2010
AAAGGATTTCTCTGTCGGAGAACGCCAGCGCATATGGAAGGAACTTCAATCATGTTGACCATCGTCAATCGTAATCCCACTCTCAAACTGGCCGTTATCAAGCGCCACTACGACGGCCAGGTGCTCGAATACCAGGTCCATAATGAGGCAAAGCCTTTGGATCCGATTGTGGAACGCTTCGGTACGAAAAAAGAGGCTGACCACTATATCAGCCACACCCCTGTAGCACCGGTCCGTGAGACCAGAGCTATGAAGAACTACCCCAAGTTCGAGCCAGTCCGGCAGGGAAAGAAGTAAAAAGGAGATATGATGTTATCAGCACGATAGGCTCATAGTTGCCTTTAGTGATGCGCATCCTGCATACACTCGGTGCGTATCCATAAAGTGTAACTGTAACCCAAGGAGGAAGTTATGAAAATGTCTAAGCGATGGTTTTGGTATCTTGGTATGGGATATCTGGGTGGGTATTTAACTTATCTAGGATATGCATGGGATACCCCCGAATTTTGGATTGCAATAATCCCCTTGTCGATTCTAGAATCCATATCCCACGATTGAGGAGGAAGCTATGAAACTCAAAATTGGTAAGGGAGTGTTGGGGAAAGACAGCCTTCCGTGGGCCGCAAAGACCATCCATGCTGTAAATACCGAGGGGTGGAATATGCCCTGTGAGTATACGATGGCGCGTCTTTGTCGGCTGATTGTTGATACGAAAATCGTCGAAATCACCATTATCGACGACGACAACAGCGAGTTTACCCTGACCAAGTGAGGAGGAAGAATGATGTTTGGATATAGTCACGAACACATGAAAGTCTGCCATTGGATGGAAGATTCTAAGCAACCTTTCGCATGGTATGCTTTCATCGGCTTTCTGTACTGTATCTGGTATTGGCTCCAAGCTCAACGATGTCGGTTCCAGGACCATGTTATCTCCGACAACAGTTTCGTTGGTCCAGATACCGGCTATGAAAGTCTTCATTGTACCCGGTGTGGTTGGGAGCACCACCACACATATTATTGAGGAGAATGCTATGAAACTCCAACGACTTTGGGGTGAAAATGGAATCTTAAGGCCAAATGGTATACCAAAAGGTGCTGTTACCGTGTATCTTCCTGTAGGGGATGAATGTGAAATTAGAGACAGCACTTGGCAAGAACTCGACGATATCCTAGCTAAACATAATCTAGAACTTTACATAGACCATGCCGATACTACTGTGCCTATCATAGCTATCCTACCAAGATAGCGGTCTGAGCAGATAGGTAATCTGCTCCTTCCGGTGTAATGGGTACACCAAACTCCCCAAACAAGGAGAATATCTAATGTCTAAATTCACTTCCAAGACTGCCGCGCGCAAGGATGCGCAAAAGCAGGGCAAAAACGTCGGCGAAATCGAGATCGTCTTCCACGAAGAAGGCAATCACTACACGTGGAAGCTGGCCGAGGTTGCGCCCGTAGCCGTCACTCCAGAGCCGGTGAAAGCCGACGAAAACGGAAAGACCAAGGTCAAAGCCAAGCGTAGCAATCGCTCACGATTTATGCCCGATGCCATAATCACCGTTTTGGTCAATGCCAACCCCAAACGGAAAACTGGCGCTAGCTGGGCCAGATTTAACCTCTATAAAAACGGTATGTCCGTCAAGGAACACCAAGACGCTGGTGGATTGGCGGACGACTATGATTGGGATATCGGACACAAATTCATCTCAATCGAGTAACCACCAACTATAGATGAGGCGCAGCTCAGACAAAGGGTTGCGCCTTTTTGTATAGTTGAACCCCAACCCTGGAGGAAGACATGGCAAAACGCCTTACAAAGAATGCGTGGGATACCCACATTGACGAGCTAATGCACGTATTGAACACAGCTACCGATTGGCCCGATGATCAGCCAGACGATTATGGGGGTAGCTCGGGCGACAACTATAAGCCCATAGCGGATCTAACCACCCGGCTAAAAGCCCTCTGGGGCAAGTGAGGAAAATCTAATGATTAAGATAATCCTCAATAAATACCGATTCAAAAATCCATACCTACAACTAGAAGCTTTTGCAAGAAAAAGAAATCTACACTGGTCTAATTGGGGTATCTGGGATAATGGTTCAGTACATGTATGTGAATTCAAACATCAACCCGATGCCAATGAATTTGTTAGAATAATCGGCATTGTTGCTCAGCATGACTCAAGGAGGAAGACATGGTAAAGTTCTTCATAAAATCCGGATACATTGTATTAGCCGTACTTTCGGCAATCATATGGCTAATATTCTTTGCGATACTCCTGCTATAGCAATATAGCGAATTGGGGAGCTGCTATAGTGTTAACCCTGACTGGAGGAAGAACGATGACTGACTGGAACAGAAAGCCCCCAAAGGGCTGGGATCCTACCCACCCCGAAGGTTGTTGGATGGACGATCTGAAGACAGCTAAAGTCGCTAAATACGGAATGCAAGACGAAGTTACTGAATTCGCCAAAGTGCTCGTCCAAGCAGGTCACGGCGGAGCTTCTCTAGAAGTCCAAAGGGTAGCTATGGAATCACTCTTAAATCGGATGGTGCATAAGCCTAAAAAGGGATCTATCGAGGCAATCGTTGCTGACGTCAATGCCCGGCTAAAAGGAAAGATGACATGACCAAATTTGATGATGAACTTGCCAAGTTTCTAACAATCTGGGAAGGATTTCCAGGGCTTAAGCAACACACGTCTTCCCCCGAAAGCGCAAAAGCACTTCTGGATGCCGCCATGAGTCGAATACGAGAAAATGCCCGGATAGACAAAAAAGTAAACACAGAGATGGTGCTAGGTCCGGGCTTTCCCACCTTCACAGAACTCACGGAATTCCCAGACCCCACCCTAAAGGATTGGGAAGAATTCACCAAAACCCATCCCGAGTATCTAAGAAATCGAGTTGAAATGTATAAGCACTTGCTCGGAAACGGACAAATAACCGCCGGTAAATTGGCCGAGTTCCTATCCCACTTCCCAAAGGAATTACCACTACAACTTGCTGATACCAGTGGTTGGGGAGACCTTGAAGAACACGAAATAAGAGCAACAGAATCTACACTCTACTTTAATGCAGGGTGACCCTAGACCAAGGAGGTTCCAATGGCTGAGTTATTCTTCATCAGCGATACCCACTTTGGGCACAAAGGCATCCTGACATTCGAGGATAAATCCGGAAAACCAGTTCGGCCTTTCGCAACTCTCACCGAAATGCATGTCACAATAATCGACAACTGGAATCGCGTTGTCACCAATAAGGATAAGATCTATCACCTTGGTGATGTTGCGTTCTCCAAAGCTGGGCTGCAACTTCTTGGTCTACTCAATGGTAAGAAGCGCCTAATCCGGGGGAACCATGATCTGTACAAAACCCGGCTCTACATGGAGCACTTTCAGGAGATCTATGGGGTTCGGCAAATCAACAACTATTGGTTAACTCACGTTCCAATGCACCCAGACTGTGTCAACACGAAACGTGTTAAAGCCAATATCCATGGGCATCTCCATACTAATGTGATTGATGATCCCCGTTGGATCAACGTAAGCGTTGAGCAGATCAACTATACCCCGATCTCCTTCGACGAGATTAAAGAAAGGGTAGAACCATGACCGAAACTGAACCAGAAAGACATCGCATCTACGGACCACACACCAGCTGGTGCCCTAACTACAATAACGGCCCACCCCACGGAAAGTACAAAGTGTACTGGAAACCCCTTCATAAGCAAGGTAAGTGCCACCGTAAATACTTAGAATACCCGACACGCCAAAAAGCATTAAAAGCCATAAGTAATATAGGTGACCCCAAGATTTTCAAAGTGCGGAAAATGCCAAAACAGCAACCCCTAACAGAGACGCAACAAAGTCTTCTAACCACTATAAATCGACGTGGGTATGACAGTTGCTATAATATCCTCCGCTATTCCAAGTATAGCATTCCATGGCATAACATGAAGAATTTTATGGGGGGAACTATTAATTTCCTACCTCTTGTAGATCGCGGGTTGATAGCACTAAAAATTGGTATAAATCCTCGTAGGGGTGGAACGCGCACCTGCACTATAGCTGCTCTGCCATGGGTAATGAAATACCATGAAAGATTCAAAACTTGGCCTGCGCCAGAACTTGTAAAAGAAATGAGGGGTACAAATGCCGAAGATAAGTCGTGCAGCAATACTCGCTAACTATCGCCTTTATTGGCATGTCGAAGAAGACGATAGTTACTGGCCCCTAGTGGTCTGGAAAGAAAAAGTTGTAGAAACCATGTATCCTAGGGCCACTATCACTTCAGTTTGCCTTAGTAGGCGTCGTCTGCAAGAATTGCTACCGACTGCCGAAAAACTCTAAAGGAGGAAATACCGTGACTAAAAATCAAATAGAAAAAATAATTAGTGATATCATGGTCCGTGACGGTCCTGATGGACACGCCAATGGAAGTGGTGTCATTACCGACTTTATCCTAGCTCTATTGGTTGGAACTGGGTCAGACTGGGCTAAAAACTATGAAATCAACGGACCCCATCTCTCAATCATGGATAGGTAACTTAAGGAGGAAGAACAATGAAAATCACGATAAAAAATAAGTTTATTCTACTTCTCTTTGGCTGGGGACTCTTTCCCAAAACAGTTACAGCAGAACCCAAACTATGGAGGCAATGGTGGCAAACAGAGAAAAAATAATGGTAAATACACCCACCATATCGGCTGATTCTCTAAAGGATCTAACGCTAGAGGAAGCTATAGAAATGCTTAAAGCTTGCCTCTGGCTACCTGATCCTAAAATGGTAGCAGCTGGCGCCCGGAGTATAGGTAATACAAAGCGATATCATAATCACAACGATCGATCGCGAGAATGTTGGCGCGCTATGATAGAAGCAATGTACGATGCCAAAGAACCCACCCCCACTGGTTAACTTAAAGGAGTAAGAAACAATGACTTGCCAAATACAATCGCCGGGCGGCAGTCTTATGTTGGCAAAAGACCACGTGGGTCTAAGGCTAACAGCTGACCATAAATGGAAATGGGTTCTGACCGCCCAAGAACAAAGCTATCTAGATATGATAGCAAGATGGACTAGAACCGGCCAAACATACCAACAAAAATGTAGGCTCCATATAAACAGCCTAGAAGCCAAACACAATCCCCACATATTTTTATCCTTACTGAATAAAGACTTAATTACATTAAACAACTACGCGTGTTACAAAGCAATGTAGCAGTCTGGGGAGCGTGCTCCCCTTTCTGGTGCGCTGTCGCACTAACTCGAGGAGGAAGAATAAATGTCCTTACGACCCAAACAACTTACCGAATTAATTCGGATTGTTTTAGCCGCCAGAGAACCACTCTGTGTCACCGGCAAGCCTGGTGTGGGTAAAACCGAAATCATCAAGCTAGCATGTGAACAAATGCATCTCGACAAGCCTGTTAAAACCCGTATCGAAGAATGTACCCTCTGTAAGCGGGGTGTAATCCATGGCATGCACCTGTTGATCACTCATCCCGTGGTAGATGAACCTATTGATTACAAGGGTCTGCCCTTCGCCATCAACGGTGAAGCTGACTTCTTGCCCTATGGCAATCTGAAGCTCATGCTTTCGGTAGAAGAGCCCCTTGCCGTATTAGCTGATGATTTTGGGCAAGCGATGGATGGTGTCCAGAAAGCCTGGATGCAATTGTTCTTAGAACGCTCCATCAATGGCCAACCTATCAGCGAACACGTAACCTTCCTAATTGCTACTAATAGGAAGAAGGATCGGGCGGGCGTATCCGGCATTCTTGAACCCGTCAAATCCCGCTTTACGACTATCGTCGAACTAGAAACACATCTCGACGATTGGGTTGAATGGGCATTGGAAAATTCAATGCCAAACGAGCTTATCGCGTTCATAAACTACCGGCCCGCACTCCTGGACAATTTCGAAGCGACGGCCGAAATAACAAATTCGGCTTGTCCTAGGACTGTTGCCAATGCAGGTCGGCTAATGAAGTTAAACCTGCCCAGGGGAATCGAACACGAAGCCTATACTGGAGCAGCAGGCCACGCCTTTGCCGCTGAATTCACAGGGTTCTTGCGAATCTGGCGCGATCTACCGGATCCCGATTACTGCTTAGCTAACCCCAAGAAAGTAGCCATCCCAACCGAACCTGCCGTTCTGTACGCCTTATCAGGAGCGGTTGCGGCAAAGACTACCAAAAAGCTCATGCCTAATCTTATCGAGCTTTCGGAACGTATGCCCGAAGAATACGGCGTTCGTACCGTTTGGTGGGCTTCTATCCAGAACAAAGACCTGCAGAATACCACGGCATTCCATGCATGGGTTAAGAACCATGCAGATGTGGTACTAGTCTAAGAGCTAATCCCGGGAGTAAGGATTAACGGGACTTCTTCCTCCCCCCAAAGACCGTCCCCTCTAGCTGTAGTCCCGTGGTCAGAGGGGGCACCTCTTTCCCCAATCACCGTAAACATAGAAGTGAGCAGACTCACCAGTCTGTTCGAAAGGAGAAATTGTGGATATGCATATTAACGCCAACAGCCAAATGATCGTGTACGCTATGCAGGAAGCTGAATTTCAAGGTGAATGCCTAGTTACCGATCCGTGCTATCTCATACGAGATAATGCCTGGTCAGATCTATGCAACGCCGAGTTTTCAAGGGAAGGGCGACAACTTGAACTAAGCGAACAGTGCGTCGTGCTCTACCGTGGTGTAAAATTCTTAATCTCCAGCACCGCTTGGGGAGATGGTAGTTACTCAGTAATAGGTGCAGGACAATTTGGAGTGGATAGTGGTTCAATGTGTATAGTTGAACTCGCCTCTTTCACAAACGCATTCCCAGAACATGATATCCCAGAAAATGGGCTTAGTACCCAACTAGAGTTAAACGGTAAAGTTCGGGTGGTAGGTATGGGTAAGTTTGAATACGAAGGTAGCATCCTCGTAGATACTAGTGCGTATGATGAGGAGGAAGAATAATGAGGAGAGAAGACAAAATCAAATCCAAAGATCCAGTACACCCGCCAAAGCCAAATTGGCTTCTAAATAAAGTAAAGGATTGGAAAGAAAAACGCGATAAATACGAAAGTACACCCTTCCAGGACATGGATCCTAAATTCCCAGTCTATGATGAACTCGTAAAAATGGGGATAGACCCAAATTGGTGCTTTAACTCGCCTGGATGGGATGAGTTTTGGAAGGAACATATGAATGACATCCTGAATATTCCAATCCCACCTAAGGAGGAAAGACGGGGGGAGTACATTGGTGAAATCAGGAATATTCCAGCCCCACCCAAAGAGGAAGAATAAATGGAAATCGACGCAAAAGGCCCTGACGGAAATGCATTTGCAATAATGGGCTGTGTCCACAAGCTTCTAAAAGAAGTAGGGCGTAGAGATGAATGGCCCGAAATACAAAAGCAAATGATGTCAGACGACTATGCTAATCTTTGTACTATAGCCGAGAAAGTAAGCTATGGCAGCATCGTAGTCATCAATCGTAGTGAGGAGAAAGACTAATGTCCGAATTCGCAAATCGCGCTATGCTCGCGAAAGTTATATGTCACGGGTATGGTGGAGAGAAAACTGACCGTGAAGTTTCCAACGAAGTTGCCGATATGAAAGGTGCCGGACGCAAAGCTGGGAGATATCGTAAGAAACTAATCTCCAGTCCATATCTTGATAGATTTTGGACAGGAGTCAGCGAGCTTCGAACTCTCCACAATGGCCTAACTGCTCCTTGGCTGGATGGTGGGCATAGGCTTTTGCCCGCTCTATTATTCTGGGATTGGCGGGATCAAATCTCCGGACAAAGGCGCGAAGTTTTAGGATTCGCACAAGAATTCGTCTCCAAGGATTACCTGCCCGCAATCGAACGCGCCAGGGTTAACGCTGATGGCCTAGGTCAAATGTTCAACGAAAAAGACTATCCCTCCCAAGCGGCCCTAGAAGGAAAATTTGGGATTGATATCTCCTTTTCACCCATCCCCGTAGCCGCCGATTGGCGTGTTAAGCTAACCGACGATATCGAACGGGAAATACAAGCCGACTTGACCGAGCGCCTTAAAGCGGCTGAAGAACTCGCGATGAAGGATATCTGGAACCGCGTATATAAAGCAGTCTCAGAAATGGAAGACCGCTTGGCCAACGGAAAGCGGCTCGTTGATACCTCGTTCGTAAAATTCGAAGAGTTAATCGACATTCTTCCGAAACTCAATATCTCTAATGACCCAACCCTAAACAAGCTTGCGGCCGAATTAAAGCTCAAGCTCTGCATAGACCGGGATGACGTTAAGGAAGACGAATCCCTGAGAGACCAAAAAGCGGCCGAAGCAAAAGCCATAATGGCCAAAATGTCAGCGTATATGTAGTTACCTCCCTGAAACTCGGAGGGTTCTTTTGTAACGGATAAAACCGTACAGTGGCTGAGACCACCCTTTGAACCCTCCACTTTTTTCTTTAGGCAATTTGCCAAAACTTACGGAGGAAAAATTATGCGTTTTATTAAACGTATCGAAGACTACGGAACCTTCTTTGAAGAGCAGCGCGTTGGTCATCGAGTTATGCAACATGATATGGGTACCAACCCTGTTAAATGCAAATTGTGTAAAATGCTAGACCACTTGCGCTTAGAATCTTCCTCTACAAGATTCTTTGCTCCTATACGGGATAGACTACCGTTTGCTAGAAAACAAATTGGTGTAAAATTTTGTTCCACAAAAGAACGAAATTGGAGCTAACCCAACCCGGAGGAAAAGTTATGAAAAACAAACGCGCTAGAGAAGCCATCGTAAAGGCTAGAATGGATCTGATCTTCAATCAGCCATTCTTCGGTGTGCTGGCGTTCCATCTTAAAATGGTGGAATTAGATGCGCCCGTAAAAATGGTTGATTTTAAAGGCGAAAAGATTGCATCCAGCAGTATCACCTTTGCGACCGACTACAAAAATCTTTACTACAATCCTAACCTCGTAGAAGCATGGTTAGATGATAAGTCAGCAGGCCATTCCCGTATTGTTGCAGCTATGGCGCATGAAATAATGCATAATGTTATGCATCATGGCTTGCGGCAACAAAAACGCCATCACATGAAGTGGAACTATGCTGCCGACCTAGCCATCAATCCAATTCTAAAGGATTGTGGTTTTGCTATAGCCGCTGAGTGGGCTTTAGATGACAAGTTCCGTGATATGTCATCGGAAGCCATTTATGCTAAATTGCCCGAACCTAAAGTAATCAACGTTTGTATCGGCCACGGCGAAGGTGAGGGTGAAGGTAAAGGAAAAGACAGTGATCAGCATATCTGTGGTGGGCTTCTAAAAGTTACCGATGAAAATGGTAAGCCTTTAAGTCCCGCCGAAAGAGACCAACTAGAAGCGGAAATGGATATCGTAATCGCCCAAGCTGCGGCAACAGCAAAAAACCAGGGTAAACTCCCAGGAGCACTCAAAGCCTTCATCGATGAACTTCTAGACCCCAAGATTTCCTGGAAGGATGTGCTTCTCCGCTTTCTGGAGACTATTTCCCAAAACGACTATAACTGGAACCGCCCAAATCGACGCCACATTGGTCGGGGGGTTTACCTGCCTAGTCTCCATAGTCATGATCTGAATAATCTTTGGGTTATCGTAGATACTTCCGGCAGTGTCTCAGATGAAGATCTAACTCAAGATCTGGCAGAACTATCCAATATCCTAGAAATCGTAGGCGCCGGAACAGTCTATGTCATGTACGTAGACGCCAAAGTACAGGGTATTATTGAAGAATACACCAAAAACGACCTACCAATCAGGTTATCGGTAGTTGGGCGAGGTGGTACAAGCTTCCGCCCAGCCTTTGAATATCTTGAGGAAAACGGTATCATTCCAACCGCGTTAATCTACATGACAGATCTATACGGAGATTTTCCTCCTGAGCCAGACTATCCTGTCATGTGGGCCACAATTGGTAACGAAAATCCCAAACCCCCGTTCGGTGAACTCATCAAGATAGACTAAAGGAGTAAAAAATCGTGGACCAAGAAACCATCCAAAAGTATTGCGACCGTTTTGAAACAACCCCAGAAGCAGACATCCCTAACGCCGTGATCTTCGAAGCAATTGCAGTTGGATTAAAATCTAAAGTACGCTACGAAATAAACCGAGTAAACAAAAATCTTCTTTCCGCGAACTCTCCAACTCCATACAAGTTGGCGTTAAATTCCGAAATGGCACAGGTAGTGCCATAGTTGTAGTGTAACAAACTACAACCTGATGAAGAATGCTAAACCAACGGAGAAAAATAGCTATG
>SDBT01020663.1_pt1 | contig 10293 bp, 6 predicted proteins | sample 2277101 | NCBI WGS metagenome assembly SDBT01 (sample SAMN10404973, study PRJNA504765) | marine sediment metagenome | isolation source: marine sediment core GS10_PC15, 103 cmbsf | place: Arctic Ocean: Southern Knipovich Ridge | collected 2010
TTAATTTGCTGAACAATAACGGTAAAAATGCAAGAAGCAACCACGAGAATAAATAAGGGTATTTTCTCCGCTATCAAACGCCCGGGGGAAGTTTTTTTACAGGTAAGATCGGCTGATTCGGAATAAAGCAACGTTTGCCCGGTGTCTTGGCGGCCCCATTGCAGCCGTCCGAGCGGCCAATAATCCATGAGAAGTAAGACGCAGGGCAAGGTCACCAGCGTCTGCTTAGCCAGCAGGCCGAGGGAAAGGGCTAATGCTACCAGCAGATAACGCCTGATGCCTGGCCGTTGGGCATACCTGATATAAGCAAGCATTGTAAGCATCCAGAACAAACCGCTCAGGACGTCTTTGCGTTCTGCCACCCATGCAACAGACTCGACACGCAGAGGATGCAGAGCAAAGACCGCAGCTACGAAGGCACTTGGCCAAATCCTGCCGGTCGTTTTTTGCAAAATCCAAAACAACAGCAGGGTATTCGCAATGTGAAACAGTAAACTGGTCATATGATGCCAGCCTGCATCCAGCCCGAAGAGTTGACAATCCAGCATATGACTGAGCGAGGTTAATGGATGCCAGTTGTAGCTGGGATGTATAGTGGTAAAGGCGCGTATAACAGAGTCAAACGTTATTCCTGCTTTGACCTGGCTATTTTGGGTTACATATACATTATCATCATAGTTAACAAAGTCATTGTGGCGCACCTGTTCGAAACCAATAAAAGTGGCCAGTGCCAGGTAAATCAAAAAGATATATAGTTTTTTGGGTGTCTTTTCCATCCGAGGGAATACTACTTCGTTATAATTACGCTTATCCTCTCAGCCTGCAGATATCTCAACAAATACCGCGATATTATAATACTTTTTCAACTACAGGCAAAGGTCTTTGTGTCGCAGTTGGAAGTGGATTAGAAAACTATGGATTATCTGGGCGGATTATCGGCTTTCCAGGAGCCGAAACGCAGAACCCCGCCTTCGTGCGTTTTTGTGCTTTCATCTTGCAATATAATCATGGCCTGTGTATCGGGCCGGCGCCGGCAGTACTTTTCTATCTCGTCGGGTGACATGACCATAAAGGCAGTCGAAAGCGCATCTGCCGTTGCGGCATCGGGCGCCAATGCCCATGCCGCACGCTTGCCTTCGGCCGGCATAGCGGTGCGGGGGTCGATGATATGGGGGCCTTTTTGCAGACCTGAGCCGCTCAGGGCCTGGTCCCGCAGGTAGAGCCGGGCCAGGGTTCGCCTGCGATTACGAGGATCGGTCAATGTGACCGGCCAGCCTTTGGCGCGGGCCGGTGCGCCAAGCGAGCGGACCGAACTAAATCCTGCGTTAATCAAAGCTGTATCAATGCTCCAGTCGCCCAGCAATTCAGCCATTCTATCAACTGCATAACCTTTGCCGACACCGCCGAGGTCAACCTGGACAGGAGCAGTTGAAAGTGTTATCGTATGTTCGGCTTCATTGAGTGCCAATAAATTCATGCCGGTATGTTGACAGGCAAAACTGAGGTCCTGGCCGGAAGGTTTGCGCAGTGTTTGGTCTTCGGTGAGCCAGCAGTCCAATAAAGAGCCAATTGTAATATCGAAGGCGCCTCCGGTTTCTTCATAAATCTTCGCAGAAAGCATCAAGCAGTCGAAGGCATCGAGGCCAAGTTTTAATGGTCGGCCGGCGGGAAGGTTGTTAATCTGAGTGATGTCGCTGTTTTCAATGAACCGGCTCAGATCCTGTTCAATCCTGTCAAGCTTGTCGAAGGCGGCCAAGGCGGCCTGGCCGGCATAGGGGGCGTCGTCGCCGGCGATAAATATTTCAAAGACCGCTGCCATCGCCTCGTGCCTGAAACGATGCACCGGTGCCGTCGAGTCCGGTATGCAACTGAAGAATTCATCTTGGGGCCGTTGAGTCATCGTTTGTCACCCGGAATTTGTCCCACAGGTCTTTGGTTACGAATCCTGTTATCTCAACGCCCGGGCGCAATTGGAGATAGGTGTCAAAGAGCCGTGCATAGAAAGTCTCGGCACCTCGCGGCCCGATTTCATATAGCTTGTGGTATAAATCCGCCTCGACGGCGGGTGAAGCGATGATAAGCGGAGCGATTGGTGCGCTGTCATCGACTTTGCTGTACCAGCCCACGCTCGTGAAACTGCGCAGGTACCACGGCAGCGGCCAATAGTCATCTTTCGGACAGATAACCTCTATGTGCATATTGTGTCCAGCGGGATGGGCGCGAGCAATCTGTTCGACCCGTTCGGTAATTCGTAAGACGTCGGTCGTCGGATGAGCGTAAACATAAGGATTGACTGAGTCGGAAGAAAACGTGTAATTAGACCGGTATGCCTGGGCGGCGAGGTGAGTTGCGCCCGCAATCAATATGAGGCTCAGGATTGTGCGACCTGCAAGATTCGGACAAAGCTGTATCAGTGCCGTCGCGCCGACCGCGGCAAGTAAAATCATGCCGTGCAGAAGCGTCAGCATACACCACGGCGTTTTATAGGGAAGTGCAGAATAGATGACGGTCGTTGTTAATGTGTAAAAAGCGATGAAACGAAGCAAGTATGTATCACCTTTCTGCAAGGATTTTCCAGTCACCGCAACAACAAAACCTGTCGCCGCTAATACAATGATAATACCCTCGCTCCAGACAGGCCCCGCACCGTATCTGGAATAGATAAGCATTTTGAGATAGTAGTACCATGGATGAATGTGTAGTGGGCTTTGCGTTGCGCGGTTCAAATAAGTCCCGTAAGCTCTGACCGAATCCAGGATTCCGGCAGAATTGGTAAAAAATGACGAATAGAGCAATAGAGAGGCTAACAGGGCAACTACCGCGGCAGCGGCGATGTGTCGAAGCTCAATCTTAAAAATCGCCCCTTCCCGCTGTTGTCGAATCCTCGCGGTAAGAAGAAGGGCAAGCAGCATCGAGGCAAACGCGATAGTGCACGTTTCCTTGGTTGCGTGCATCAGGCCCAGAAACAGCCCGGTAAATATCGCCCATGCAATGTGTTTTGTTTGGGTATATCGGTAGCCCGAGGCGATTGCGCCGAAAGTAAAACAGACGAGCAGCATTTCGTGGATGTAGTAACGGCTGTAGAACACCATTGCCGGCGAGACGGCGGTAAAGGCCGCTGCGAGAATAACGACGGGTTTGCCCAGACCCCGAATAAGCAGCAGGGGCATCAAGACCAAAAGAACCCCGAAAAAGACCGGCACGATTCGCAACGTGAACTCGCCGATTTGCGACAGCTCTTGTGAGCCAGTGAGCCAGGCCGGTATGAGGGTCAGATAGTTGAGCGTTGGGCCGTGGAATTCGTGTGGGTCGTAGCGATAAAAGCCTTCCTCCAGGAGTCGGCCGAATTTTACGGCGTTGACGGCCTCATCGCCGTGCATGGGCCGCTTTGCAAGGTGCCCCGCACGTAAGGTGAGCGCTGCAATCACCACGACCAGAACAAGGACGCAACATTTTTTGGGCCATTTCATTTTGTGGCTTTGCCGAACACTTCCACTTCGATGTAGTGGTTAAGATCGTTGGCGTTGCTGCCGTTGCTGTAAAGGCGGACGTAGCGGGCGCTCGTGCCCTTGGCATCGACAAGCTTTCCCTCATTTGTCTCGACAAAGTGCATGTCCCAGCCCACACCGAGGCCGGCTGAATTATCATCGTCATTATTGAACAAGGTGGCAACGCCGGTGATAAAATCGGGGTCACTTGCGACCTGCACGATTACGTCGAAATAAACGCGGGCCTGTTTGTGATAGTGCCAGAACAAAACAGCGTATATGTCGTATTCGGCGCCGAGGTCAATCGTGATGTTCTGGACAAAAGGCCCCAACTCGACGTAGCTGCCGTCGGCGGCGCTTTTATCTCCATCGGTGATATACTCTATCTCGCCGATGATAGGCTCTTCATCGGTGCTGGAAATCGGTTTTGCCGAGGCAACATTTTCAGTTCCCGGCGGGGCCAGAAACGGCGGCCGGGCCTTGCCCAATGGTTTCGCTAATCTTGATACGCCCTGAATATTCTGCGGAGTGCCAACGAACATCGGCCTCGGCAGTTCAATGGGAATGGGCACATCGGATTCGCCGATAGGCCGAGTTTCTAGTTCGGCGCTGTCGCTCGTCTTAATATCGGTTACTTTGCCGGTAGCGGTATCCGGTTTTTCGTTATCGGGGGGCGAAGATTTCCTGCAGGATGAGACAGATATCGCAAGCAGCAACAACACGACTGCCAATATCTTTATCGGCGATTCAGTGATGTTTTCTGTCAAGGTGCTTTTATCCTTTGCTTAACAATAAATTGAGTTTTCAGAGCCAAAATCGATGTTATCATTCTATTTTATCGCGGCAGGATTGTCAAGTTTGGCAAAGTTTTGTAAAAATCGGGCTTACATTGGAGCAATTTTTTATTGACAACACCTACTATTGATGGTATAGTGGCGGCGAACGGGGATAAAACGTATTACCTTGGGAGGAATCGGACATGGAAAAACGGTCTATCAATCCAAAAACGGGGATTATCCAGCAAATCGGCTTCCGTATTTTACGAAAAAAAACGCAGACTCTTCCTATTGCACATGGGCGCCGAATTTCGGAAAGGAGCAAGGCATGTTTTCGACATTAAGACAAAATGATAACTTACTGCATAAATTAGTTCTAATTGGGGTGGTAACCCTTGCCATATTCACTGTGCAAACTCGAGGGGATATTGTTGAACTTGCGGCCAGTAAAGACAATACGCTTTATGAGCCTGCAACTGACGATCTAAGCAACGGTGCTGGAGATTATTTCTTCGCTGGCCGAAACGATAAGAGTCCCGGAGATTCCATCCGCCGTGGATTGATCGCTTTTGATATCGCCTCCAATATTCCACCAGGTTCGATTATAAATGGTGTAACTTTAACTCTTTATATGTCACGTACCAAGAATAATGATTCACAAACGACCGGACTACATTATGCGCTGTCTGACTGGGGCGAGAGTACATCCCATGCTGGCGGTGAAGAGGGCGCTGGTACTAATGCAGCAACCGGTGACGCTACCTGGGTGCATACTTTTTTTGATACCCTGTTCTGGACAACACCAGGTGGTGATTTTGTCGCAACGCCAAGTGCTACCACAGCGGTAGGTAATAGGGGTAACTATAGTTGGTCATCCTCGGGGTTAACCGCTGATGTACAAATGTGGGTTGATGACCCGAGCAGCAATTTTGGTTGGGTTCTCGTCGGTAATGAGGTAGCCAACACAACCAGCAAACGATTTAATAGCAGAACCAGTACCGATTTAAACCGTCGGCCTAAGCTTACAATTGATTATATACCGGCACCAAGTACGGGGGGCTGTTGTTTTGAAGATGGATCGTGTTCAGTGCTGACCGCAGGAGAATGTACAAGTCAAAGCGGCACCTACCAGGGCGATGGCACTAACTGCAGCCCCAACCCTTGTGCTCCATTGGTCGGAGCATGCTGCCTTGATGATGGTACATGTTCAGAAGTTAGCGAGGCCGACTGTTTATCATCTGGCGGAACATATCGAGGTGATGGTTCAACGTGCCTGGCTGATCTGTGTCCTGTGATCTTGACTAAATATTTGGATGCATTGCCAATACCGGGCCCAGCCCAGCCGGTTACCGGTGTCGTTGGCGGCGAAGCTACTTACCAGATAGACATGACTCAATTTGAGCAGCAACTACACACCGATCTACCGCCAACGACTGTGTGGGGGTATGCCGGAAGTTATCCAGGACCAACTATCGAGGCAACAAAAGACTTGCCGGTCACTGTAGAATGGATAAACGACATTCGTGATGCTAATGGAGTGCTTCGTGTGGACCATTATTTACCGGTTGATACATGTTTGCATGGACCGGACCATGAAGGCGATACACCTCGTACAGTTGTGCATCTGCATGGTGGTCATGTGCCGCCGGAAGCAGATGGTTATCCGGAAGCGACATTTCTTCCGGGAGGATCTGCAACCTATATCTATCCCAACAACCAGTTACCAGCAACTCTCTGGTATCATGATCACGCCATGGGTATTACGAGACTTAATGTCATGATGGGTCTGGCCGGTTACTATCTGCTGCGTGACCAGTTTGAGATCGACTTGAACCTTCCCTCAGGTGAATATGAGATTCCCCTGGCAATTCAGGACCGAACCTTTAGAGCGGACGGTTCATTTGTTTATCCCGAACAATGGCAAGACCAATTCTTCGGTGATACTCTTCTGGTTAACGGCAAGGTCTGGCCTTATCTGCACATCAAACAGGGTAAGTACCGTTTTAGAGTACTCAACGGTTCAAACTCTCGCTCCTACACATTGTCACTGTCGACGGGAGATACATTTCAATGGATCGGAACTGATGGCGGTCTTCTGGAAGCGCCTGTCGATATTACAGAGATTACTTTGACTCCAGGTGAACGCGCTGATCTGGTAATTGATTTCGCAGGTTATTCTGTCGGGCAGGAAATCTTACTCTCTAATAGTGCTCCTGCACCATTTCCCGGTGATCCAGGTGCAGGTGTAATTGCAGACGTCATGAAATTCATTGTTCAAGATCAAGCTGGGCATACCGCAGCGCTGCCGGCTACCCTTAGGCCCATCGAGCGGTTGTTAGAGGAAGATGCCATAGAAGTCCGGGAATTTGAGCTTCGAAAAAGTTCCCACCCATGCACTGGCACAATATGGCTTATCAATGGTAAAGTCTGGGACGATATCACAGAATTTCCCATGCTTGATACTACAGAGGTATGGAGCTTTATTAACCGCTCTGGAATGGTTCATCCCATGCACATGCACTTGGTGATGTTCCAGGTTCTGGACACGCAAGACTTCGACGTAGTAAATGGAGAGGTGTCCCCCATAGGCAGCCCCGTAGCTGTAGACCCCAATGAATCCGGATGGAAAGACACAGTGCCTGTTTACCCGAATCAGATCGTCCGGGTTATTGCCCGTTTTGAGGGTTATCCAGGGCTGTTCCCATACCATTGTCATATTCTGGAACATGAAGATCATGAAATGATGCGGCAGTTCCAGGTTATAATTCCCGGCGATATAAATCGCGACGGCATTGTGGATCTCTTAGACTTAGCGATCCTTGCATCGTATTGGTTGCTCGGAAGCCCATTATAAATCTTAATATTAGCAGAGAAAAAGTGGCTGCATATCGGTCACAGGTGCCCTAAGTTAGATATATTTTTGACTTTATCGGCCAATGGATGTGGGGCACCTGAGCACTTAGTCCGCACAGATGAACCAGCCAGGAATATTGACTTTCATCTGTTTTCCCGTTAAGATGTGTGGTGCGGACAACGATAAAATACGAGTGCAAGGTGTTTTCAGCTAAAGTAGCTGAACATGCTGTTGCTTTCTGCAAGTGGATTCAGACAGGAGTTATTAAGATGAAGACATATCTTTTGTTTGCTGTATTGGCGGGCACTGTTCTTGCGACGATGTCGTTTGCCCAAGAGCCCTTCGAGGAGGAGGGATACGCACCCGAGGAGGCAATGGAGCGTGAGATACACATGCGCAATATGCAGTTGGAACTCGCCGAACGAGAGGCCCTGGCCGAAGTTGGTGAACAGATGCGCCAAATCGAGCTGAAGAAAGAACATATGGCGCTTCAACAGCACGAAGCGGAAATAGACTTCAATCAAAAGATGCGCGAAATCGAGTTGCAAAAACTCCGCCGTGATCTTAAGAATAAGCAACAGCGCCGAAAGCATCCGGGGGTCGCCGAACACTGCGGCCATGGAAAAATGTTTCCACTTCTGGCAATCTTCTGCATCGTGCATATCCTCGTTGCCATCTGGATTTACCAGGATATACGCAAACGAAACGCCGGCTCCGGGCTGTGGATAGTCATCGCACTTTTGACGGGGCTTTTAGGGGCACTGGTGTATGCCGTCGTTCGGCTTGGCGACAATCGGCAAACACAGTCGTGATAAAGCATTTACCGGTGGTGTCCCGGCAACCGGGCTTTGAAGTGGCTGGCGGCGTAAATTCTCCGCACCGACTGCAAAGTCAGTCAGCCCATGTCATTTCCACAAACTGGCGCCTCAACGGGTTGTCGTAGTGCTGCGCAAGGTCGGTTTCGATTTGGCGGCGATACTGCTGCGATATCACGATAGTGTGGACACGGCCCTGCCAGCAATCAAATGCCCTGTCAGTGTACTTTCGGACCCATTTCGTTTTTTCGTAATCCATGTCCATTACCACTTTGCAACTGATTATCGGCTCTTGGCCGCAAGCTGCAACCGGCTGGAAGCAATTAAGCTTCCGCTTTGGTTCTAAATGTGTGCAATCGGCGTGCCTGATGGGCCAAGGGGGCGTAAGACGACACAAAAAACAGCGACCAACGCCCGGTAATGTCAAGTAATTGCATACGCCGTAGTAAAACTTTACAGTCCGATTCCTGCAAAAGCCCATTGGCATTGCCGTTTACAGCAGGGCCCCCTGGATGACTGGATCGGTGAAAGAACGCTACCACAACGCGAAAACATCTGAAAGGCTGCGGCAAAATCGACCCGGGCTCAGGCAGTTTGGCCGCCGGTATTATAGGTCCCAAGTGGGCTCCAGGACTCTTAGCAGAGGGCGGTTTGACTGAGGCGTTGTCGTTACTTATATTTTATTTGGCGAAGTTACACTTAAATCAGAGGCACAGAAATTTCACGAATTAAGACTATGAGCAAAAAGTGGATCATCCGGTCATGGGCGCTTGTGCTGGTCGGCATAGCAGGTGTTGGCGGTGTGCATCTCCTGAAAACGCACGAACAGCGCGAAACGGCCCGGTACAAGCTGCAATCCGACAACCGTGCGGATGATTATTTCGGTCTGTACGATGACCAGGGCAGAGTAAAAAGCCAGGGGCAATTGAAACTCCAGCAACAAGTCAGGCTAAAGGCAGACATGGCGGATCTGGCCAAAGGCACAAAGGCAGCACCAATTTACTCTGAAGTCCTGTACGGGGACAACTGGCATCAGGACGTCAGCAGATACAAGAACAAGATGATGCTGATGGATAGCCTTCTGGGTGCGTCAGCCATAAGCATTCTGGCAGGTGTTATCATTGGTCTTATATACCTTTGGCGGCAGGTCATTCCTGCTATTGTGGCTCACTTCGGGCAGTCAAGAGCTGAAGGGGCCGATGCTTGTGCCCGGGATGACGGCGAAGCTGAAGCAAACGTGGTTGCAGCCGAACAGGTCGAGACAGCTTTGGGCCAGCCGGGTCCACAGCACATGCCGAACACGGTTTTATCCAGCGACCTGACAGCAGGCTACTTTGGCCAGCGTCGGACCCATACACTGGCCGATTCATTAGGCATGAAAGACTCGCTCGGGCGTCAGGCACACAGTTTCGGCAAAGACGCCGCGCAATTTGGGCCCTCGGTTGCAACCGAGCACACAATGCTTATGTCAACCGAGCCGATCAGCAATACGTTGGATGAACTCACCCAGGAGGTCTCGGCCATCCGTGAATTCGCGGCCCAGCAACAGGACAGGGTCAAACAGTTGCAGGAAGGTTATGACTGGACCATCATAAAGCGATTCTGCCTTCGTATTATCCGTTGTATTGATAATCTTGACGACCGCATCAACAGACTTGCCGCCCAGGACGGGCAAACTCAGTACCTTGAGGATGTGAGGGACGAGCTGGTCTTCTCCCTTGAATCCAGCGGTGTTGAGCAATTCGAACCGGCAATCAACGCGCACTACAAGGGGCTGGAAAAGATTGCCGAAGCGGTGCATGAGAAGGAACATACCGAGCACGCGGGCCTGTCGGGCAAAATTGCGAAGGTGGTCAAGGCGGGATACCGGTATGTTCTAAACGACGACGATGTAAAAATAGTCAGAGCCGCACAAGTAAAATTATATGGTTAGGCTCGTATGCAATTTACAAGGTGAATAAAATGAGTAACTTAGCAGGTATTGATCTTGGTACGACTTTTTCGGCGATTGCGATACTTAACAATATCGGCAAGGCCCAAATAGTCCCGAATGCTGAGGGCGAACGAATTACACCTTCGGCGATTTATTTTGATGAAGCAGACAGCGATATTATTCGCGTGGGCATCGAAGCGATAAATTCACGCCACCTGAATCCCGAGCGTTCGGCTCGCTGGATTAAACGCCACATGGGCGACGGCGATTATCGCCTGAGCATCGACGGCAAGGACTGGACGCCCCAGGAACTGTCGAGTTTGATTTTGAAGAAGCTCAAGCAGGACGCCGCCGCCGAACACGGTGAGATTACCGACGTGGTTATTTCCGTTCCCGCGCACTTTGACGAGGCCAGACGAAAGGCCAC
>SDBT01020664.1_pt1 | contig 10293 bp, 7 predicted proteins | sample 2277101 | NCBI WGS metagenome assembly SDBT01 (sample SAMN10404973, study PRJNA504765) | marine sediment metagenome | isolation source: marine sediment core GS10_PC15, 103 cmbsf | place: Arctic Ocean: Southern Knipovich Ridge | collected 2010
GTCCACTATCGGTCATCAAGGGTATTTAGCCTTACCCTGTGGTCAGGGTAGCTTCCCACAAGATTTCTCGTGTCCCGTGGTACTCAAGAACAGTTTAGGAGCCTCACCCCTTTCGCTTACGGGACTGTCACCCGCTGTGGTGGCTCTTTCCAGAGCTCTTCAACTAAGGGTTCGGTTTGTAACTCCTTGACCCGTTCTAGGTCAGGTCCTAACTGTCTTACAACCCCCTACAAGCTTAGGCCCCAGAACCACTTAGCTTATAGGGTTTAGGCTTTTCCCTTTTCGTTCGCCACTACTCAGGGAATAATTTCTTTTCCTCAGGGTACTGAGATGTTTCACTTCCCCTGCTTACCTCCTCCTAGCCTATGTGTTCGGCTAGGGGTGCTCAGGTTTTACCTGAGCGGGTTGCCCCATTCGGGTATCCCCGGCTAAGCTTGCCCGACAGCTCACCGAGGCTTATCGCAGTCTTGCCACGCCCTTCTTCGGCCCTTAATACCAAGGCATTCACCGCATGCCCTTACCCGCTTGACCTGCTTCAGGTTTGACATTAGTCCTATATTCAATTGTTAAGGTGCTACGCATAAGTGAACGGCTTGGTGATAAATCACCAAGCCGTTCGCCTGGCTTCTAATCACCATTTCTTACTTTATATATTTAGCCTCTTCATCAATGTTAACCAACAAAACATTTATTGTGTTTGAATGCTATCATAATTCATAAACCTTGTCAAGCATACTCTATACCAAATCCATCACTATTTTACCCATAGCTTGGCTCATTATTACCTCACTAACTTTTCTTACAGCCCGTAGTAGTCTATAATCTATTGGGTGCGCAGAAACAACTACGCCAAGCCAGAGTCAAGACAAGAAACTCTTAACAGAAAACTCACGACAATCTTAAGAGAACGCACTTCTTAATTAGTACTTGTAACAAATACTGGGTCATACGGTAAACCAGGGAAATAAAAACCATTCTACGCTATATTTAGATAGGGGAAGACAGGAGAAGATAAATATGGCTGAGATTCGGCCGTTCCAAGGTGTGCATTATAATCAAGAGCTGATTAAAGACCTAGCCACAGTCATCTGTCCTCCTTATGATATCATCTCTCCACAAACCCAACAGGAGCTTTATCGTAGGAGCCAGTACAACTTTATACGAATAGAGCATTGCCGTGAGCTACCTCAGGACACCGCTAAAGACAACAAGTACACTCGCGCAGCCGCTACCTTAGACCAGTGGCTCAAACAGGGTATCCTTAAAATTGATAAGACACCATCTATCTACCTCCATAGCACTTACTTTACCCACCAAGGGAAGCAGTATAAACGCTGCGGTATAACCGCCCGGGTTAGGTTAGAGGAATGGGATAAGAAGATCATTCATCCTCACGAAGGCACACTAACTGAGCCGAGAGGCGACCGACTAAACTTGTTGTGGGCATGCCAGACTAATACCAGCCCAATCTTCGCCATGTTTGAAGACCGGGAACACCAGGTCACCTCACTACTAACTGAACAGGAGCACAATAAACCTATAATCAACATAAGTAACGCCGATGGGCAAAGTCATTATGTCTGGGCTATCACTGAAGACAAAGTTGTTAATCAGATACGCCATAGTCTCGCTAATCAATCACTCTATATCGCTGATGGGCATCATCGCTACGAAAGCGCTCTCACCTATCGGCGGGAAAGGCAGGCCTGTTCTTCATCAACCTCAGCAAATGAGGCATTTAACTTTGTAATGATGACCCTGGTAGAAATTTCTGACCCCGGGCTTATTGTTTTACCTCCCCACCGACTGATTCGAGGTATATCAAAACCTACTCTGAGTGAATTGAACGCCGAATTAAGAGCCCTTTTTGAAATAGAGGAGTTGCCACTGAATAAGCCTGACGTATGGGAGCAAGTTGATAGCTTGTTAGCTAGTAGAAAGCCAGGGGGAGTAAACCAGATTAAGCTAGTCCTCTTCGGTCTGGCAACCGAGCGTCTTTCTGTACTGAGTTTACGTGACTTCACCGCCGCCAGCCAACTGATACCTTACTTCCATACCGAACTATACAAAAGGTTGGATGTTAGTATCATTGACCACATTATATTAGAGAAGATGTTAGGGCTAGACAGTGATAGCCAAGAAACAAGCCTCACTTTTAGCTATGACAGGCTGAATGCAATAAACAGGGTGCTGGACCAGGAATACCAGCTAGCCTTTCTATTAAGTCCACCCAGGGTTGAGACAATTAAAGCTATTGCCGATGCCGGTGACCGGATGCCCCGAAAATCAACCTACTTTTACCCTAAGCTACCGTCAGGGTTAATCCTTAATCGCCTGGTATAAGTATCTCTAAACTCTACTTACTTTCCTTTAAACTCAGGCTGAGGCCGGTTTTCCAGAAAGGCAAGTACACTCTCCTTGAAATCCTCAGTCTGCAGACACAACTTCTGAGCATTGGTTTCCCAGTCAAGGTGTCGGGCAATATCATCAACCATGCTCCGATATACCAACCTCTTGGTTAGCTCCAGCGCAATAGGAGGTTGTTGCGCAATTTTAGCGGCTAGTTCCTGGGCTATCTTCATCAACTCATCAGGAGGAACAACCTGACTCACGATACCTAACCGCTCTGCTTCAGCGGCACCGATTAGCTCCCCGTTAAACATAATCTCCAGAGCTTTAGAAGTGCCTACTACCCGAGGCAGGAAATAGGTCATCCCATAATCAGGTATTAGTCCCCGCAAAATAAATAACGAGCCGAATCTCGCCTTCTCTGAGGCTATTCTGATGTCACAGCTTAAAGCTACAGAAAAACCGGCACCAATACATACCCCATTTATAGCGGCAATTACCGGTTTATCCATCATGGGGAAGGGGAATAGCCACCCCTGACCTAACAACCGGAGACGTTCGTAGCGGGTTTCTTCCAAAGTACCCTCAAAAATGGACTTCAGCCACTCCATATCACCCCCGGCAGAAAAGGCACGCCCAGCGCCGGTAACAATCACTACCTTTACCTCATCATCTTTAGCTACTTCTTCTACAACTAAAGGCAGGCTTTTTTGCATTTTCAGAGTGAGAGCGTTCATCTTATCCGGGGCATTCAAGGTTATAGTCGCCACCCCATCTCTCTTCTCCAATAACAGGTCTTCGTAACTCATTATCAGACCCCCTCTATTTTAGTGTATTACATGGTTAATCACAGCAGGTACCCCAAGCTGGTTATCTTCCCCAAAGAGCCTCTGTTTAGAGCTTGACGAGATTAGCCGAGTAAACATCGGGGATAGCTAAAATTTGCTGCCGCTGTTCCTCACCCAAGGGCTCGTCTAAGGCAAGCACCATCAGCGCTCGGCCCCGCGGCTTGAGGCGACTTAAGTGCATATAGCTAATATTTATATTGGCATCACCGCTTATCTTACCCACCGCTCCGATAAGCCCGGGGCGGTCACGGTGGTCACTAAAAAGAAAATAACCTCCTGCAGGCACAATATCAATCCAGTAGTTATTAACCTGGACAATATGTGTTTCCCCACGCATTACCGTACCAGCAACACCGGTAACTCCACTGCTAGTAGTAACCTCCGCGGTAATAAGACTGGCATAGTTTTCACCAGCCGCCTTCTTCTGCTCCACTATTGTTAGGCCCCGTTGGGCAGCCACAGCATTAGCATTGATTAAGTTAATTTTTTCCTCACTTATTTCCTCAAGCAATCCTCTCAGAACGGCTGCCTTGACAGCATCAGTATCGTAATTAGAAATTTCACCCTCATAGGTAATCTGGATAGCATTCATTTGACCATCTGCTAACTGGCTAACCAGCTTGCCCACTTTAGAAGCTGTTTCCATGAAGGGCGCCAGTACCGATAGTGCTTCGGCAGAGATAAAGGGAGCATTAACCGCATTTCTGGCCGGCCGTCCCTCAAACACATCAACAATCTGCTCAGCGACATCCCTAGCCGCCATAATCTGAGCCTCAGTAGTAGAAGCCCCTAAATGTGGGGTAACAATAATTTTATCGTCTTCAAAAAGGACACTCTTGGTAACTGGCTCAGTAGAAAAAACATCTATGGCAGCACCAGCCAACCGTCCCTCTTTCACCGCTTTAGCTAATGCCTCTTCATCAATCAGCCCGCCGCGAGCACAGTTAATGATATGAGCCGTTGGCTTGACCAAAGCCAGCTCTTTAGTCCCAATTAATCCCTTGGTTGATTCTGTTCGCGGGATATGGATGGTAATGAAGTCCGCTTCCTTGAGTAACTGCTCCAGAGAAACAAGCTCCACCTGTAACTTACCAGCATGGTCAACAGAGATGAAGGGGTCATAGGCAATGAGTTTCATTTCCAGACTACGAGCACGTTTAGCCACCTCAGAACCTATCTTACCCAGACCTATAATGCCCAACGTCTTACCCCTTACCTCGGTGCCCATGAAATCGCTCCGCCGCCACACGCCAGATCTAAGCACAGCATTAGCCTGTGGTATATGACGAGCTAAGGAAAGCATAAGCGCTATGGTATGCTCAGCCGCTGAGATAGTATTACCAGTAGGCGCATTAACAACAACGATACCGCGCTGTGTTGCCGCATCTACATCAACGTTGTCTAATCCAACACCGGCTCGGGCAATAACCTGCAGTTTTTTGCCCGCTTCTATAATCTTGGCAGTAACCTTAGTTTGGCTACGCACCATTATAGCTTCATAGTCGCCAATCACGGATATGAGCTCCTCCGGCTTTAGCCCAACCTTAACATCAACCTCAGCATGGTCATACAGGACACTTATTCCATCACTAGAAATACGGTCAGCAACTAACACTTTCATCGCTAACTGTTCCTCCTGAACCCGGCTTTCGGTAAGGCTTCCCTCAAAGCTGATATTACCGCTTTAACATCGTCCTCATTTACCCAACCCAAGTGACCAATGCGGAATATTTTGCCTTTTAATTTTTGTTGCCCTCCAGCAATCACAACTTCGTGTTCATCCACTAGAATCTGACGCATTTTACCGATATCAAGTCCATCTGAGGCAGCCACTGCCGTAACTGTGTTTGAGGCATATTTTTCATCAGCAAATAGAGACAACCCCAGGGATTTCATGCCATCCCGAGCTACTTTAGCAACGCGAGCGTGGCGGGCTACGATGTTAGGCAAACCTTCCTTAACCATCATTTCCAATGCTGTGGATAAAGCAAATACAATAGAAACAGTCGGGGTCCATGGTGTTTGCCCTTTCTCCAAGTAGCTCTTAGCTCGGGTAAAGTCCCAGTAAAAGCGAGGCATCTTAGCTTTTGAATGTGCTTTCCACGCCTCTTCACTGATACTAACCATAGCCATACCAGGAGGCACCATCCACCCTTTCTGGGAGCCGGTAACGACGACATCCAGATGCCACTCATCCACCTGCACGTTAATTGACCCTAAGCTACTAATGGCATCAACCAGTATTAGCTTATCAAACTCCTTTATCGCCGAGCTAAGTGAAGCCAGGTCATTGGTAACACCGGTAGAGGTTTCATTATGGGTAACCAGCACTGCCTTGATTTCCGGGTCAGCCTTGAGAGCCTGGCGGATAGCATCGGCATCAGCCGCCTTGCCCCATTCAAAGCGAAGGGGGATTACCTCAGCGCCAAACTGCTCAGCAATAGTGGCAAAGCGCTCACCAAAAGCTCCAATTGATACCGATAAGACCTTGTCTCCCGGAGACAGCATGTTAACAATAGCCGCCTCCATGCCACCTGTCCCTGAAGAAGTAAGTAAAAAAACATCATTTTTGGTCTGGAACAACTGCTTCAGCTTGTCAATTACTCCCCTATGAATCTGCTCAAATTCTGGGCCACGATGCCCAATCATCTGCTTGGTCATCGCCTGAAGAACCTTATCAGGTAGAGGGGTAGGTCCTGGAATGCGTAAGTTTTCCATTTGCCTCCTTTCTATTTTTGTGTATCAGTATTAATCACCCTGGCAAAGCGGCACTCTGTTCAATATTTACTCAAACTAATTTAACCCAGCGCCGTTTGCCTATTTTGATGACGTTGCCCACCTTGATTTTCCAATAGTAATTGTTGTCCTCAGTTACTGTATCGTCACCTACTTCTACAGCGCCTTGCTCAATAAGACGCTTAGCCTCACCTTTGCTCTTGACAAGACCTGTCTCGAAGAGCAGAAGGGACATTGATACAAAGTACCATTCGATTTGAAGTCCAACACCAGGTTGAATTGGGCCCACTTCAACGAAAGGTTTCCCATCCTTGATTGAGCGAGCTTTTATCTTAACCAATAATTCATTGGTAACCTTGACCTCTGGTATATCATCAGGCATCTCTTGTCCTTGAACCACTCTAACAAACTGTTCCTCAGCCTCATTAGCTGTATCCTTATCATAAAGCTGAGTCACAATCTCTCCAGCCAATCTCTTCTTGAGCACCATCGGGTTAACAGAGCCATGGCTAAGCTCTTGTCTAAATTCAGTCAGTTCCTCATCAGGAACATCGGTTACTAATTCAAAGTAGTGCAAAATAAGGTTATCCGAAATAGACATCACCTTGCCGTATATCTCGTTAGGCGGCTCAGCGACGCCAATATAGTTACCTAAGCTTTTGCTCATCTTCTGGCTGCCATCGGTGCCAATAAGGAGGGGGGTCATAAAACACTGTTGCTGGCGCTGTCCCACCATAGATTGAAGCTCCCTACCCATCAGCAAATTAAACTTTTGGTCAGTGCCACCGAATTCAACATCAGCCTGAATAGCTACTGAGTCGTAAGCCTGGAGTAACGGGTAGAGTAGCTCAGTTAAGGCGATGGGTCGCCCGGAACTATACCGATTACTAAAATCATCCCGCGCCAACAGTTGTGCTACAGTAAACTTGCTGGTGAGTTTAATGACATCAGCCAGGTTAAATCCACCAAACCACTCGCTTTGCCACCTCACCTCTGTCTTCTCCTTATCCACTACCTTGAAGAACTGCTCCATATATGTCTGGGCGTTAGCCCGCACTTGCTCTGCAGACAACATCGGGCGGGTAACAGAAACACCACTCGGGTCACCAATCTGAGCCGTCCAGTCCGCCACGATGAGAACAACCTGATGACCTAGCTCCTGAAACTGATGTAATTTTCTTAGGGATACCATATGACCCAAATGGATGTCAGGGAAACTGGGGTCAAAACCTTCCTTTAGTCGCAGTTTTTTACCCGAGCGGAGTAGCTCTATCATTTCCTTTTCAACGATAACTTCAGCTACTCCCCGTTCCAGCAAATGAGCCGGGTCCTTTTTGATTACACCATTCCAATCTGCAGGCATACTCAGTTTCTACCTCTGGAGTTTAATATAGCCCTGCCCCGTTTTACATCCTCGGCTACCTGTTCGGCTAGCTCCTGAGGAGTATTAAATCGTTTCTCGCCACGAAGTCGTTCTATAATATCAATCTTCAGGTTGCGACCATACAAGTCACCCTGATGGTCAAGAACAAAAACCTCCACAGTGCGCTGGTTGCTGCCAAAGGTTGGACGCCTACCAATATTAGTTACTGACTGGTAGCCTTTATCACCAATATAAACCCAAGTAGCGTAAACGCCATCAGCGGGAAGAGCTTGCTCTGCATTTATGTCCAGGTTAGCGGTGGGAAAACCTAGCGCTCTGCCACGACCCGCCCCAGTAACAACCGGCGCGCTAAGGTTAAAGTAACGACCTGCCAGGCGGTACACCCTACCCATATCCCCCTCGGCAAGAGCCTTCCTGATAACAGTGCTACTTACCCTCCCACCATTTATCATCAGCGGGTCAGCCACAGTTACGGAAAAGTTCATCTCTTGCCCCAATGTGCGCAGGGTGTTAACATCACCCTCTCTGTTTCGCCCCAGGGCAAAGTCAGGCCCGATTACCAATCCCCGCATTCTAAGGTGCTTCACCAACAAACTGGCAAATTGCCGGGCGTTAAGTTGAGCTAACTCACGAGTAAAGGATAAGGCGATAACCGCATCAATCCCTTCAGCCTTGAGGAGGTCAATCCTTTGAGTAAAGCTAGTTAAAAATGGCAACGCGGCTTGGCGCTGCAACACCTCTTCAGGATGCTGGCTAAAAGTTACTACTCCGCTAAGCAAATCTCTCTTCTTAGCCTGTGCCTTTAACTGTGAAATCAAGTATTTATGACCCAGATGGACGCCATCAAAAACCCCAATGGTTAGCACCATATCCTTTGTAGGTGATGACTGAGCTAGCTCTTCCTCAACCTGCATAACCTGTTCTCCTGAGCTAATTTACCAAACAGGATTACTTAAAACAAAAGGCTAAATAAAAGGGGAAATTCTCCTTAAAACCCCACTGATTATCGTAGCTGAAGCGTTTAAATATTATCATAAAGCCTATTTAAGCGTCAATTGAAAAAGACTTATACCCTCCTACTTAGCCCACCCTCTTGCCGAGATAACCTAACCAGTAGATTATCTACTTAAGATTGTGCTATACTTCAGCAAAATCAAGCGGGGTATAAGGTATGCTTACAGAGATAAAAGAGAAGCTAGCCGAACAGTTATATAACATAGGCGCCATCAAGTTTGGTGCCTTCCGAATGAAACTGCATGACGAGCACCCAGAGGCGCCGCTTTCGCCTATCTACGTAGACCTCAGAATACTGAGGTCATTCCCAGAAGCGATGGATTCAGCAATAGAGATATATACCTGGCTAGTAAAGGGCTTACAATTTGACTGCCTGGCTGATGTCCCCACGGCAGCCACCCCAATTGTAGCTATACTCTCCCACCAAATGAAGGTGCCAATGATTTCGCCGAGAAAGGGCGGCAAGGAACACGGCATCATCAGGAAAATAGATGGCGTCTTTAAGGCGGGACAAACCGCTCTGGTTGTAGACGACCTGATAACCAAAGCCGAAAGCAAGCTTGAGATAATCGGCATACTAAAAGCTAACGAACTGGTAGTGAAAGACGTGGTGGTGTTGGTAGACCGTGAGCAGGGTGGCGCTGAGCAGTTGGAAGCTGCCGGATACAAGTTCCACTGCGGAATCAAGCTCAGCGAACTCCTCCAATTCTACCTGAAAGTGGGTAAAATAGTCCAAGGTGAGTACCAGCGGATAATAACCTACCTTGAAACCACCAAAAACGCTTGACAAACATATATTTTATGCTATAGTAGTTACAGCCTGTAACACATAGGCTATTCTGCTTATGGAAAGGAGGTGATGGTATGGTAAGAACCCGAAAGGGGAGAGCGTTAGTTAAACGCAACAGAAGTAACACGGAAACCTTGTCTTCGCAGAAGGAGGCGCGGATTGCGTGTCTTTGTATGTGGAGATTCCAGTATACCTTTAAGGAGGAAAATTAAAAGTCGATGAAAATTAAAATTTCTAGAATACTAGGGGTAGTGGTAGCGACCACGCTGATGCTTAGCCTGGTAATAGCGGCACTTCCGGTATCAGCAGCTATTTACGACCTCGCCTGGGGAAATGAGACCATACCCAGCGTCACAAACAAGGTCCTTGAAGTTCAAGCTATCAATGACATAGCTGTTGCCGGTGACAACACCACGGTTTACGCCGCTCTCGCCGGTAACTTGCTTTACAAGTCAACTGACCTTGGCGTGAAGTGGACGGAGGTATCAGCTTATAGCGATTTGACCATAGCGGCCGACCTAGTGGCGGTAGCCCCTGACGATCCTGATTTCGTAGTGGTCTACTCGTCAACGGCTGACCTGGTCTATATCTCCAAGAATGGTGGCTCAAGCTTCAGCTCGCTGGGCAAACCCCATGCGGCAGAAACATCAGCCAACGTTATTGAAGATGCCTATGGCCTGGCTGTCTCACCTCTGGCCACCGGTGTGCATTACATCGCCGTGGCTGGTGACGATGACACCACTGACCTGGCTGCGGTCTACGTTTTCAACTACGGCGGCTCAGTAACCACGTGGAAAGATGCCGCTGAAAACGCTACCGCTGACTGGTCTGGCGAGCCTGATGAGTTTGCTGCCAACAGTAAAGCTTGGACGGTGGCATTCTCACCCAACTTCGCCTCAGACAAGATAATGGCTATTGTCAGCCATGACCCAGCCGCCAACATAACCAGGTTCCAGATTGGCAGCTTTGCCAACAAGATGTGGAATGATGATGTCAGCGGTTACGCCAACTACCCGGTACCACTTGATGCTACAGCTACTGCTGTTACCGAGGCTGATATAGCCTTCTCGACTAACTACCTCGGCCCCGATGACACCGCCCGCAAGGTCTTCGTAGCTGTAACTGCCTCTGGTGGTGCCGAAAACCCAGGCGGACTTTACAGATTAGCCAAT
>SDBT01020665.1_pt1 | contig 10293 bp, 9 predicted proteins | sample 2277101 | NCBI WGS metagenome assembly SDBT01 (sample SAMN10404973, study PRJNA504765) | marine sediment metagenome | isolation source: marine sediment core GS10_PC15, 103 cmbsf | place: Arctic Ocean: Southern Knipovich Ridge | collected 2010
GACACTAGTGATTGAAGGTTTTTATTGATAATTCCGGGACTTGATGAATAGAAATCCTTAATGTATGCTTTAAAATACAAATTTTCGCCCGGAGAATAAATATCCCCATCTGTATGTAAAAAAACAATCTCGGTAGGGTATTTCTGTTTGTTTTTTCCTCTTTGTGCAATAGTGCAATGTGTATTTGTTGTTGCAATTCACGGTGATTATGATCCGCATCCGGCAGAAGGAGTAAAAATTCCATTATCTGAAACTCTTGATAAGTTTAAATTTATTCTGCTAAAAAAATGCGGACATTATCCCTGGAACGAGAAGAATGCTTTTAATGAGTTTTATCAAATACTGCGAAAAGAAATAGTTTAGTTTCGTAAAGTAATTATAAAAAGCAATATTAGATTAATATTATACTAATTTTGGTTATTGACTTAGCCTTTATATCTATAATCCACTTTCATTGATAATCCTTGGGACAACAGACTCCCAGCCTACCGACATTATATGTAATCCGTTGATTCCCTGCTTATCCTTTATCTTATCTATTATCTCAAGGCAGATATGAATACCCAGTTCTTCATATGATGTCTCCTTTGTCTGTTCAAATCTTGACAGAATATCTTCCGTCAGTTTTACACCAGGGACTTGATAATGCAGGTATTGAGCCATTTGAAGACTTTTTATGGGTGCCACGCCAGCAAGAATATAGACTTTATCAAGGAAGTTTCTTTTATATATCTCTTCCAGCCAGTTATCAAGTCCCTGTGGATCAAATATCAGGTTTGTCTGGAAGAATTGTGCACCGGCATTCACCTTTTTCTGCTCCCTGAGTGCCTGGAATTCAGGTTCGGAAGCAAACGGAGAAGCAGCTGCACCAAGGAACAATTTGGGAGGAAATTTCATTTTCCTTCCATCCAGGTAGCTTCCTTCATCCTTCATCTTTCGTAGTATCCACAGCATCTGAACTGCATCAACATCAAGAATATTGGTGTTACTTGTTGGTGATGGCCCTATCCTTGCATTATCGCCTGAGATACAGAGTATATTATGTATACCCATTGCGTTAACTCCTACAATCTCTGCCTGCAGTCCGATGCGGGTCCTGTCCCTTGCAGCAACCTGCAGCACAGGATCAGCACCAAGACTAACAGCTATTTTGCTGCAGGCTATACTTGACATACGTGGACTTGCCGAGGCATTGTCAGTAAAGTTTATAGCTACAACATAGTCCTTCACCATTTTAATATCTCTTTCAAGCTTACCAGTAGCTGCACCCAGTGGAGGAGCAACCTCGGTTGTGATCACAAATTTACCACTTCTTAGCTCACGCTCAAGATTTGATACTGCTTCTTTATAGGCTGCCGGATGATATTCTGCATCTCCATTCCACCATTCCGGTTGCCTTACTGGTTTGAATACTCCTTCCCAGGCAATAATCTTAGTCACCTTATCACGGGAAAATAAGCTTTTTACAAACTTCCCCGATCCATATTTCCTGATTTGCCTAATAACATCACCCCAGGTTTCGGTCCCTACCTTGTCCCAGTCAAGGGGAGGCAATACCTCTAGAAGTTTCTCTTCCCTGCCCTTCTTAAAGGCTTGCTTATAAATACTGTACCAGATACAAGGTCTTGTTTCATCAACATAACATTTTTTTGCTGAAGCTCCTCCACACGGACCATTTCTCATGCCTTTGGGACACTCCATGGAACAAATATATGCAGTTTCCTGGAGCAGACAGTTGCCACACATTCTGCAACCGAACAATGGGCCTTTTACCCAGAGTTCAATTTTCCTCAACAACCGCTTCCCAAACTTCTCCTTCTTAAAGGGAAAAAAGGGTGGCTGCCATCTTCTGCCCGGTGTAAATATTGACATCTGATATTAGATTTGAGATTAATAATTCATAATTTATTGATTCTCCCTGTTTTGAAAATATTCCACGAACCTCATTGCAAAATCATCCCTTCCTCGTATAAGATCTGCCGCTCTGACCAATGCAGTTATTTTATTAGGATTTGTAATTGGGCATGTCAATCCGTTCCAGATGGAAAGGACCATATGGGCACTGTTCAATGCATCTCTGTTTGGCAAACCGAAAGAGATATTGCTTGCTCCCTGGGTGATATTCAGCCCAAGCCTGTCGTGAACCAGTTTAATGGTCTCCAGGGTTACCAGGCATGCATTGGGATCTGCACTTACTGCCATGGCCAGTGGATCTATAATCACATCCTCTTCTTTAATGCCTAGTTTGATTGCCCTTTCCAGGATCTTTTCAGCGATTTTGAATCTTTTTTCCGGGTCATGGGTGATCCCGTCATCGTCCATCACTAGTCCGATGACTGCAGCACCATACGCTTTAGCAATGGGCAGGATTACCCGGAGCGATTTCTCTTCCCCATTAACGGAATTGATCAGACATTTTCCTTCTGCTACCCTAAGTGCAGCTTCTATGGCTTTTGGATTGGGTGAATCCAGGCAGAGGGGGATATCAAATTTCTCCTGAATGGATTTTACTGTCTCAGGCAACAGTGATTCATCATCAACTCCGGGGTACCCCACATTTACATCCAGCACATCTGCACCAGCTTCAATCTGGCTCAATGCAAGTTCATGCACGAATTCAAAGCTATTTTCAGAGAGGGTTGTCACCAGTTTCTTTCTGCGGGTGGGATTGATACTTTCTCCAATGATTACCACAGGACCCTCAGTATCAATTACAACTTCATGTGACTTGCTTTTTAGAATTGTTTTCATCGATATTTTATTTAGATAGTGTTTCTACATTAGGCCGGAAATGTTACCCTCGTTATCAACACTGATATTCTCCGAGGCCGGATGAGCCGGCAGACCCGGCATGCGCATGATATTACCGGTAATAGGGATCAGGAATCCTGCACCTGACGCAATTTCAATCTCCCTCACGGTAATAATAAAATCCTTGGGCCTGCCAAGTAATGCGGGATTATCCGATAATGATTTTTGCGTCTTGGCAATACATACAGGAAGCTGATCCAGTCCGAGTTCCGAGATCTTTTTCAGATCTTTTCTGGCTTGTGCAGAATAATCTACATGTTCGGCACCGTATATTTTCGTAGCCAGCGTCTCTATCTTCCTCTTCACGTCCCAACTCCAGTCATACATGGGATCAAACACAGGTGGATTGGTTTCAGCCACTTCAATCACTTTTTCAGCCAGGTCAATGGCTCCCTCACCGCCTTTTGCCCACAGGTTGGCCACAGCACACTTGACTTTAAGGACTTTGGCCTTATGCTTTATCATCTGTATCTCTTCTTGCGAATCAGAACTAAACCGGTTTATAGCAATCACCGGTGTAACATTGAATTGCCTGATGTTCTCCAGATGCTTTTCCAGGTTGGGGAATCCCCTCTGTAATGCCTCACAATCAGGTTCTGTTAGGTTTTTAAGGTCTGCTCCACCATGATATTTCAGGGCACGTATGGTTGTGGTTAACACTACTACTTTAGGAGATAAGCCTGCACTTTGACATTTAATATCAAAGAACTTTTCGGCTCCCAGATCGAATCCGAAGCCGGCTTCCGTTACGGTATAATCTGAGAAAGACATCCCCATCCGGGTAGCAATCACCGAGTTGGTTCCCTGAGCAATATTGGCAAACGGACCGCCATGGATGATGGCCGGGTTTCCTTCTATGGTCTGGACAAGGTTGGGTTTAATAGCATCTTTCATTAGGGCAGCCATGGCACCACCCACCTTCAGTTCGCGTGCATATATGGGTTCTTTTCTAAAGGTGTAACCAATAAAAATGTTACCCAGCCGTACCTTCAGATCATTCAGATCGTTGGCAAGACACATTATGGCCATAATCTCAGACGCAGCCGTAATATCAAACCCAGTCTCCCTCGGAATGCCCGATGTGGTACCTCCCAATCCCACAATAATTCTCCGCAGGGAGCGGTCGTTCATATCCATCACCCTTTTCCAGGAGATAGTGCGTGGATCCAGACCGAGACCATTTGTTTTACTCTGAATATTGTTATCAATAACGGCCGACAACAGGTTGTGTGCTTTTTCAATGGCGGAAAAATCTCCCGTAAAGTGCAAATTGATATCTTCCATAGGCAGTACCTGGGAGTATCCGCCACCGGTTGCACCACCCTTTATACCGAATACAGGACCAAGAGAGGGTTCTCTCAGGACCACCGTTGTTTTTTTTCCCAGTCTGTTTAATCCTTCGGACAATCCTATAGAAACAGTTGTTTTGCCTTCCCCTGCAGGTGTAGGGGATATGGCTGATACCAGGACCAGGTTGCTCCCGGCAGCTTTTTTCTCATCAATAAAAGATAACGGAATTTTCGCCTTGTACTTTCCGTACATCTCAATATGTTCTTCACTCACACCAAATTTATTCGCAATCTCGCCAATGTGCTTGAGCTTCACCTTTTTTGCAATTTCCAGATCTTTCATTTCACGCTTATTTTAAAATGGATAGCAAATAGTTTCATTTTCGTGGTCAAAGTTAGCCCGGTTTTGTATAAAAACCAACTACCCAATTTGCCAATACATAATGCTATTTTTGCAAATAGTCGGTTTATTGCTTAATTAATAGGAATTACTCCACTTGTTTAAATAAATAAACCAACCTGATATCATATCATTTAAAAAGTGCCAAAGACTTGATTATGGTTTGTACAACACCCCAAATCAATGGAATACCCACAAATAACCAAGTCGTGATTATTTTAAAATAAAATTTAATATTTGTTTTCATATGCTTGCTTTTTACATGCTTGCTTCATATAAGCATTTTTTCAATTGTTAGGTTTCATTTCATCTGCTGAGGTATTATTAAGCCCTGATCATGTTTTGTCAGGTATTAAAAAATGCTTTTCTGACACCCGTTTTACCAAGGTGTTACAAACGAATCCTATGATCAGTAATCCTGCCATTATATACATAGTGAAGGAATAAGCCTGTGCAGGTGGCAGATTTAGGTTTTCGATCTGATATGCTCGGATATAATTTATCAATACCGGACCAAGTATAGCGGCTACTGACCATGCCAGTAACAATCGTCCGTGGATAGCTCCCACCTGAATAGTTCCGAACATGTCTCTCAAATAGGCAGGGATTGTCGCAAATCCACCTCCATACATGCTGATGATGATTCCAAAGCAGACCACAAAAAAGAAAATACTGCCAATATTTCCGATGGTAGGAATCGCTATATAAAGTATCGCTCCAAGAAGAAAAAATACGTTATAAGTATTCTTCCGTCCAATCCGGTCGGAGAGGGATGACCAGAAGAAGCGTCCAATCATATTAAAAAGACTTAGCAAACCGACAAAACCACCGGCCGCTGCTGTGGTAACGATAACTTTTTTACTTGCCGAAGCAGCAGAAAACATCTCTTGTATCATCACTGAGGCTTGTCCCAGAACACCTATTCCTGCTGTAACGTTTAGCATGAGCACACCAAAAAGCAAATAAAACTGTGGTGTACGTATAGCAGTATTCGCATCAACATATCCATTAGTAATTATATTACGCTTACTTGAAAGGGAAGGATTCCACCCTTTAGGTTTATAATCTTTGGCAGGAATCCGAACTGTGAATACTCCAAACATCATAAAACAAAAGTAGATAACTCCCATAACTAGAAAAGTTTGAGCAACACCTGTGGAAATGGTTGACTTAAAAGTATCCATCAGGCTTATTGCCAAAGGAGAAGCAAGCATAGCTCCTCCGCCAAAACCCATAATAGCCATACCTGTAGCCATGCCTGGCCGGTCAGGAAACCATTTGATCAAGGTAGATACCGGCGAAATATATCCGAGTCCCAGCCCTATGCCACCAATCACTCCATGACCTAAATATAGAAGCCAGATATGGTGGAGATTTACGCCAATGGCTGACAAAAAGAAACCACCTGAAAAACAAAGCGCCGAGACAAACATCGCCTTGCGAGGGCCAACCCGTTCCAACCATTTACCGAATAGGGCAGCCGAAGCACCAAGGGTAAATAAGGCAATAGAAAAAATCCAACCCAGGGTGGTTAATTTCCAGTCCTCAGCCATCGACTCAGTAATACCAATAATTTTTGTAAGGGGGTTGTTGAAAACGCTGTACGCATAAATCTGTCCAATGCAAAGGTGAATAGATAATGCCGCTGTTGGCACCAACCAACGATTATAGCCTGGTTTAGCCATTGAACGTTCCAAATTCAGGAAAGAAAATAACGCCATATAAATTGCTTAAGTTGTAGTATAAAAATTTCCTTTTGCTGCCAGTAAAGTATTGCTGAGCAACGAAACCCTGGTCATAGGACCCACTCCACCAGGAACCGGAGTAATATAGGCGCATTTTGGTGCAACCTCATCATATTTGACATCCCCCTTCAATCTAAATCCGGACCTTGTTTCGGTGGAAGGTACCCGTGTCGTACCCACGTCAATCACAACGGCTCCATCTTTAACCATATTTGCTTTAATAAATTCGGGAGAACCAAGTGCAGCGATCAGAATATCGGCAGAGGCACATACCTGCCCCAAATCTTTGGTTCGACTGTGTGCCACTGTTACCGTGGCATTGACTGACTTTTGAGACATGAGTATGCTCAGGGGCCTTCCTACGATATTACTTCTTCCCACAATCACACAATTCTTACCGGAAGTTTCAATCTTATATCGCTTAAGCAATTCAATAATTCCACAGGGAGTAGCAGATACTAACGAGGGTAAACCAATGACCGTTCTGCCCACATTCACCGGATGGAAACCATCCACATCCTTTCCGGGATCAATGGCTTCTATCACTTTCTGCTCATCAATGTGGTCCGGTAGGGGAAGCTGAACGATAAAACCATCCACATCTTCATCTTCATTAAGCTTCTGTATCTTTTCAAGGAGATCCTTTTCGTGTAGATCATCTTCAAATCTCACCAGCGAGGACTTGAAACCCACCTCTTCACAATCCTTTATCTTATAAGCAACATAGGTCTCACTACCTCCATCGTGACCGACAAGTATAGCTGCCAGATGGGGTTGCTTTTGTCCGGATTCAATCAGTTTTACCACTTCAAACCTGATCTCCTCTTTAATCTCCTTTGCTGTAGATTTACCGTCTATAATCTGCATTTTTCTATTTTGTTTATTGTTAGCTAAACTCTTAACTTATTGCTTTCAACTATCACATTTACAGCATACTCAAAAATCCAATTTTCCCACAACCGGATTAATCCTGTTCCAATCAGGCTTGAAAACAATAGAAAAACTATACCGTGCTAAAGATATCCCTGTTATTGGTGATTGAATTACATCATGCTTACCTTATACTAATGCTATTTTTGCAATGTTAATGCTTATTGCTTAATGAATATTGATGGTCATGGGAAAAATGCGACTTTAAAAGCCGATACCTGTTTGCTTACCTGTGGTTACGTAACCTCCTGAACTGGGTTGGCGTTTTGCCATTGAATTTCTTGAACTGTTTGTTAAAATGACTCAGGTTATTAAAGCCGCAATCATAGCCGATATCAACGATATTTAAATCCGAATTCAGTAGTAATTGACAGGAGTAATCGATCTTGATTTTATTCAGGTACTCAAATATGGTTAATCCTGTGGAGGCTTTAAAAAACCTGCAGACAGATGCCGGGGCCATATGAGCAATGTCAGCTATCTCATCCAGGTTGATTTCCTCATGATAATTCTTCATCAGAAATTCGTGGATCCTGTTAATCCTGGAATTTGTTGTTTCAAATTTGGACTTTACATAATCCGTACTTGCAAGGTATGAGAATGAATCACTTCTCCCAATAATGTCCATAATCTCATAAAATAACATTAATCGCTTGAGGCTGTCCAGATAGGGAAGCTGCAACATGATCCTGCTAACATTATTCAGGGTGTCACCTGTGATCCTGGCTCCTCTCTCAGAGAGTTTTATGGCTTTCTTTACATAATTAAATTCAGGTAGTGATATCAGTTCAGGTGGTAATATATCATTATTAAATAGCAGGTAAACCGATTCCAGTGTTCTGCCTGAATGCTGTTTCAAATGAGGTTCCTCTGAAAACCAGACATGGGGTATGCGGGAACCAATAAAAATAAGGTCGCCCGGGTAAAAAGCTTCAATGGAATCACCAACGATTCTTCGTCCCGAACCTTCTGTGATAAAACTCAACTCATATTCCTGGTGGTAGTGCCAGGAGCTTTTATCAATATGATCTTGAAAGACACCGATATAAAAAGATTCATCCGGATTCAGTTTAATCTGTTCAAGTAATTCTTTCATACTAATTTTATTTTGTGTAAAAGTAGTAATTAGGTTAAAATAGCATCAAAATAAGTGAAACAAATATCAAATTAATTGTCCGGATTGTCTATTTTTACGCGTATAATTGAAAGCTTATTACTAATAACTTAAACTATAAGTAATGGAATCCACATTATTGAAACTCGGTGAAGCGATAGAGCACGGAAAAGTCGACAAAAATTCTCCATATCCGCCTCAGATGAATGGGGAAGATGGGGCCGATGAACTGGCTAAGCAGGCCCTTGATAACGGAGTCACACCATCTGATATTCTTACTGAAGCCCTCGTTCCTGCGATGGACCGTGTGGGCCAGCAGTTTTCTGAAAACAAGATTTTTGTTCCACAGATGCTGTTGTCGGCAAAGGCAATGAGTGCGGCTTTGAGCCACTTAAAACCATTCTTTCAATCGGGAGCTGTAAAGACTAAGGGAACCTTTATTATTGGAACCGTCAAAGGCGATCTGCATGATATTGGAAAGAACCTTGTGGCCATGATGGTGGAAGGAGGTGGCTGGACCATCATAGACCTGGGTGTGGATGTGCATGAGGACACCTTTAATCAGACAGTTGCTGAGAATCCCGGAGCCATTGTGGGCCTTTCTGCGTTGCTTACCACTACCATGACCAGTATGGAAGAGATTGTGAAAAAAATCAAAGAGGTTCACCCGGACACGAAAGTTATTGTGGGTGGAGCACCTTTGAATGACGATTTCCGGGTAAAAATCGGGGCCGATTTTTATTCTCCCGATCCACGTGGTGCCGTTGAGTATTTAAAAGAGTTTGCCGCATAGGGATTGAAAACTTTAACTCTCAAGCTAACCCCTCCCTGGAAAAGTAATCCAAACCAGGAAGGGTTCCCCTTAAATTGATGTATTACAAGAATATAGTGTTGAATTACCCTGTGGCGGAAAGGGTACTTGTGACAAATGCAAGGTAAAGCTGCTTAATAGGGAAATCGTAGTCGATATATTTCATTAAAAAGACTGAAGGAATTAAGCCTAGCACCTAATTGGAGACTTTACTTGCCTGAGCAAATGTGAAATGTTCCTTGTACTGGAGGCGTACCAGTTTGAGACCAATATCCAGGCTGACGAAATTGTTTGCTGTCTCATGTAGACTAGGAAAGCAGAAACCGGAAAAAAACGAATGGATCCAGCTTTTCAACGGAAAAGATATGACAGGATGGGATATTAAAATTTCCGGGTTTGAACTAAATGATAATTACAAGAACACGTTTCGTGTTGAAGATGGAATTCTTAAAGCCTCCTACGATCAGTATGACAAATTTAATGGTGAATTTGGACATCTTATAACCAGGGAGAAGTTCTCTTATTACATACTCCGGGTGGAATACCGGTTTGTAGGAGAACAGATAACCGGCGGACCTGGCTGGGGATTGTTTAATAACGGAGCAATGCTGCATAGTTAGTCGGCAGAAAACATGTTGCCAGACCAGGATTTCCCTGTATCAATTGAAGCACAATTCCTTGGAGGTTACGGTGAAGATGAACGTACTACATCTAATGTCTGTACTCCGGGGACACACATAGTAATGAATGGAGAACTGATCTCCAGCCATTGCAACAGTTCCAGCTCTAAAACATACCCAAGTACTGAATGGGTAACCGCAGAAATGATTGTTTTTGGAGATAGTATAATCCATCATGTTTTAGAGGGAGATACTGTATTAACATAAGTGAGAAATCCAATGATTATTAAACTCTGTGTAACTCTGTGACTTCTTTGTGAATCTCTGTGTAACAACTCTTTAAAAGCTATACCACAAAGTTACACAAAGAAAACACAAAGAACCACAAAGACTTTTGAGACAGCCCCAAAGTATTTATAGCAAAGTTTTCATAATCAGTATTCTAAGTCCCGTAAGGGATGATATATAAAGATTCCTATTATTACAAAGTTTATATGTTATATATTTCAGAACATGGCCTATATGTTACTCCTACTATTCTCCTGATCATTTTTCCTTGCTGGTATGATCTTT
>SDBT01020666.1_pt1 | contig 10292 bp, 8 predicted proteins | sample 2277101 | NCBI WGS metagenome assembly SDBT01 (sample SAMN10404973, study PRJNA504765) | marine sediment metagenome | isolation source: marine sediment core GS10_PC15, 103 cmbsf | place: Arctic Ocean: Southern Knipovich Ridge | collected 2010
GCATTAAGAAAGCCGCCGAAATTGGGCTAATGGGCACCAGTTACCCCGAAAAGTATGGAGGCAGCGGTGGAGGCGCAGTTGAGCAGGCGATTATTTTTGAGGAAATAGCCCGTGTCTGTGCTGCCACCAGCGTTATCCTTATTGTTACCAACGAGCTTACCAGCTACCCGATATACAAGTTTGGCACCGAAGAACAGAAGCAACGGTTCTTGGTTCCGCTGGTTAAGGGTGAGAAACTGGGGGCTTTCGGCCTGACTGAGGCAAGCGCCGGCAGTGATGTCGCCTCGATGCAGGCTACCGCTAAACAGCAAGATGGCGGCTACGTCCTGAATGGAAATAAGCTCTTCATTACCAACGGAGCAGAAGCAGACATATTAGTTGTTTTTGCTACTGTTGATAAGTCCCTGGGTTATCGGGGCGTGACTAGCTTTATAGTTGAGAGGGATACCCCTGGTTTCTCGGTAGGTAAGCACGAGAGCAAATTGGGTATACGAGCCTCATCGCTAACAGAGTTGATATTTGAGGACTGTTTTGTGCCGGAGGTAAACCGGCTCGGTAATGAGGGGAAGGGCTTCAGAATAGCCCTTGGAACAATTGATTCCAGCCGAATAGGCATTGCTGCTCAAGCATTAGGTATTGCTCAGGGAGCATTTGAGAAAGCCCTGTCTTATGCCAAAGAGCGCCAGCAATTTGGCCAGCCAATTGCCGATTTTCAGGCAATTCAATGGTTTTTAGCCGATATGGCAACACAAATTGATGCTTCTCGATTGCTAACCTATCGGGCGGCATGTCTTAAGGATGACGGTTTGTCCTTTATCAAAGAGGCATCTATGGCTAAAGTTTTCGCTGCTGAAACAGCTATGTTTGTTACCAGTAAAGCTATTCAAATACATGGTGGCTATGGTTATATCAAGGACTACCCTCTGGAACGTTACTTCCGCGATGCCAAGATTACTGAAATCTATGAGGGCACTTCTGAGATGCAACGGATGACCATTGCCAGACAACTTCTCAAGGACGAGTAGGCCTTACAAGCAAAGAAGGTCAATTCTTGAATAGAGGAAAGCGAAGCACAATTGAGCGATATTTATAGTGAAGTATACAGACACTCTATAGAAGACCCTGAAGGTTTCTGGGGTAAGATTGCTGAGAGTCTTTACTGGTATAGGAAATGGGACAGAGTTCTTGATGACTCAACTCCCCCGTTTTACAGATGGTTTGTCGGTGGCAAAACAAACCTTTGTTATAATGCTGTGGACAGGCATGCCTTGGGCGATGCTAAGAATAAGGCAGCCATAATCTGGGAGGGTGCCGCTCAAAAGAAATCAAGAATTATCACCTATGATGAACTTTACAGAGAGGTCAATAGGTTTGCTATCGTACTGAAGAATCTTGGTGTGCAGAAAGGAGATAGGGTTGTAATATATCTTCCCATGGTACCAGAGGCATTAATTGCTATGCTTGCCTGTCTCCGCATTGGAGCAATACATGTGGTTGTCTTTACCGGATTTGGCGTTGATGCCTTAGCCGATAGGATAATCGATGCTAAGCCGAAGGTCGTGATAACAGCCGATGGGAACTTGCGTAGGGGTAAAGCAATCCATATCAAAGAAATTGTAGATAAAGCTCTGGAGAAAGCTCCCGTGGAAACTGTTATTGTGCTGGATAGAGGTGTAGTAGCTATTAATGTAAAGAAAGGAAGGGACTACTGTTGGACCGACCTTATTAGGGAAACGACAGAACGATACATAGAGCCAGTACAGCTAGAGAGCACAGACCCCTCGTACATACTCTATACGTCAGGCGCAACTGGAAAGCCATACGGTGTAGTGAGAGATACTGGCGGTTACATGGTAGCGCTGTATAATTCCATGAAGCAACTCTATGATGCGAGAGAAGGTGATGTTTTCTGGGCAACGTCCGATGTAGGTTGGGTTGTCGGTCATAGTTACGTTGTTTACGCTCCGCTACTTTGTGGCATCACAACGGTGATGTTTGAAGGAACCCCTGATTATCCTGACCACGGAGTATGGTGGCGGTTAGTGGAGAAATATGGCGTGTCCATAATGTATAGTTCTCCCACTGCAATGAAGATGTTAAAAAGATTTGGCGTGGAGCACGCCAGGAAATGTGACATCAGCACACTTCGGTGCCTCTTCCTTGCCGGGGAAATATTAGATGAGGATACCTGGCAGTGGGCAACTGATGCTTTGGATAATAAGCCGGTAATTGACCATTACTGGTCAACCGAATCTGGATGGCCAATAATAGCCAACACGCCTGGCATTGAGCTGCTACCTATAAAGCCAGGGTCGCCAGCCAAGCCAGTGGTAGGTTATGACCTTACTATTGTGGATAGGAACGGTAAGCCGGTTCCGGCGAATACCAAGGGCTATCTCCTAGCTAAGCCGCCATTGCCCCCGGGTACTATCGCGACTTTGTGGGAGGATGATGAACGATACAAGAAGGAGTACTGGCAGCAGTTTCCGGAGGAGGCATTATTTTCTACCGGAGATTACGCTGTGGCAGACGATGATGGATATTTGACGCTGCTTGGCAGGGTAGATGAGGTGCTAAATGTGGCTGCGCATAGGATTGGAGCCATAGCAGCGCCAAGGGATATTCGCTTTGTGCACATGCTGCCCAAGACCAGAAGTGGCGAGTACATGAGGAGAGTGCTTAAAGCAGTCTATGAGGGGCGAAATTTAGAAGACCTGAGCACTGTAGAAGATGGAGCTAGCGTGGGTGAGGTAAAAGAGGCAATCGCGGAAATGAAAAAGATGCTGGGATAGGTCTTCTACTGAATAGGCTTCACGCTTTAGATTCCTCTTGCTTTTCCTGCTGTTCAACAGGTTGTTCTGTCGAGTTTATATCATTAGGGGCTCGACTTATCCAGGCTTTTCTATCCCTTATGTCCCGGTCAAGGAGCAGACGATTAACAAGTAGTTCCCACAGGGGTACTGATTTACTAAGTGCAGTTCTTGGTGCTACCAGCCTCTTTGATAGTCCTATTAAGGCTAGTGCCACAAAGCCCAGCGTAATCGGTAATCTCTTATCTATGTCCAATGGTTGGCTGAGGAACCAGGCTAAAAATGGTAGAGAGACGAGAGCAAAGAATACTCCCAGGGCTACCTTCCGCCATGGGGCGAGGCTGAAGACTGGCACCAGGACGATGAGTGCCAGCCACGGCGATAACACGGTAATAACACCTAGAGTGGTAAAGATACCACGCCCGCCTCGGAAGCGCAGGAATATGGACCAATTGTGCCCGATAATTGTGAGGATACCCACCGTTACCTGCTCAGCAGCACCAAACTCCAACTGTTTAGCCACCCATACGGTTAATGCTCCCTTACCGATGTCAAAAATGGTTACCGGGATAGACCACCGTTTAGAGACAACGGCTAAGACGTTTGACGCTCCAACATTACCACTGCCATATTTCCTGATGTCTATCCCCCGCCTCCACCTGGCAATCAGATAAGCGGCGGGCACTGAACCCAGGAGATAGGCACCTATTGCTAACAATACGAACTGAGTAACCATAAGCCCTCCTTATCTTTATAGACTGGCTAACTTTAGCCCTCGCTGCTCTGCCAAGGACTCGAGTTGTTCCACTGACTCGATTGGGACATCAACATCCCCAATCATGGTCTCAGTGCTATCATCTATACCGTGATAGTCACTGCCACCAGTGGTAATAAGGACATGCCTGTCAGATAACCTGACCAGTTCATTGATTTCCTCAGTGGTATAACCATTGTAGTAGGTTTCAATGCCTGCTAGTCCTACTGCCTTTAGCTCGATGACCATCGTCTCTGGGTCAGGGATAGTTAGTGGGTGCGCTAAAACTGGCAAGCCATCGCGCTGTAGTACCAGTTCCACGGCCTCTACGGAGGTCATCTTTTCCCGTTCAACATAGGCTGGTCCATCATGACCTATGTACTTAGTAAATGCCTCTTTAAACGAATTTATATAGCCCTTCTCTAACATAGCCTGAGCGATATGAGGGCGACCTAAAGCACCACTACCGGCTATTTCTTGGACTCGTTGCCACTCAATGGGGCAACCTAAGCTTCTCAGCTTGGTTACCATTCTCCGAGCCCGTTCCTGCCGAGAATTGCGCATCCTCTCTAGAATGGTCTGTAATTCATGGTCAGTATAGTCTATGAAATAGCCTAGCACGTGAACCTCTCCCTTAGAGGCATCGGTGCTAATTTCAACACAGGGTATGATTCTTAGCCGGGGGAAGGCTCTAACAGCTTCCAGGGCAGGAACAATACCATCCACAGTGTCGTGGTCGGCAAGGGCAATTGTGGTTAATCCCGCCGCGGCCGACTTGTTAACAATGTCTGCTGGACTAAATCGGCCATCAGATGCGGTGGAGTGTATGTGGAGGTCAATCTTAGACACTAATCCACCTCCCGATAGATCCGGTCAACGCTAATTGCCTTACCACTGGTATCATCTATCCTAACCAGAACTGCGTTGAACATTGTTTTACCCTTCCCCACCTGTAAACGACGGGGGATAATAGTCAGGAAGCGCTGAAGCACTGCCTCAGTGTCATCGCCTATTATAGAATCTATAGGTCCCGTCATACCAATATCGCTAACATAAGCAGTACCTTGAGGTAACACCTGGGTATCAATGGTTCCCACATGGGTATGGGTGCCAAGCACGGCACTAACCCGGCCATCCAGGTATCGTCCCATGGCTAACTTCTCTGATGTAGCCTCGGCATGAAAATCAACGATGATTACTGGTGGTCTGTTTTTAACCTCATCAAGTAGCTGGTCCATGGCTCTAAAAGGGCAGTCGAAGTTGCTCATAAAGGTTCTTCCTATTAGATTAACTACCATAGCTTGATTATTGATTATGTAGCCCCTACCGGGAACGCCCGGGGGGTAATTTAGGGGACGCAGAATAGGCATCTCGCTGTCAAGATATGGGATAATTTCCTTCTGAGCCCATATATGATTGCCTGAGGTTAGCACATCAGCACCAGCGTTTAGCATGTCCGAGGCAGTGGTAGGAGTTACGCCTAAACCTCCGGCAGCATTTTCTGCGTTTACAATAACCAAGTTGAGCTCGTACTGCTGCTGCAGTTCGGGTAAGACTTTGCTTAGTGCTTGCCTGCCAGGCTTACCGACTATGTCACCAACTGCCAATACTAACATCAATTCATGAAGAGGGAATAGCCCACTGACCGGGCTTTACCCTTTCTCCTTTCCTCTATCACTTCTTACTTGGCATAATCTACGGCTCTGGTTTCCCTGAGCACGGTAACCTTTATTTGACCAGGGTACTCCATACCTTCTTCTATCTTTTTAACAATATCTCGGGCGAGTCTCATTGCTCCTAAATCATCGATATCCTCCGGCTTGACTAAAATACGTATTTCACGGCCGGCCTGAATTGCATAGGATTTATCCACCCCTTTGAAGCTGTTAGCTATGTCTTCCAGTGCCCTAAGCCGCTTCAGATAGTTCTCCAGCGACTCACGTCTGGCTCCTGGTCTAGCGCTACTGATGGCGTCAGCGGCTGAGATGATAAATCCCCATGTGCTTGTGTTGCCAATCTCGAGATGATGCTCGGCAACACCCTGAACTACTTCTGGGGATTTATCCCATTGTTTAACAAGGTCAGCTCCAATATCGGCGTGAGTACCCTCCACTTCGCGGTCCACTGCCTTCCCAATATCATGAAGCAGCCCGGCTTTCTTAGCTATGGCAGAGTTGGCTCCTAACTCTGAGGCAATCGTGGCTGCCAGATGTGCAGTCTCAATACTATGCGCCAGGACGTTCTGTCCGTAGCTAGTGCGATACTTAAGGCGACCGAGTAATTTAATTAACTCGGGACGCAACCCAGGTACCCCTACCTGACGTGCCGCCTCCTCTCCGGCACTAGTGATAGCAGCCTCTACTTCCTCCTTAGCCTTGGTGACTACCTCTTCAATACGAGCCGGATGGATGCGACCATCAAGGATAAGCTTGGTTATGGCTACCCGAGCTACTTCTCTTCGTACCGGGTCGAAGCTGGACAGGGTGACCGCCTCGGGAGTATCGTCAACAATCAGGTCTACGCCAGTAGCCTGCTCCAGTGCTCTGATATTACGACCCTCTCGCCCGATGAGGCGTCCTTTCATCTCATCACTGGGGAGAGGGACACTAATTACTGTGGTTTCAGATACAACCTCAGAGGCGCTACGCTGAACAACCTGCGCCAGAATCTCTCGGGCTATGTTATCACCTTCGCTCTTTAGTTTAGTTTCCCACTCCTGGAGACGCCGTGATGCTTCTTCCTGAATCTCAACCTCCATCCTCTCAAGTAAGACTTGCTTTGCTTCAGCGCTGGACATACCCGAGATGAGTTCTAACTGCTTTACCTGCTTATTTCTATCATCCTCGAGTTGAGTGCGGGCGGAATCTATTGTCTTTTCCCTCTTGTCTAGAGCACGTTCACGTTGGCCTATGCCGTCTAACTTGCGCTCTAGATTCTCTGTTTTGGACTGCAGGCGGTTCTCCTGACGTTGTAGTCCAGAGCGCCGTTCACGATACTCTGCTTCAGTCGATGCCTTGAGTTTGCCTGCCTCCTCTCTGGCTTTATCGGTTAGCTCCTTGGATTCAACTCTGGCTCCAGTCACCATTCTGGATGCTTTGCGTTGGGCTGCTCCGATGAGCCGGTTAACTGCCATTCGCCGGAAAAAGAAGACAACCGCGCCCCCAAGTACTGCTCCTATAATAAAGCTGGAGATATAGACCAATACGCCCATTGTTTGTCCTTCCATTTTTTCACCTCGCTTTCTTTCACAGTTTCTTATGCCAATCCGCTGCCAGTTTCGAGCCAGGAAGAAATGTTACCTGTCCTGCTCTCCTAATTCCTGCCAGATACGTCTAACATTATAACTTATTACGCCGTAACTGAAGCCCCGCCGCCTGAGAAATTCCCCTAATTGGCGACGGAACATCTTATAATCGGACCGGGGTAGGCCGTGGGCTTTACTCACGGCTGCCTTATAGGCGCTATCATCATCGTTAATGCCACTAACCACCCGGTCTATAATGTCGGCGGCTACTCCCTTTTGCTTCAACTCTAACCTGACTAACCACTGACTACGCGGCCTGAATGATTCCCGACTATCTTTCCAGAATTGGGCAAAGGCGATATCATCTACCAACTCCTGCTCCTTTAACTTGGTTATCACTGCTGCTACATTATCATCATCAAAGCCACGTTGGTGGAGGCGTTCTCTTATCTCAGCCTCACTCCGTGGTCGGTAGCCGAGGTAGTGGGTGGCAGCATTAAAGCAATGGTCAAAGCGGTCGACTCTAGTCAACGCATCAATCTGGCTAGCCGATAGCTCATGCCCGACTTCCAGGCCTTCTTTTGTAACTATCTCAGCTTCCAGGCTGAAAGCAAATTGACCATCCAGAAACATATTTACCCGTTTCCTTTTACTCCTCCCGGCACGGATAGCGGTAATCTTACTCATTCAGTTGCCTTCCTATTTAAAAAACAAAGCCAAGGCTTATGCCTCAGCTTTATCACTTTTGACAGTTATTCAATTGTCAGTTTACGGTGTTACTAATCCTTGACCGTAGTAGGATGGGAGGTGTTCATAGCTGAGGCTCTAACCTGTTGTTCAATCTCCTGGGCAATCTCGGAATTCTGCGCTAGATATTGCTTCGCGTTCTCCCTGCCTTGCCCTAGACGAGTATCACCCCAGGAGAAGAAGGCACCAGTCTTCTTCACTAGCCCTAGCTCTACACCAAGGTCAATAAGGTTGCCTTCTCGGCTTATCCCATGGTCAAACATGATGTCAAACGTGGCAGTTCTAAACGGAGGGGCAACCTTATTCTTAACTACCCTAACCTTGACACGATTGCCGATTGCTTTGTCTCCCTGCTTGATAATTTCGGCACGTCTCAGGTCTATCCTTATCGAGCTATAGAACTTGAGAGCTCTGCCACCAGGTGTCACCTCAGGATTGCCAAAGATAATACCAACCTTTTCCCTTAGTTGATTGATGAATATTACTGCTGTGCCTGACTTGCCGATTGCGCCTGCTAGCTTTCTTAGAGCCTGTGACATTAGACGGGCTTGCAGAGCGACTTGGCTATCTCCCATCTCTCCTTCAATCTCAGCCCGGGGTACCAGAGCAGCCACACTATCAATTATTATCACGTCAACAGCTCCGCTCCTGACAAGCGCTTCAGTAATCTCCAGAGCCTGCTCCCCGGTATCGGGTTGGGAGATAAGCATGTCGTCAACATTGACCCCACAGTGGCCGGAGTAGACGGGGTCCAGGGCATGCTCTACATCAATGTAGGCAGCTATACCCCCCTGTTTTTGTGCTTCAGCAATTATGTGCAAACCTAAGGTAGTCTTCCCTGATGACTCAGGGCCAAATATCTCTGTAATCCGCCCTCTAGGAATACCACCTAAGCCTAGGGCTAGGTCTAGCGAAATTGAGCCACTGGGAATGATTCCCACCGATGCAACAGTGGCTGACTCTCCCAGTTTCATGATTGAGCCTTTGCCAAACCGCTTTTCAATCTGGCCAATGGCTAGCTCTAGCGCCTTCTCTTTCTCCGTGGTCATACTCACCTTAGCTTAAGGATAACATAAGTGCTCTATAAAAACAAGATGTACTGAACGAACTCCATTTTCGGAGCACTATTTCCTGAATTTACTGAAGTTAGAATGGCTTGTCTCTGTAAGTGCAAGAAGAGGCTAGTCTTCGAAGTTTGGTATCCGTGGTGGCAGGCGTTTATGGTCACCAGCGGTTATCATAGACTCAATCCTACCTCGGACCTCATCTGAGGCTTCGCCGGTAAGCAGATAGTGGTCAATCTCCTCGTAGGTGAATCCTAACTCGTCTTCGTCGGTCTGCCCTGACCATAAGCCAGCCGAGGGAGGCTTGTTGATGATTTCCTGTGGGACACCCAAAAAGCTGGCTAATTCCCTCACCTGTCTTTTGACCAGATTACCTAATGGCACAATATCTACTCCGCCATCACCATATTTGGTGAAGTAGCCTGTAGCCAGTTCACTCCTGTTACTTGAGCCGACCACCATATATTTAAGTTGATTGGCAAAATAATAAAGAATGAGCATTCTTAATCTGACCTTGAGATTAACCTTAGCTAGTCGACTGGCGCTAGATTCTGTTTTGTCACTGGGGGGCAACGCCTTGCGCAGGACATCCAAAACACTGTTCAGAACTACCACTTTAGTCGGTATGGAGAACTTGGTTGCTACTGCCAGGGCATGTTCCTTATCCTCTTGAATACTGTAGCAAGGCATAATCACCCCAAGCATGCTTTCAGGGAAGGCGCGCTTGGATAATACTGCCACTACCGAGGAATCAAGCCCGCCACTCATGCCTATCACTGCACCCTTGCACCCGGCAGCGGTTACTTCGTCTTTTATCCATGAAACCAGTTTCTCGGCCAATCGCTCTGTATTCATATAAACCTCTGTTGCTGTAATAGATTGTGGATAGTATACTACCCTGTAGGTGCCGAGTCAAAAGAATCAAGTGAGAAATGATAGCTGCTGACATTATCCTTAAAAACGCTAATGTGATAACCGTAGACCCCAGAAAACCTAACGCTGAACTGGTGGCAATTAAGGGTGACAGGATTTTGCTGGTTGGCGGCAATGAAAGTCTGGGGGAAGTCAGGAGAGCCGGAACCAAAGTGATTGACTGCCAGGGTAAGACCTTGGTGCCGGGTTTTGATGATGCCCATTGTCATATCTTCTCCTTTCTAAGAAAACTGCTCAGCATTGACCTCAGTCCCTCGTCTATCGGCTCTATTAGTGATATAAAGGTAGCCATTAGCCAAGAAGTTCAGAATACCCCGCGCGGTCAGTGGATTGGTGGAACGGACTATAATGAGTTTTATCTTGCTGAAAACCGCCATCCCACCCGTTGGGACATAGATGAGGTAGCACCCGACCATCCGGTAGTCCTGTCGCACCGCTCCCTGCATGCTTGTGTACTGAATAGCCTGGCACTCTCCCTGGCTGGCATTACCGGGGAAACACCGGAACCCCCCGGCGCTCTGATTGACAGAGACCTCACGGATGGGGAACCCAACGGTCTTCTGTTTGAGATGTTAGGTTACATAAGGGAGAAGGTGATGCCTTCTCTATCCGAGGAAGAACTAACCAGGGGTATGGCTTTGGCTAATCAGCACTACATATCTCAGGGGATTACCTCTCTGCAGGATGCCACGTTTGTCAATGATTTTAAGCGATGGCAACACTACCAGCGATTCAAAGAC
>SDBT01020667.1_pt1 | contig 10292 bp, 5 predicted proteins | sample 2277101 | NCBI WGS metagenome assembly SDBT01 (sample SAMN10404973, study PRJNA504765) | marine sediment metagenome | isolation source: marine sediment core GS10_PC15, 103 cmbsf | place: Arctic Ocean: Southern Knipovich Ridge | collected 2010
CTTCTACATAATCATCAATGCCTCTTGGGAAACCATTATAGCCCATACTTCTTACTTCATTATCAGGACCTACGATTACGGCTCCAATGTGAGTGCTATCATCTTTACTTCTCATTGCTACGAGATAAGCAAGTGTCATAAAATATTGATCCCAGCTTGGGACTTCGACTTTTTTCATTTTTATTCTCTTTGTAGATTATTATTCTGCATGATATAGTATTGACGGTATTTTGTCAAGTAAAAAGGATCGTTATTATCGTGCTCTCGCTGTCTTGAATGGCGACTCTGCAAATGCTGCAAAAATGTATGATCTTGATCCATTGTTATGATCGCTTGTTGATCTTGGTTTAAATCCATTTGCTAAGAAGTCAGTATTATTTGTTGACGCAGTAGACTCTGCCGCAGTTGTATTTGCTTGCAAGAATGCATTCATAACATTAAATGGGTCTCTCACAGCATCAAGAATATTCCATCCTGCCGAAGCATTAAATGGTTTTATCAATACATATGCTGGTCTAAATCCACAATATATGAATGGACCGTCGGTTGAACCATTACCATCATAAGTGCCAAACTTACTAAAGCCTTCTACTTCAGACCAAAGATAAGCAATATAATCTTCGAAGTCGTTAAGCTTATTATCAATGCCAACTGTAAACAAAGTTGAGGTTGGCGCAGTGTCATTCCAAACATTAATATCATCAACCGTCGCCGCGGCGGTATCTAGAAGAAGTCTTTCAGTTTCAGGGGCACTTGTATTAGCAGAATGATAAACTGCCCAACCCTGTGTGCCGAGTGATCCATCTGCATCACGCTTTTTAACAATCATCATATCAGGCACTGCGCCGAGACCATGTCCAATTGTTGCTCCAGATGTATCATTTCCATTATAGGATACTATAGAAAAACCAGCAGTTGTATTAGCTGAAACAGTAGAATTTATAGTTCCAGCAGTATTTGCTACTCCTGTGCCATCTGCCTTCCAGTTCCAAGCCGCGTAAGTTTGTCCACTTGCATTAAATCCTGATCCATCAGGTGTATCAAACGCACCAACGGTAAACCCGTCAGAATCAAAAGAAGTTAAAGAATCGGATTGGTTAACTTCATCAGCGAGGGAATCAGTGGCAAGTTTATTTTCAATACCTCTTACGCTATCAAAAACTCTATGACCACCTGCCTGACTACGGACCTTAATCCAAACCAAATCTGGTTGGAATCCTACTCCAGTTAGTGCATTTCCAGTAGTACCATTTCCATTATAAGTGATTGTATTCATGTGCAAACTCGGATCAGCAATTGCTGGTGTTGGAAGATTTGAACTATTCAGTGCTACTGCACTTGATGGCGGAGTAAATGCAAATCCTTTCTGTCCAAAATTGGCCGTAACTTTGGCTGTTCCACTAGTAGCTTGTATCGAACATCCGAAAAAGAAATTACCCGTTAATCCTGAAAACGCTGTACCTTGCGAAACGTTATTATGAAGAAATGTCAGAACACCAGAATTTAAGTGTACGCCAATAATATCAGTAGCAACACCTAAAGTTCCATATGAAACCGCAGAACCATTATTTTGTCTTGATGGAACCGGAGTACCAGACCAATTTGTAGTGTAAGCATATCCTCCTACGGCGTTACCTATTCTAGGTTCAGCAGCAAAAATATTTGGATCATCCTCCTGTAATATACCAAACTGTAATATATTTGATCCACCTGGAACTGTGTCAATTGTAAATTCGGCATACCAGTCATCAGAAGCTGAAACAGCCATCGTCGATAAAATCGCATCTGTACCGCTAGCAGTTCTAGAAACTGTAAGATTGCCGTTAGAATATGTGTGAGCATTTGTAACCGTGCCAAGAGGACTAAATGTTGCATAATTTGTATTCGTTCCCGGTGTATCAGTTACTTGATCAGCCGCCACTAGATTATTATCAGTAAAGTGATTTGTGTTTCCGCTAACATCGGTTCCTGCACCATTACCAGTACCAGGAGCAACTTCGAAATCCAAATGATATCCGTTTGTTCCATATGTTCCACCATAAGCTATTGGTTGCCAGTCACCGTTATCATCGAAGAAACCAAAATCAGTTGGATCAAGTGCTTGTCCATCAACATAGTTTAATTCTGACATGTAACCGTCATAGTGACTAGATGATGCAAACGCATATCTTCCAATTTCTTGTGGTTCTCCACTATTTCCAAATCCTGTAAAGTTAGTATTTTGCGCGGGATAAGTTTCAAGACTAAAATCAATTACGCGAGTCCCGTTTATATACATTCTCAATCGGTCAGTAGATGTAGCGTTAGAAGTCTCTGCAACGCAAAGGATATGTGCCCAAGCTGATGGATCACGAAAATCTGCCGTTGTGCCTAATCTACTATGAGTGGAGCTTGTAAATCCTTCAAAAATTATCTTATTAGGAGTCCCACCAAAAGATATATGGTCTGCTGCGGTTCCGTTGCCGCCACTAACCATATAATGATCAGTTCCAATAATACCTCGTTTAAACCAAAAAGATATTGAGAATACTTTTTGACTGGTTGGTGCTACGCCTGGGGTCCGGGCTATATAAGCACTACTAGCTCTATCAAGAATTATTGAGTTAGTTATACTTAATTCTGCTTGATTAACAACGATCTGAAATTGCCTGCTTGCGGTATCTAGCCCATCATCTGCTTCAACAGTAAAGAATGGTGATTCAGCAACTGTAGCTGTTCCAGTAATAGCACCAGATGAAGAATTCAAACTTAATCCAGTTGGAAGTGATCCAACAGTAACGGTATAAGTCAAAGCCATTGGTTGTGCATCTGCATCAGTCGCTAATACTGAAGTATTAACTACATCACCTGTATCTACGGTTGCTATAGGCGAAGCGTTGGATGTTTGCCATATCGGTACGGTATTATTATCAACTGTAATACTAAATGCTCTATTTGTTGTTTTATCTGTATCTGAAGCGGCAATTGTAAAGTTAAATGCTGTATCTGATAGAACACTAACTGCTGGTCCCGTAATATCGCCATTTGATGTATTCAAACTCGCACCATCTGGAAGTGATCCACTAAACAAAGAATATGTAAGAGAACCAGGACCCGAATCAGGATCTGTTGCTGTAACTGTAAATCCACCAGAAGTAATTGTTTCTGTTTCGTGTCTACTACCAAGTGAACCAGAAGGAGTTGACCAAGCAGGAGCAATATTATCAAGAACAGTAATACTAAATTCTCTATGTGCTATATCAAGTCCATCAGTTACTTGTACTGTAAATGTAAACACTGTATCATTGCCTACTGGAACTACTGGTCCCGTAATAACTCCAGTAGCACTCAATGAAGCACCTGTTGGTAAAGCACCAGTAGATATAGTATAACTTACTGGTGTAATCGGAGAGTCGTCTGCATCAGTAGCAACAACAAAAAATCCGGCAGAAGTAACTGTATCAAATTCAATAACTGATCCTAAACTTCCATCTGAAGTAGACCAGACAGGCGGTGTATTGACCGGCCCAAATCTAATGTTTCCAATCGCTCTAACACCGCCCCGTATTTTTATCTGTGCCACCGACTATTTCTCCACTATATAGAACTTGATACTCTATTTATAGTGATCAATCGGAGAAATAAAAAGAGTGTAGAATACACTCTTCAGTTCAAGACTAGATTTAATCTCTTTCTCACTTCAAAAACTAGTGAGTCAAAGTCTTCCGTTAGCGTTATTAAATATCGATGACAAACAATGTCAACATTTCCTTTCCGCCAAAATCCTTCTGGGCAACACACCACCAATTTTCCATATTCGGCAAATAAACCTAACTCCAAAAGTGTTATTGGTGATTTGGTTGCCGGATCAAAATACATTGCTATGACGTCAGCTTCTTCTTGTCCATCCAATTCCCAACAAACTTGTTCAACAAAGTTTGGATCCTGCATGTTTTGTTCCCAAGAATCGTCCCACTCGTCTCTTCTTGGATTCAGTAAGCACACATCATAATTTGAAAATTTCTCTTCAAATTTTTCCTGCCAATTTTCGGCAACTCCCATTTCAATGGAACCTGCTAGAAAAATAGTAGGTTTTCCTTCAGTGTCAACAACAGTAGGTGGCTTAATTAACTTCATATCAAAATTTCCCTATTGGATATACGGCATGTTTATATGTATTGGATAATCATTCCAAGAAACAATACGTTCCGAAAGCATTAAAATAAACGGAATAGTTGCAGCTATTATCACTACTATCAAGATTAACTCTTTATAGTTTTCCTTCAATGCTTTCAACAAACTATTTTCTCAACTCTTCTATTAGTTCATCAATGCTATAAAATACATCAGTAGCAAACTGATACATAACGTCCCATCTATCAGGATCATCAAGAATAATATATGTAGGCTTTCCGCAGCCAGCTACATATCCCAACTCTAAATGTCCAGACTTACCAGCAGGGAGAACTAATACCGCTATATCGTTTCTATCTAAATGAGTCTTATCAAAATGAAAGACATCTTTAGCAGAAAATCCTTTCAATGCGTCTTTGTAAGAATGTCCTTTTTGTTTCTCGTAATTTCTCCAATAATCATCAGCTTCTGGACCGGCAGCATACCAATCATCAAAAACTTCGTGTCCTGCTTCTCGTAACTTGTTAGCAATTACTGGTACTTCTTCGTTTCTTAGTGATCCAATTATGTATATGTTTGCCATTTATTATTATTATCCTTCATTACTCACAGTACCTTGAGCCTGCCATTCTTCCACCCATTGAGTAGAGTTGAGCGCCAGCTTCACTTTTTGTTTTATATAGACCATATAGATAGCCCCAATTGGCACCTTTTACAGCACACTCACTATACATAGTACAACTTGTTAGGAAGGAAATCAATAATATTATGAATAAAGTCTTCATATAATGATTTATGACAGATGAAAAGGGCCGCCAAAGTTGGCAGCCCATATTCAATTAAATTATTTTACAAGCCATTCTTCAACTGCGTCTGAAATGTCACTTAGTTTGACCCACGTATCAGAAATTTCTTGGCCTTTTCTAACTGGCAATCTACCAACCAATCCAACAGCATCCCATTCTGGACGCTCTTCTCTTGGGATATATTCCATTCCTTGTTCAAATGCTGGGTTTAGCATTCTTTCACCATTATCATCTAAAGCATAACGGTTGAAATCATCTCTGAGATATTTACTATCCCATCTGTTTGAAGCAGCGTTGCCTGTAGCTGCTGGCTTACCAGAAATAACACCAAATGGCTGTTCGCCCATTTCAGCAAGTCTGATTTTACCATCAGCAGTTGATACAACGGAAAAACCAACACGGTCTTCATTGTCTGGATTTCCGTCAGCCCATTCAAAGTAATCAGCATAATCAGCACCGCCGCCTGTGAATGAACCGTCAGCCGTTACTTCACCGTCAAATCTAACCCTAAATTCAAGATCTGGTGATCCATTAGTATCAGTTTCACACTCAATGAAAAAGCTATTAGTATTGGCAACAGTATTTGTCTTAATCTGTAACAGTTCACCGTTATTGTAACTGTCACTAGAGGCCAGCATTGAAATAAGAGGATTCGTATTATTACTATTGGTTAACCATAAATCTTTCCAGCGTTGTCCAGTTCTTCCGAGTCCAACTAAACCAGAAGTATTAGAAGAAAAGACAACATCATCACCATCCAAAAGCACTGCCGTTTCACCACCAGAATTATTAGGAGCAGCAAATTTAATCGTGCCGCTAAGATCAGTATCTTTAGTGAATAGAATTGATCCACCTGTATCCTGGCCATCATCCGCTGCATTTCTTGGATTAAACTCGATTTTTCCTAGTTGGCCTGCAACACTAGTATTGTTGAAATAATGAATTCTTAGATTTCCTTGTTCACTGCCGCTATTACCAACGTGTATAAGAACATTTTGGGTTGAATCACCAAAATTATCATCTCTTGAGAAACTAGCACTAGTAGTACCACTTCCTTTTACATTAAACTGTCCAATACTGGATGCAGAATTAATATTAACTACTTGACTAGAACTCATGCTCAGTGCTGTAGTATTATCGGTAGTAAATACCATACTATTGTCGCCATGCTGATAAGTTATTCGACCAATATCATTATCAGTTTCATCACCAAAATAGATATGTTGATTCTGTGCTGCTGGCGATAAGAATGACATGCCAGTTGTACCGGTATTTTCAATAACTAAATCATCAGCATTAGCATTAGCAGTTACAGAACCTGCAGTTGCAGTATGAACATGTAAAGTTCCATCAGGAGAAGTTGCAGCCGTAATACCAATTCCAACAAATCCAGTTGATGCTTCAATTCTAAATGGTTCAGTTGGAACTGTATCAGAAGTATTAGTAAGTTCACCTATTTTGAAATCACCAGTACTTGTATTATCTCGTCCAATCATCCATGCGCTACCACCGGTATTCCCCAAAATAAGTTGTCCGAAATTTGATACGGCATTGTCAGCTATAAAGAGTTTGCCTGAAGCATCGTGACTAGTTGTGCCGTTAATAAGAACTTGTTCATTACTATCAATAGTTATTGCTATTGAAGTAGCATTATCATCAATACCAGTTGAGGCAAAGTTTGTAAGAGTCGTATCTAAATTCATTGTATTGCCAGATTTGTTTAGATTGGTTCCAGCAGTAATCTGTCCTGCACCACTAAACTGACTGAATTCAATATCATCAACGCCAAGGTTAAAATATCCCTCAAGTGCGCCAGCACCAGTAGTAGTACCAAAAGCAACAAACCCATTATTAGCCTCGGTACTTCCTTCTTCAACAAATGTAAACATACCAGGACCAATTTCTGCTCCTGGAGTATTATCGGCATCTGCTGAACGTGACCAAGCACCTGAATCAGTAACATAAATTCCATTTTCTGTTAGATCTGATTGCTCTTTAACGAGAACACGGTCACCATCAACAGTTGAAACACCGTCAATTGTTTGATTTCCGCTAAGTGTAATATCGGCGGTTGTAGCGGCACGTACTGACTCTTTTGTATCAAGACCACTTATTACGCTATCAACATATGCTTTAGTAGCTGCATGTAAATCTACAGTTGGCGCACCACTTAAAGTCAAAGCACCAGCCATTGTACCTCCAGCAAGTGCAAGCTTATCTCCATCTAATTCATCTAAGGCTGCCTGAACTGTAACTGCGGCAATATCTCCTGCCGGAGCATTCGTAATATTTGTCGCAGTATAATCACCGTTTACTGCTACTACCGCGCCAGTTCTACCATGTACTGTTGTAACATCAGCAGTAAGACTAGTAGAAGCACCAAGTGCTACTGAGCCACCACCACCAAGACCAGATCCAGCAGTAACAGTTACTGAACTATTTGCTAATTTGGAATTTGGTATTCCACTAACATTATCTAAATCAGCCCTAGATAATTCAAAACCACCAGCAGTTGATCCATCATGGACTACCGCGGTATTTTTCGAGGTGTTAACTGTTATTTCAGCCACCGCGCCAGTAAACGAACCATGTTCAGCTGTCGTACCGCGCCTTCTTTTTACTTCTGTTGCCATTTTGAATAATTCCTTAAATTATACGATTGTTTCGTAGTCTCTATTTTCACTAACTGCATTAGATACCAAATCCCAATCCTCAGATTCGGTAACACCTCCGGTAATAAGAAGATAGTCGAGATCTCCTCCACCGCCTCCCTCTTCAACGCCGAAAGGACCCCATCGGGTTTCACCAGCTTGGATAATTACGCCGCCTTTAACTCTAATAACCATGATAAAAACCTTTAGAAACAAATTGAATTCCATCTTATTTATTATCAACTACTAAATTTTTTGTGGTATTATAATTGATCAAAAAGTCAGAAAAAATGCGCCGAAGCGCATTCTTTCGTAGTTCAAAATATTATTTTACAAGCCATTCTTCAACTTCAGAATCAATATCAGCAAGTTTAACCCATGTTGAAGCAGCTGGTTGACCAACATACATTGCAAGCCGTCCTACTAATCCAATAGGATCCCATTCTGGACGATCTTCTCTTGAAATATATTCTAAATCAGGATCAAAATCAGGACTTAGAACTTTTTCACCGGCATCATTACGAGCATTGCGGTTGAAACGATCCCTTAAATATTTGCCCTGCCAGTGATTCCAAAAAGAGTTACCAGCAACAGTTGGATTACCAGAAACAATTCCAATTGGTTCTACGCCTGGATTGAGATAAGCCATTTCAACCTTGCCTTCAGCATTTGATATGACAGCATAACCAACACGATCTTCGTTATCTGGATTTCCGTCAGCCCATTCAAAGTAATCTGCATAATCAGCAGGAGATGTAATTGTTGTTCCAGCATCACTAAAGATTTGACCAGTTCCGTCAACTTTGAATTCAGTATCTGCTCCTGCATTACTTCGATATGAATATACAATAAAAGCATTCGAAGCAACTCGAGTAGTTAATACATCAAATGCTCTTGAATTAAAAGAAGCATGTGTATGAGTAGCAGTAATACCAAACTGTGATTGAGCTGTAGAATTTCCATCTAAAATTCTACCACTGTTGGAAGCTACCTTTATTGCACTACCACCACTTAAGGTACTATTGACAATACTTAAAGCTTCAGCACTAGCAGTTACACTATCATTGGTAATTAATACACCATCACCTGTTTGTGTTGATTCATTTTGAACATGCAATTTTGCAGCGGGAGATCCACTAGTTCCAATACCTACTCTTCTGGTATCACCTTTGATGTTCATTATCATTGTATAACCACCGGTGCCAGTAATAGCATCGTCAGAGGTTGATCCTGCTCCAAAACTGGAGTTTACAGAAATATCTAACCCTTTATCAACTCCCTGCTGATTTCCAATTCTAAAATTAGCCCTAGTATCAAGATTAGTCTCCCAATAGATAGTTGGAGCACTACTATGGAATCTAGCAACATGAACCTCACCACCAGCATTTTGAATATCAAGCGTTGCTACTGGTGATGTTGCATTTCTCAATCCAAGCAAACCAAGACCAGTCATTGTCCAAAGAGGACCATTTCCAACGGTTGAGAATTGAAGTTTTTCAGTAGAATGATCATAAGTTATTTTCGCAACATCATTATCGTCGGGATCTCCGAAATATATTCTACCAGCTACATTGTTAGGTGTTAGTATTGATAAACCACCAGTAGCATTATTTTCAAGAACTAAAGTCTTAGCATTAGAATTAGCTGCTACCGTTGTACTATCACCTTCTCTAACATGAAGACTGCCAAGAGGTGTATCATTTACCGTTCCCATACCAATGCCACCAGAATGAATTCCCATTCGGTTAGTTCCACCTGTATGGAAGAACATTCTATCGTTTGAATGTTGATATCTAATTTGACCTATAGTTGAATTATCAGAATCACCAAAATAAATCTCTCCTCGACCATCTGTTTCTGAAAGAATTGAAATACCATGAGTACCAGTTCCTTCTACTACTAATGTATTAGCACTACTATTGGCTGTGGCTCCTGAACTGGCTGCATGAATATGAAAGAAACCATCTCCATCAGCTATACCAAAACTAGTATTTCCAGATTGATCAATGTTCATACGTTCATTGCCATCAGCAGAACCGCCAGTATAAAGTCTTATATCACCAGAACCATGCTCAGCAACAAGGCTCAACCCACCAACACCATTTTGTTGTAAACGCCCACCAGAAGCCCGCTTAGAACCACTAGGAGTAAATCCTGTACTATAATAACTTAGTTGCAAACCATTAGCTCCATTATTTAATTCTACTGTTTGAGCTGCCGCCGTCCCCACATTTGGATTTGATGAAAAGTAAGTCTTTACATCTATATTTTGATCTGTTTGTGACCTGACAATAATTGAAATTGAATTATTTTCTACGTGTAATGGTGAAAGCGGAGTAGCTTGATTAACTCCAAGTCGCTGATTTGAATCAATTGTAATTGCCGTTGATCCTGCATTATCATCAATTCCAGTCGAAGCAAAGTTTGCAATAGTTCCAAGAGTTGTTATAGATGTTTGACCAACATAATTTGAAGAAATATCAATTGCATCAGCGCTCACGCTTATTCTATTTGAGGTTCCAACAACATCTATTGTAGAGCCTGTTTTTGTTAAACCATTACCAGCACTAACCCCTGATCCGGAACCAGAAAACTGTGTAAATTCAAGATCATCTGTACCAAGAGTAGCAACACCATTGGGTTCTGACATAACCCAACCACTATGACCGTGGAGGGTCATCAGTTCGGCGCCGGTTGCGGCGTCCCACACCTTAATTGTTTG
>SDBT01020668.1_pt1 | contig 10292 bp, 10 predicted proteins | sample 2277101 | NCBI WGS metagenome assembly SDBT01 (sample SAMN10404973, study PRJNA504765) | marine sediment metagenome | isolation source: marine sediment core GS10_PC15, 103 cmbsf | place: Arctic Ocean: Southern Knipovich Ridge | collected 2010
GCTTTGGACGTTGCCTCCTTCAACAATCGACAGGATGCCGATGTGGTTCGTGCTTTTACTTCTGCTCTCACCGGTGAGCGTGAATCACTCAAGACTTTAGGAATCGTTATTACTGAAGCTGATGTAAAGCAGGAGGCACTCACCGCTGGCTTGATCAAGCAAGGGGATGCACTTGATAAAACGTCCAAAGCTCGTGCAACAATGAACTTATTATTTAAGAATTCAGAAGATGCACAGGGCGATTTATTGCGTACTGGTGATTCGCTGACGAATCAGTTTAAACGGCTCCAATCAAATTTAACAAATATGTCTGCAACTTTAGGACAAAAATTTACTCCAGCATTGGCAAACGCAACCAGTGGTGCAAATGCGCTTCTGGAAACACTTATTAAAATCGGTAAGTTAGGCGATGAAGGTAAAACGGGTATAGATGCACTTGATGAAGCGTCTGAAAAATTAGACAATTTATTTGGTGGGTCTGGAAAACTAAAAGGGAAGATGCGAGGCAGAATGTCACCGGAAGACATTGCCAAGCAAAGCAAGGTTTTAAAGGAAAGATTTGATGCTTTAGGTCTTACCTTCCAACAGATAGTTCCTGATATGCAATTACTGAATAATGAGATTTCTTTCCTTCCTGAAGCGATGAAAGAAATCTCAAATGAGAATCTATTTGATGAAGAAGGCGTTGACCTCATCCGGCAGTGGCGCATGACTCTTGCTGGTACATTAGAGCCGATGGAACAACTGAAAACTTTACAGGCAGATGTGGGTGAGGGCGCTCGTGACCTCGGCTTAAACTGGGAACGCATGGGGTTTCGACTTGAAAGCGTATTCATTCGTGCCGCCAATGCGTCCGGTAATTTCTTCTCGAACATGCTGGAGGGTTTCAAGAATATGCTTCGACAAATGGCTATTGCACTTGCCGCAAAAGCCGTTGTATTTGGATTTCTCAATCTCGTAACTGGTGGTGGATTTGGCGCGGCGAAAGTTGGCACGGGTGGATTACTCGGCGGCCTCAAAGGTGTGCTCGGATTCGCAGGCGGTGGACATACAGGCGAGGGTGGCATTGTTCACAAGAATGAATTTGTGATGCCTGAGTGGATGGTAAACCAAATGCCGTCAACCGTCAACGCGCTTGAAAACATACGAACAGGTCAAGACGGCGGCACAGGGACGGCGTTAGGTTCAGGTATGACAGTAAACCTCACAGTACAGGCAATGGATGGCGAATCTGTCAATCAGTTCTTCCGTAATAAATTCGTTCCGCTTATAAATGATGCACAACGCAATGGTACATTAGCGAGTTCATAATGGCGACACGATTTCACTTTAAATTTAGCGGTACAACAGTTACGATAGCATCCGGTGCATCACTACCATTGGACATCTCGCCTGTGATAAATCAGATAGTTACTGAGGCGATTTCCGGTGATCGGCAAATTGCCGAATTAGGTGATACGCGCGATCGCTTGTCACTTGTATTCCCAATGGTTACGAAAACCGAATATGATTTACTCGTTTCATTTTTCGAAACAACTGTTCAATATAAATTGACTCCTTTTGAGTTCAAGGATTTCGGTGGAGCAACAGAGACTTGGACAGTCTGGCTTGATTCACTCGGATATCGTCGCAAGCGGGGTAACTTTTTCGAAATAACGGTAGTAATGACTGAGCAGGTCACATGATTTCAGTCAACGCAGATTTCGCTGCACGCATAGCTGATACGGGTACTCGTCCGATTGTACTGGTTGAAATTAACAGTGATACGGACTGGTTTTTCAGTACCCGTACATTGAACGCCGACCAACAAGGCGCGTATGCTGATTATGATGATATTATTGTTGATGTATCACCATTAGATATCCGCATGGCACAAGACCCGTTCGGTCTGGCAATAGTTGCTGATGTTATTGTAACCATCTCCAATACGAACCCAATTAAGTCAAATTCGATTGCCGCAGATTTCACCTATATTGAGAATAAGCCAGTTGTTATTAAGATGGGCTTTGAGCAGAAAACAACTGGCTTTCCTTTTTTCCTATCTAACTTTGAAACAGTCTTCACCGGTGCCGTACAAGATTATACCTGGAATGAAGGTACATTAAAGATACGTGTTACTGATACTACATTTGTCGAATCACGTTTATTACCACAGCATACCATTAGTGCAATTGGTTCTGTACCGGAAGATAATAGATCCTTACCTTATCCCATGACATTTGGTACAATGGCACGCGCTAAAGGGTACGTGGACGACTCACGTCCATTGGTACAATCATTTCTGTTTGATAATACAGCGCGTGTCTGTAATGCTGTAAATGATTTATATATCTGGTATAATGGTAATTTCCGCAAACTGCGTGGTAAAACAGAGACACTTGATACCTTTGACGAATGGTCTGCAACAGCGAATAACAATGGCGCAGACTGGAATACTGATGATGAATCTCGAGCTGGTAAAAAGAAATACGTATTGACCTTAATAATACATCCGGCGAAGTGGGACAATAACGATGCTGTTCCTGGCGATGCCAGTAATGGCACTAATGGCATTGATGGAGATTTCACGACTGAAGCTACAGTTATAGCAGGCAATGCGAATGAGGGCCATTACCTTGTATACCAGTTACCATCGTTTGATGGCTTTGATGGTGATATTATTGAGATACATTTTCTTGCAAAGTTAGATACTGCTGGTATTAGTGGTGCCGGTGGTAGTCAAATAACTTGGATAATGCTAACTGATATAGCTGATATTACCGAAGCCTTAACTGGACCTGAAGTATTTGATATGCAAGCCGATACTACTTTTGATAATATGGACACAATGACAGATACAGAACTTGATGTCATATCTTTAAATCCGACTCATGGTGCTGATTCTGCGGTTGATGGTATCAGTACATGGAATGAAATACGCAGTATGTGGTCAATAATTGCAAAGTTTATTGAAACGGCAGCAACTGTAAGAATAATGGATTTACAGGAACACAAAGTACGTATAGATTATTCACTTGATATGCTTGATCGCAATGTAATATATGCCGATTGTGCCGGTCGAGAATTCGGTGCTAATTGGTTCACCGGTACCGGTAATCATCCAACTGCTAATTTATGCGAAAAACCAGCCGATATTATTGCGGCAATTTACCGGCATGAATTAGGACTCGCAGATGCAAACTTTGATGAAGGTGCTTGGGCTGATTTAAACACATTACTTGGATCGTGGGTATGGGGCGGTCAAGTACTCAAACGGCAACAGTCCCGTGATATTATCAACCAGTTATGTCAGTTCGCTATGGCGCGTCAATTCAAACGCTTTGATGGCAAGGAAACGATATTCGGGTATGACCCTGCTCGTACATCAGATCATGATTTCGACAGTACTGAGATTATAGGTCAGTCTGATTTCGGGCGCACACCACGCAACCAGATTTTCAATCAATTCATTGTGAACTATAATTTTAACCGGCAGACAAAGAAATATGACTCTAATTCCTTTATTAATGAGTCTGGCGATAACGTAACTGCTGGTGGAGCTTTTCAAACTTTATGTACTAATTCACAAGCGAATTACGGCATCACAGCAATGATGGAGGTAGATTGTCCGTGGATTGAAGACCTGACAACGGCTGAACTCTATATAAAAGCACTTGTAAATTACCATACAAATCGTTATTTTACCGCCCAGATGCGGGTATTAATTAACGATGGTTTTGCACTTGAATTACTTGATATCATCACAATAGATCATGATTGGCTGCCGGCTGCAGTAAAAGGTAGTACGAAAAAGTGGGAAATTCTTGGTATACAAAAAAGTTTAATCGGTCAGTTCGTAGAAATAACTGCACAATCGTTTGATGCGTCCTAATACGAGGATTACAGTATGATAGTAAGGAATGTGATACGTGGAGAGCGCCAACGGTTTGTATATCGAATAGGTCGTGGACTATTGACAGCCGGTCTTGATTATCGTGATGATATTGCATTGCCAAACGATATGACGATTACGCATGTGCGAGTTACTGCATTCGGTAATGTCACCAGTGATTGTATTGTTCAATTGCGAGATGCTGCGACAGGTGGAGGCAATGGAATAGCGGTTACTGTACTTGATGAAGCACATACTGGTACGGCTTCCGGATCACTTGCAATCACTACGAGCGACACATTATACATACGCTTTGTTTCCGGTAACGGATTCCATGAAGGTGAATTGGAGTTGTGGTCATGAGACGATTTTACATATTAATAATGATGTTATTATTGTTGCCAGCCAGCGCTATGGCACAGTATCCAACTGAGATTATATTAAAAGCTGATTCTGTGCTGGCTGATAGCGGTCTTACGAAGGGTGGTATCACGGTACTTGATTCCACTGAGGTAGAAGTTGCTATCGCTGCGAGTGCTGTAACAGCAGCAACGTTAGCTGATAGTATGGCATTGACTCTGAAGCAACTAGCCTTTATAGATAGTATGCTGGCGGTTGATAGTACGTATATCACTAACAATGCACTTTCAATTGCAGATATTAATTTGTTGGCGTTGTCTCTTGCAAGTAAAATGCTCCGCAATGCTTTCGGTGATAGTGTCGCAGTTATTGACTCCACATATATTACAAATGACGCACTTGGATTTGAAGATATTAATCAATTACCAGAGACGTTTGCTAACTATACTGTTACGAGTGTCGTGAATGATAGCGATGCAACAAAGATTGCAAAGAACCTCGACGACAGTAGATTATTAAAACTGTCCATTGATGGCTTGGGTGGTGATAATTTTACCGTGCATAAACGCTTGGATGTTGCAGGATTAAAAGCAATTGCAACAGATGACACATTCAGGCTTCAAAATTTTAGAGATGCGGATTTGATCGTTCATATTCCCGCTTGCACTGTCATGTTCGCTTCACGCATGGCAACGTTCACAGCACGAGATACCACTGTAAACGCGGAGATGACTACATATTTCTTTGTTGATGAGAACGCTGAAGACAATAAAATTTTCCTTAGTAATGTTGATCCTGTTTCTGATCCAACAACATCAAGGTCATTAGTATTGTTGGCACGGGTAGACGCTGAATCAAATCACATTGCAGCTAACTTTGAAGTGCGACCATCATTCTACCGCATCGATCAGGTAAATGAATATCTTGATAAGGTGCATGGTGCAATTATTGAAAACGGTATGGCTATTTCTCAAGGAGTAACTGGCACACGATCTTTGCGCATGGCAGACGGGGAATACCATGTTGGTATAACAGAATTTAAACCAGATACACTCAACACTGGTTTGGACGTAGCGGCAACAGGTGACAGTACAATGCGGGTGCATTGGGGAACTTCAGGAAACGATAGTACCGCTTTTACTGGTGCGATGCAAGTTGATTCTGTTGTGGTATATGGTGAAGATGGCAGGAAAGTTCCAGTAGTTAATAATCGCTGGTATAAAGCTTTGGCATATTTTCATGATCAATTCTTTATCGAGGTACAATTGGCAGATGTGGCAAGCGAATCTAATAATAAAGCTTCAGCACAGGCACAAGATCCGCCACCTATTACTGATGAATTTTCATCTTCTACTGTACGATTGAGCGAATTTGTATTCCAGGCTAAGACAGCGAACACTGGTAATTTTGACGCAGTAACATTTGAGGATGATCGACAAGTACATGGGATTGGTGCAAGTGTTGGTGTATCAGAACATTCCAAGTTGAGCGGCAATAGTGATGATGACCAACATCCTATTAATGCGATTATAGGCGGGGATGATTCGCTTGCCGTGCAGACTGCGTTGAATATCGGTACGGCGACGGTGCATAATGACTTTATAGATTCTATTGCTACAGCGCTGAAGCTTGAAGCGGTACGGGACTCGATTCAGGCTGTTATTACGGCTGAGAGTGTACCAAATGATTCAATTGCCGCTATTATACCACTCAATAATAACATTTCTGATTATAGTGTGTTTGGTAATAATGGTACTGCTACGGATATTACATTTACAGATACTACAATAATCGGTGGAGCTGCGTCTTTTAACGGTACGAGTTCATTTGCAAACATAAACGATGTGAGAACTTTAATTGCACCAGCACAAGTGGGAGCAATCGAACTCTGGATAAAACCAAGTAGTCTACCGGTGGGTGGCGATTATGTATTGATTGCATTCTCAGAATCGGGTGCCTCCGGGGAACAAATAAAATTACGCCTTGATTCAGATGCACAAACGGTGTCATTTTTATTTCGCACAGGATCAAGTACGTTGTGGACTGTTACTACTGATATTGATGTTATATTTATTGGTGTATGGGTACATCTGATGTTAACGCAGGATGCCACCTCTCCAGTACTGTATGTCAATGGAATAGCGGTTGCTCAGACAATTTCACCTTCTATAGATATAACCGCCTGGATGGGTGATAGTGCAACCAATATGGGTACGATAGGCAAATTAGTTACTACTGTTTCATCGGGCTTCTATCATGGTATTATGGATGAAATATATATTTGGAATCGTGCGCCATCGGCAGGTGAAGTTCTTAGTTTGTTTGAACAATCGAAGGTTCGGCATCTAAACAACACCAAATTGGACACTGGTGGATTTGTCTGGATTGATGATGATACAATGAAGGTTGGTCGTGACTCTGTGTTTACAAACCTTAGTTTACCTCATTCTGTTGGTATCGAAGGTGATCTGCAAGCAATGGGTGATATATATGCAAGAACAGTATTACTTACCGGTGCTGATGCGGCAGAACGGTTTACGTGGTCGGGTGCAGTAAAATCCAAATTTATTGATATTCCTGTTACGGATGAGATAAATATTTCAATCAGCGATCCATTTGTAAAACGCAATACCATTAAGGTTAAGACTAATTCACAATCATATAAAGGCAAAAAGAAAGTACATAACAGGCCAATAGTGCGTGGTCAGCGCATCAAACTAATTCCGAATCGTACAGTATTGTCGATCGATACGTCACAAATTATTATCGAAGGTGATATAACACAGGTCATCACTCCGATTTATGCCGAAGAAACTATCACGGTTGAATACGACCGGCTTGTCGCACAACCCGGTGATGTGGTTGTCTTCCGTGGCGATGGAGTACAGTACGCAGATTCGTATGGTGGAATAGGTTGGATTATATCAAGTAACCCAGGCATGGTTCATAATGCAAATTTACTCCATAGTGTACCATTGGTGGAATTCGGCACTGCGCCTTGCAAAGTATCAGCGGAGATGGGATCAATACAACGATATGATGAACTGATGGTCGGCATGGACGGGTTTGCCGTAAAGTGGGAAACTGGTAATCATATACTCGGCCTTGCGCGAGAAGCCGTTTTGTCGGGGACTGCAATGATAGAAGTGAAAATCGTTCGATAACAAGGGGAAGGCGAGTGAGCACGTATTAATACATAAGGAGTACACCATGCCAATAGGACCAAAAGCAGGATGGCGCAAATTCGCCGTTGTTATCTACATCGTCACCGCTGGCTGCATTCTTGCTTTGGACGGGAAACTCGATACCATAGCTGCTGGGTTCCTTGTTACGGCTGGCGGTTCGTTTATTTATGGTAATGTCAAAGCGAAAAATAACAAATCATCTGTCGACGGAGCGTAATCATGTTGATAAAATTCCCATTATTCAATCAATCCGGTGTAGCGATAACTGGCGCGGCTGTGACCGTCAAGATAATGCGTGACGCTGACGATTTCCTTTGGGATTTCGACGACTCAACATTTAAAGTGTCCGGATGGGTAGATGAAACCGGCGATATGACCGAACCAGATTCCACCAACATGGCAGGACTCTACGAACTCGCTGTGGTCATCACAGCATTCGATGATGGCACGTACACTATCCTTGTGAACTATGCCGGTACGCCAGCACAGGCCGGTACTGATGAGTTTCAGGTTGAGGACGGTGAGCTTGCTCATGATGCGCTCATTACTGATATTAAATTCTTACGTCAGTATGAAGAAGGTCGTTGGAAAATAGATACGACAACGAATCAATTAACGATCTACGCTGCAGACGGTACTACCGCATTGATAACTTACAACTTGAAAGACGCTGATGGTGTAGCAACATCTGATACACCATACGAAAGAGTTGAGGCTTCGTAATGGCAACACTGACAACACCGTTAGTTGTGCGCGGTATGGGTTCTAATCTCATTGTTACACGTGGTATGGGTAACGGTAGGAAATCAACCAGTGTAAGAGATGTTGTATTTACTGCTATTGAAGAGGTGCGTAAAATGCTATTTACTGCAAAGGCTAAACGAGGATAAACATGTCTTATCGTATACATCTCACACGAAAACGCCCAGATGAAGAATTCGTTATTGAAGCGGATTTTAGCAACTTGTTAGCAACTGGTGAAACTATCAATACGTTTACAATAACAGCTACAGATAAAGACGGCTCCAGCGTTTCCACAACATTCCTCGATCAGTCAACCAAAACATTAGATAGTGATTCTACTGGTATACAAATACAACTGCGTGCTGGTACTGATGCGCTGTCACCGTATAAGGTATTATTTCAGGCAATTTCAACCAGCGATAATACATTTGAAATCGTCGTATACGTGAACGTCAGAACATAAGGAGTTAAAATCATGTCTGTTAAATTCGCAAGATTCGTAATGACGGCTTTGTTGATAGCAGGATCGTTATTGTTCTGCCGTATGGCTGAAGCGCAAACATCAGTATCGTCTACCACATCCACTACCTTTACACTGGATAGCCGCGTCATCACGGAGCGTGATACCATCTACGCAGAAAATCGCAAGACGGGTACGGTGATTACTGACTCAACGATGTACGCCGCAACGCGTGGTGCTACGAATGGTAGTAGCCTCAGTAATGATCTTGTGATTGGCGCACCTGTAGATTCATCCAGTTTGGCACGGTCATTCATGCGGTTTGTTATCCCGGCAGTACCAACGGGCAAGACCTTAGCGAGTTCCAAGTTTGAAGTCTTTCCAATTGCTGACAGCACAGTAAATAGTTATGACTTTAACTTCCAAATTGTAGAAGCAAAGTATTTCGATACCCTTTTTGTAAGTATATTTGATTCTGTAACGGGACACAAGGGCCTCGATACGGCATACACACCGGATATATTCTCATCCGAAGGCACTACGGCTGGCATGGTCATTAATAGTTATGTAACATTACCAGCCACTGTGCAGGCTGATGACAGTATAGCAATCCTCGTAGGTGATACCTTAAATGTAGTACTTATGACGACGGCTGATATTGCGGGCAACTTAATAGACGCATTTCGTTCTTCTGTAACATTTGCTGGTGAAGATTCCAATAGCGTAGCGAAGGGGCCACGCCTGATATTGGAATATTACACTACGGCTGATACTTCTGATATTCATACATTACGTATGGAGAAACTGCGCACTTCTCAATATGTGCGCGTGGCGATACGCGGTACGTCTACTGATGCAACTCCAAGTACTGGCCTTCAGTATCGTCGCCGTGTAGATGATTCGGCTACCGACAGCACCGATGTCGTGCGATCTCCACAGCAAAGTTCTATCTGGACTCCTTACACTTTAGACTTCAGTGCCTGGATACTCGATGGCGTATGGCGTGACTCAGCATTTATCGCACCCGGCAGTAATGTCATATCACCCTTTATGGATTTCAGATTCACGAAGCCTGACACGACTGGAGTTACAATTATTGAGATTGGCCCGATCACGTATTAAAAAGACCAGTATAGTACATAGCATGGGAGGTATACAATGCCAGCGGTTAAATCACTATCACCATTCAAGGATACAAAACTCATGCTAACTCTCGGAGGAATGATACTCGCAGGAGGTATTGCTTGGGGTAGCTTAGTAGATTCTGTTGCTAATGTACAAGAAGATACTACAGCTTTAATTAAAACAGTGAAAGTCCTTGAACAGATTGTAATACGGCTTGATAGAGAAGCCGCAGTGAGGCAATCAAAACTTGATACTTCAGAAGCAATCAATGTCAAGATATTGAACGCGTTGGAAAAAATAGCACGAGATCGCTAATGAGCTGGTACAATCCAAGAACCCATCGGTAAGATCATCTGGGATATCTAAAAAGTAAATCAATTAACGGACGCAAAACCGAAAGGACGCAACATGGCAAAAGGAAAGAAAAAAGTACCCGAAGTGGATTGGTCAGAAGTATGCGACCAGTTCAAAGACACGATTACACCGCGTGATATAACAGATGTAGTTATACTACATCGTGAAATGTGTCGTCTGTGGTTGGCGGGTA
>SDBT01020669.1_pt1 | contig 10292 bp, 17 predicted proteins | sample 2277101 | NCBI WGS metagenome assembly SDBT01 (sample SAMN10404973, study PRJNA504765) | marine sediment metagenome | isolation source: marine sediment core GS10_PC15, 103 cmbsf | place: Arctic Ocean: Southern Knipovich Ridge | collected 2010
TCCCTGGTGACTGTCACGGGTGACATAAATGCACTTACAACATCCCCGAATAATAGTGTCACCGGTGACATCAATGTCGGAGTGACATCATAACGACAACCTGATAGTGACATCAAACTCTTAATCATAGTCACCGTATCGAGACGGCACGGCCTTACTGATAATATTATCCAGAGAGATTATTATATCCGCTGTACTTTCGCTCTTGACTGTGAACCAGTTTGTTGTTAGTGTTGTATATTATAACGGGTGGGGGTAGTGGGTCTTTTGCAACAGGACGTGACATCAGGACAGTCACAAAAGACACCCCTAAAACTCGTTAAATGACAACCTGTATTTAGGAGTGTAAGAAATGGCAAAGCTAACAGCAGCAGAGTTTCAAGAGAAACACGCAAGACGTCTCAAAGCTGCCGTTGAGGACGTGCGAAAAGGCATTGACAGGGTGACAGAAAATCCCTGTGAAAAGGCAGCAGCAAAGCAGGATAAAATGCTTACGAACCTGACAGCAGCAGTGACAAGCGGTAAGTGGGCAGCAGGACTCAAGAGGGTGTCCCTTGAGGACTGGAAAAAGAAAGCCAGAGACATCGGTGTCAACCGTATCGCCGCCGGTATTGACGGGGCAAAAGAAAAGACGATTGCCTTTGCAGAACAACTACTCCCATATATCGACAGAGAAAAGGCGAAAATCGCAAGTATGCCGGATGTCACTCTGGACGACAATATCAACCGAATGGTGTCTTTTGTTCGTGGAATGGGTAATTTCAAACGGACATAGACGTCTGTGATGTCACTTTGTATGTAGTAACGGTGCAAGGTAATAAACTGTATATAGTGACTCTTATTTAGGAGTATATGCTATGCTTAGGCAAGCAAACTGCATTAAGTCAGTAGCTCACGCCGCAGCTTTTAGTCTGCAAGCTGACGCCGGTGAGAGCTTTCTAATCAAAAGTGTTATCTTTGCAGACGCACTCACAACGGGGTATCCAGTTTTCCGTGTGGATAGAAAAACTGTGGGGTGCTATCGTGGTGGTGCTTATGGTGTTCAACACTTAGGGGGTTTGGTGAACACATATATACCGATGAACCTTATGGCCTGGCTGTTGTCAAGAGGTATCAACATGGCAATACCTGTGGCAGAGGGACAGACATTCACGATTGAGCGTGCAGCTAAAGCCGGTGCGTTGGTTGTCGTGTATGATATGTATGACGCCAGTGACATCACACCCAATACGGTGAACGGGACAGACTCAAAAGAGTATAACTTTATTCAGTATATGACATCGCCGGTGGTGTTAGACGCTGCTGAGGACTTTATACTTGACGTGTCACTTTCACCGGCAGAGTTTCCGGATTTCCCGTGTGGTAAGGTTGTCCCTGCCAAAGCTACAATAGATATTTTGGGTGTTGTCGGTATGCCCGTTAATGTCGATGGCGGGACAAACGGAACAAACACAACTTTCCTTAAACTCATTAAGGATAGAGAGATTCTGTTTGACGAGGACAGGAACGGGATTCCTTTTGAAGCAGACGGTACTTTGGTAACCGCTACGTCACGAAATATCGTGTCAAGTCTTATCGGTGACTGCGTATCTATTCTCACAGGTTTGGGTGACCCGTCCTATGGGCTGCCTCTGTTGTTTGAACCACCTTTGCATTTTGTGAGTGGTGAAGAGTTACTCGTCTATTTGACGTGTGCCATAACTGCTGCGGGTGATAATATACCTGTGGCTGACGTGCGTGTCGCTATGATAATGAATGTCAAGACGGAATAGCGGTAAGACCGTGACATCGTACAAAACAGATAACTTTTAACTGACGGAGTGTTGGCTATGTTAAAGTATAAGAGAGTCAATGTCACCGGTTTGACAGCCGGAACAGAAGTGCTAATAGATATGCTGTCCGGTATGGCAGGTAAGAACCGCCGTATCGTTTCGATAAACACTGAGGCTGTGGCACTGGATTATCTGCGTGTGTATCGTGACGCAGAACAAATAATGGACTGTGAGTGTCCTATTGCTACGGACGCAACACGCTGGCTACCTATGGACTTGCCTCTTGCAGAGGGACAGCAGTGTAAAGTCGGTATCTATCGGGGTAGTGCCCTGACAGAGGCCGAAATTACAATCCGTTATGAAGAAGCTAACTAAGGTATAAGTCCTTACATTATTTTACGAAACGGGGTGGACTGCGAAGCGACCGTCCACCTGTGGCGTGTTGAGACAACTGGTTGATTAAATCCTTGTCACCCCGTTTTATTGTCAGCAACCTTTTATACAGGAGTTTATACAATGTCTAATATAAACAAACCTATGGACATTCCAGAACTAAATCTAAAGCCACCTATTGACGGTAAGGTCAGATTGAGTGAGGAAATGCAACAGACCCTTGCCCTGTTGTGTGGCTATGTCGATAGTAAAAGGGTAATTCTCAAGGCTTCGGAGTCGGGTGTACTTAACACGACAGAACCACGGATAAAAGACATCGTGCATTATGACAGAGTTGACCCTGTCAATCCGACACAAGGTGACAATGTACCGTGCACGGAGTGCTTAATAATGGGACACCCTGATAATATAGGTATTGTCTGGGTGCGTCCTTATGAAGCAGTAACAACAGATAATGGGTGGCCTCTGGCTGCGTGGGATATTGTCAAGTTTACACTTGATAACCTACAGCAACTTAAAATGAACATTGCGACAAACGGTGATGGTATTATCGTTGCTTACACAAGGTGACACTTATGGATGCCATATCGACTAATGTTAGTAAAGTTAGAGAGTTAGTCAATAACGGGGAGTTTTCTGTTTGGGTAGCTGATAACCCTGTGCTATGGTTTGTAACAGAAAATCCACCCAATACCGAAGTGACAGAAGTGGGGGCAGATAAATCGCACGGCGAGGGGGGTAGTAACTCTTGTAATTTATACGCAGGTATCAGTGAACTTGTTTATATGTATCAAAACGTCCCATTGTTTGTGGGTAAAAAATACAGGTTTAGTGTTGATATTAAAATACTGAAAGTTGGCTCTCTCCGTGTTATAGAAAACAGTGGATTTACCCAATGGCCATCTGTAAACTATTTCAGTATCGGAATTAAAACCTTTGACTTTGTGGCATTAAGCAATAGCGTCACTCCATTATTAAAAAACGAGTTCCCTATTGCTCACGACATAACTTTTGACAATGTATCTATTCTACCTATTAAAAACAAAGTATGGATATACAAATAAAGAAAGGAGTTAAGATTATGAACGAATGGATTTTCAGACTCATCGGACTCGTTGTGACCGTGGCGTCACCAGAGCTACGGAAAAGCCTTGAACAGTGGCTAAACATCCTTGAGGAAAACGCAAAGAAAACCGCTAACCCGTGGGATGATATTCTTGTCGCTATGCTCAAAACTCTACTGCTCGGCAAGTAAGGACATCTTTATACTATGAGTGAAACAGGCCATGATATTGAAATGCAGGAAATATGCACAATACAAATAGCATTTTCTGTGGACAGCGATGAGCAGGCAATAGGGTATAAAAAGAAAATCACTGAGATATTGTCTGACATATCAAACGCTCGTATTGAGTTTGCACTGACATCTATGCCAAAGCTAACAAAACCAAATGCCAATAGCACTGCAAAACTTAATAAATGACACCAATACGCAGCTAAAAGCAATAGGTGACACTTACTTTGACGGAGTATATGACTCCTGTACGTCACTACACGACTGGCTGCACGCAGAGGGAAATCCAAACTCTGCGGACGTTGTTTTAAGTATGCGTTGGTATTTCGGCAAACTCCGTGACAAGTACAGTACGTCTATCGGTAGCTATCGTATACGTCTAATCAATACGCTGCAATGGATAAACGATAACTGGCCAGAGGACGGGACTGCCGAAATTGATATGTCTATGATTCTTGACGCAATGTGGGCTTGTGAAAAACATCAACCTCTTTTATTTATACCGATGATAGACGCAATGAGAGGGGCAATTCAAGAAAAAACCGTAACGAGTGAATGGATGTCTAACGCATTGAGGCACTTTCTATAATGTCACTTGAGTCACCTATTACATACGCCGAGTGGTACTGGAAACATAACGTTGACGCACAAAAGGCGTTCGATGAAAGTATAGAGAACGCAATGTCACCACTGTTCACCGGTCTATTCAGTGACATACCTGAGCTATCCGAACTACCCACGGGCACACAAAACTTTATGCGTTCCCTGTCCGAACCTCATTCGCCTGGACTTGGTGGTTATATCGCATCAGCAGCAGGCGAGTTTACTGCCGAAATCCTAAAAGAAGCCATTGCCCCTGCTATGGCAATGCTACGCCGGTTAAATAATAGGCGTTCCCGTGAGACGTGGCTTAACGCTCCGCAAGCTGTCACTCTCTCTCAAAGAAAAAAGATAACCGATGAGTATTTCTATCTGCTAACGGCGTCCGAGGGATATGAGGACATCGCAGCAGATTCCCTTTATACGTCACTGCAACCTTACCCGTCAATACCTGACATTATGACGTGGGCACGCTATCACGGCGACTTTGATAATGTTAAAGCTACGGTGTGGGAAAAATACGATGTATCAGAGGACGACTTTGCACTGTGGGAGTGGTTATCGTGGCAACGTCTAAACACTATACAAGCACAAACCTTGTTAAAACGTGGTGCATTGTCTGAACCTGACTTTTTCGCAGAAATAGGACGTATCGGGTGGCACGCCACTGACCGTGACCGTGTTCGTGACTTGTCGTATATCCTGCCCAACTCTATGCTCTTAATACAGGGTGGTCTTATACAAGAGCATAGCAACGAGACTATGCTTGAAAATATCAGTAAGGGTGACATCCACCCCGACTATGCCCAAACGTATCTGGACGCAGTGCTGACAAAACCGGCAAGTATAGACCTTGTATCATATCACCTGCGAAAAGACCCGTCTCTATCAACACTTGAACAAGAGCTAAAGAAAATCGGCATACACCCTAACTATACGGATGTATATAAGACACTGGCATATCAAATACCGCCCGTGGCTGATATAATCACAATGGCTGTGCGTGAGGCTTTCACACCCGCTATAGCTGCGAAGTTTGGGCAGTATCAGGACTTTCCGCCTGACCTTGAAAAGTATGCAGGACAAAAAGGACTGTCTAAAGAGTGGGCAGAACGATATTGGGCAGCACACTGGGCACTACCGTCACCCCAACAGGGATTTTCAATGCTACACCGTGGCGTCATTGACAGCACTGAGCTTGATATGCTACTACGTGCTCAAGACGTCATGCCGTTCTGGAGAGATAGGTTGACGGCTATTGCTTATCGTCCCTTGACCCGTGTTGACGTCCGGCGTATGTATAAACAGGGTGTGCTTAACGAAAAAGAAGTCTTTGAGAGTTATCAAGACCAAGGATATGACGACGAGAACGCAGAACGTATGGCCGAGTTTACTGTCAGACAAACTCTGGCCTCATTGTCTAAGTTTACATCGAGTGACATTATTAAGGCATTTTCAAGTAGGATGATAGACAGGTCAACGGCTATATCGCTACTGCTTGACATCGACATTCGACCAGAGGACGCAAAATACATCGTTTCAACGGCAGAGTATAAAAGACAGTGGGCTTTTACTGACGACCAAATTTCGGGTATAAGAAACCTGTATAAAAAACGGATGTATGACGAAAACCAAACCCGTGACAAACTTGCCAGACTTAACCTACCTGCTGACCAAATTGACGTGCTTATGCAACAGTGGTATTATGAGAAAATAGAAGAACTGGATGCAACGTGGACGACAGGACAAACGCTTAAATTCCTAAAGCGAAACCTGATAACGCCCGAACGTGCAAAACATGAATTATACCTTAACGGCTATACTGACGAACGTATAAATATATTCTTGAGGGATATGCAATGGACGCCGCCAAAGAAATGATAAAAGCAATAGGTGAACGTAAGAAACTTACGGACGATAAGCTAAAACTTATGAGGACGGCACGGCTTGCGTCTGAACCTCATCGTCAAAAACGTAGGGTAGAACAACACCGTCAAGAGTGACATTGCCTTTTGTGTATTTTCTTGTTAGGTGCTTTGTTACTGTTTCAACAATGTAGTCCTCTGGATTTCCACTACGCAATAAGCCCCTAAATGACGGCCATTTTTCCTGTGTGTAAACTCCGTCACTTAACTTGACAGCGTTTTTGCGTATGCCTTTTGTCACTGTCTTTGATTGCGTGCTATAATCTTTTAACCCTCTTATAGTGACATTGATACACCGCTCGTCAATTTTTAAGTGTCCTAACTTTGTCGGTGACATTGTATCGGCTAAATTAGCTAACCCTACTGTATTCACTATGAGTGAGTCTGTATCACAATAATAGTAATTACCCCAACCTGCCTTTTGCATAAGCGACCATAAATAGATTCTTGCATAGCCGGTGACGTGAGCGGATATGGCAGGGAACGAATCAAAACATTCACCAACACCCGTCATTTGAAAAACCTGACCCAACAGGTATCGTAACTTTGTCACCCGCCTGCCATTCATATTGAAAACAAGCTCCTCTCTGTCTGACTCGTTTGGGCAGTCACCTATTTTCGACCAGTTTTCACCCTTTTGACCAAACTTACCGTATAGCTTATTCATTATGTACTTACAGAATTGCTCATATTCTGCATTGCCTTTTGTCTTGAACATTAGACGCATATCATAAAACTTGTCAATGAACGACTTAAAGATATTCTCTTGTTCATAGGTGACACAATCAGTGACTTTCTTGATATGCCCTTTTGACATTGCGTATTTTAACTCCGGCGTTGTGAGTGTAGCCCAAAAACGACCGACAGGAAATAAAGTACGTTCACGCCTTACGGCATAGACTGGCTCATCGGTCTCAATGAGCACTTGTGCACTAACTGCTCGATTATTGAGATAAGCTCTAAGTGCTGCTTTTGTAATGTTATGACGGATTTTGATGTACCTAACAGGATAGCAATTATTACGCATAACAAAAGGATAGAGACTGTTGACATCAAGCATATAATAACTATCATTTTTTAGCACTCCTAAAAAGAAACATTCTACACGACCGCCCTTATACGAGTCACGTTCCAAACGTATCGCCTGCTCGTTGTTGTGTATGTATATCTTAGTATTATAGTGACCTAAAAGAAAAGCTGCCATTGCTGTCGAACCCGCCGTATAACAAAGACGAGCAACCTTGTTGACTTCAAGAAACGCTATAAACAGCTTAAAGTTTTCTAACTCAATTTCCACGTCACGGTGACAATAGGTTTTCAATTCAGCTTCGGTGCACGTCTTAAAATCAATAGTCAACTTTGGTAAGCCAATACGTTCACCTGTCTTTGCAAGTGACTCCCGAAACCAATTCATTGAGTCAAGGAAAACAATTGACTTACTCTTATTACGTACAGATATTATATTGCACGTTCCCTTGTTGTGGAAAAACTTGAGTTTATATCCAAGACGCCTTAAGTGCGTCCAACCTTTTAGTATCGTAAAGTCAAACGCAACGTTGCGTGCAATAACCCAGAGTCTATTTTTGTCGTATGTATGTTCACTAACAAACTGCCAAAACTGGTCTGGGTGTACAAAGTAAATCCATTCCATAAACTCGGTGTGACGACCATACGCTCGGCGATAATAACACGCCCACGCCAGACGTAAACTCTGATGAACCTGTCCGTTTTCCTTTTCATTCTGCCAAGTCTCCGTATCGAAAAAAATAATATGGCGTGGCATTGCCAAAGTCTTTTCAGACTTAAGAACGTGAGACTTGCGTTTTATACTACTCACTCTATCGTCCTATGAACGGCTGACCACGGGATTATTTTTTCAATAGCTTCTGCTGTATAATCCTCCCATACTGCCCACTTTTCAGTAACCCCCTGCTCAATCATAGTACCTGTCATAGGCTCATCGGACATAAGATTGACAAAACGCTCTGTCATTGGCTCGTCTGGACGTAAGCGGGACTGTACCTTGACGGTGTACATATACTCCTGGCTTAACATCCAGTCAACCTCTGCAATAGCTACTTTTGACGGGTAACGGTCTTTTCGCACAAAACGCATAAGACCTTTTTTGGCCTCAAGCTGATTGACCGAACGCCAGTCTGATAACATTGTAGTCCACCTATAAGACAGACCTTTTGCTCTCATATCCTGCCTAAAATCGGACACGGACTGACCTGTGCGAAATGCTTTACGCATAAACGCTATGGCTTGTGAACGCACAATTGACATGGTGACACCTCAAGATATATTAAAGAAACCGTAGTTTGTGTATATCTGTAAGGTGTTATATCTTATGATATATATCTCTTGCTAACTCGTCGAGTGTTAAAGTGGCCTCACTTAATGCCGTGACAGCTTTGAGCATAGTGGGATTCTTGTCGGCTATGAGCTTTAAGCACTGTTCACAATGCTCTTGTACCCAGTCAAAGTTTTTGTGTATGCCCTCAAAACGCTCCTTAATACGACCTCTTGTGTTGCTTGCCATTTTACAGATTCCTTTCTATAAAAGGGCGGGGCATAAATCCTTTTACACCCCACCCAACCACCTTAGAGGAGTGATATGCTAACCGGCCATAACTTCTTTTGCGTCCTTGATTGCTTGTTTCAATAACGCTGCTTTATATTCCTTTTTGGCTATGGTAAATAACTGCTCTGTCTTTGCCTCATTATCCAAGATAGCCACTTCGTAGGTAGAGTTTATGTCACCTGATTCACCGTGACGGATAACCATAAAAGCGGTGTCCTTAAATCTGTCCTCAAACTTTGATAACTTACGGGCTACACGCTTGCCCGTTATGAATAAGACAAACCCTTCGTCCGTGACAACCGGACACCCTATACGCTCTTGTGGATTTCCCTTAAACTTGCCCGCCAATAACTGTGGCTCGTCAACAACTACAAACTGAATTACCTCACCATCACTCGATAAAAACGTCAAGTCACCACCACCCCAATCTTTCATTTTCTCTTTCCACTTTGCCATTGTAACTCCTTTACAGTGTGCCTATATTACCTTTAACTATATTTGTGCTTCCACAATTACTGCATTTATTACTTACTACGAACGATAGACGTAATTGTTTACAGTCCTTACAACGATACTCGTATGGCTTACATACGTCACCCTTAACGAATAACACGGGACGCTCTGCATTAGGTTTGATAAACTTAGAAACATTAAAAAGCGTCCCGTGCTCGTTGTTGTCACCTTTTTTGCTCATTTGGGAAATGAGAAGCCACTGTCCACGCTGCTATCGCCTGCATAACAATTTCCAAGCTCATCGACCTTTGTATGTAGGGCTTTAAGCATTGAGGCAACCTCAGCTTTTGTGGGTGCATACGCAACACCCGCTTGGTTTTTCAACAAGTCAATCATATCGAGTGCCTTGTTTAGCCGTGGTGTGGCTACACGCAAAAAGTCTGCGTGTTTGTCAACTGGTTTGTTAGTGTTGTTCGTTTTCTTAGTCATAAATTAGCCCTTTCAAAATAAGCCCACCCGAACCCGCCTTATGGCACACCTGTTTAAGAATGAAACGATTAGCACAATGCTAAATAACACGCAACTGAAAGCCATACATAACGCCTAACTATCATATAGGTAGTCATAAATTTACCCCCCGTGACAAGTACATTTACAATTATGAATTTCACAATCCTTATATTTATCTTGCTCTATATAATCCAAAAGGTGTAACGCTCTTGTATTGATAAAACAATTCAGAGCTAAATAAAGCTGCTGCTGCAAAGCTAACAATTCACCACTGGTCAAGTGTGCGAAAACAGTGCTGTCGGCAGGGCTCAATGTCACTTTCAATTGTAAGTCGCCATATACCAAGTCAAACTCCATAGTCGTATCCTCACTTTCTTTTAACAGGATGTGGATTTACGTCTTTGATTGCCACGACTCCGATTTCGTGACCGCACAACCATACACTATATACCAAGTCCTCAGTGTGCTCAAGACGCACGGTGTGAACTCGTAAGTGCCTGTTGAGTGTGCTCACAACGAGAATTTCAACCTCAATTAAAGTCTCAAGTGTAGAATTAAACTCCGTGGTTAATCCGTCACCGCCAATGTCAACTAATTTTATATTAAACATATCAGCCACCTCATTTTAACTATATCATCTTCTCTATGTAAAGTATAACATACTACCGGTCAGGTGCAAGAAGAAAATATCATATTATATACAAAATGTACTTGAGACGATACTGTCTATTTTGGGGTGACATTTGGGGTGACATCGGATG
>SDBT01020670.1_pt1 | contig 10291 bp, 10 predicted proteins | sample 2277101 | NCBI WGS metagenome assembly SDBT01 (sample SAMN10404973, study PRJNA504765) | marine sediment metagenome | isolation source: marine sediment core GS10_PC15, 103 cmbsf | place: Arctic Ocean: Southern Knipovich Ridge | collected 2010
ATTGAGCGTAGTTGAAAAAGGTGACGGTGCGGTCCATAAGACTGTCTTTACGTTTGATGAAATGTCTTTGGCTTCTGTAATCGGAACTAATGATCGGCCCTACGGGTCTCAAGCCCTTTACACGTTTCCTGATGGTCATATTTTAATACATTCTGTCCATATGCAATTTCCTTTAGGCGATATCGAGTGTGTCACTGGCGCGGGTACTGGTTTCTCCAGCACTGCTGATATCGAAATCGGTATTGGAACTGCTTTAACGACTGATACGGCAGACAACGGATTAAACGGCGGTACTGAAGAGGCTGTACTTGGCGCTGTAGTTATTGCGTTGACCGGTAAAACGTCTGCCGGTATTGAAAAAGATATTGATAGCGGCTTCGAAGTGATCGACGGCCATGGATCAGGTAAGACGTACTATCTTAACTATAGATGCATAGGTGCGGATGACCACGGTGGGACTGCTGACGCCCTTTTATTCAGTGGAACATTCACCGTCGTCTGGAGTAATCTTGGGGACAACGGTTAAGATAGAAAATAACCTGGCCGAATGGGCGGCCAGGTTATGGAGAAGAACATGACTTGTAAAGACTGCGGTGTCGAGATTACACCTGATGCGACAAGGTGCAAGCCTTGTGCGGATAGAGCTCGAAGAATACCGCTAAACACTTGTACGGACTGCGGAAAAGAGATTCAACAGAAAAATGTTCGGTGCAAATCTTGTTCATGGGAAAATGCAAGAACGTCTTCGTGTGTATGTCCGGGTTGTCTTGGACTGAAACATAGACAATCAATACTTTGTAAGTCTTGTGAAAATAGTTCACGAACGGGTAGTAGACATACAGAAGAAACAAAACAAAAGATGTCGGAGGCGGCTTTCGTAAGGTACGATCGAGAAGGAAGAAAAGCTGATCCTGGTCGTTGTTATTATGATTACAAAATTTGGCGTGATGATGTACTGACGCACGATGGTCACCAATGCGTTCATTGTGGATCAGAAGAAAATCTTGAAGCTCATCATGTGGAAGACTACATAAATAACCCTGAATTGCGGACGGAAATGGCTAATGGTATCACGCTCTGCAGACGCTGTCACGATAATTTTCATCACTTGCTCGGTGCCCAAAGTACGAGAGCCCAGGTTTTCTGGTTCCTCAAGAATGTCCAACTAGGAAAAATATAATGAACTGGCTCACAGAAGTCTGGCAAGGTCTTTCAAAAAGTCGTGATCCAGCTACTGGAAAATTCGCAACTCCAGATGGCTGGGACTGGAATAAAATGATTTCAGAACTTGGCAAAACTCAAGCAGAGGTGTTAAATTTAGCCGCTAATGGCGGCAGTATCCTGATCAAGAGTATCACTCCGCAGGACGAGGATAATCAAGAAATATCCAATGAAATTTATCACGATGTTTCAGGCGAGACCGCATTAGAGAGTTGTACTGTTAGTACGTTGGATATCATAATCAGTATCACTTCAAGTTTTCCGATTTGCAAGATTGGTGACACGACAATTGAGCTCGACGAAATTGCGGACGAAGGTAGCTATGCCAAGGATGTTAATTACACGCTACCGGCAGATGCCACTGATATTACAATCAATCTGCTTCTACCGAATGACACACTTGGCACCGGTTACACTGTAGAATTGGAGGTCGTTGCTGGTCCCATACTCCTGACGCTACATTTTACAGGTGGCTATCCGGGGTCGCAGACTGAAGTCAAAGAAGGTGATACTTTCCAAATCACTGGGACGACTGATGTTCCTTGCGTTGCCGCAAGAATCAGTGACTTCGGAGCGTGTGCGGCAAAAGTACAAGTCTTCAGTGGCACGAACACCTTTGTAATAACTGGTGTTATTGACGCTACTTCCACAACTCCACAAGCTTTGACGGCAAAGGTTCAAGCACGTAATAGTGCTGGTGCGTATGGCCCGAATGTTGAAACAAATGCCGGCGCAGACGGTTATCACTCAGTTATTTGTAACGATACGTATCCTACTTTTATCGATAATGATTATACAAATAGTGACAATCCTGGGGCCACGGCTTTCAAAGGGGTGGAAGAAGGCGTTCAAGACACTACGGTAATGAAGTATGATACGGTTGTCTACTCTTCACCATGGGATGATTTTACAATCGCTAATACAACTACCTATGAAAAAGAAAAAGCAATTACTTGTAAGAATCCTGGTGACTACAACGATAGTAATGATAATTTCAGGATCATTGCAACGCGTACCGCTAATGCCGCGGTGTCGGCACTTAACAAGACAATAGAGGTTGCGGATACGGCAGCTACTTTGACGGTGACGCAAGCAGATACTCGGTTACGTTCCGAAGCAAATCATACAATTACGGTAACAGCCGATCAGAATCTTTCCGGGGCTCCTGATCTTAATATCGTGGTCGGAGGCACATGGATTGGTTCGTGGGCAGGAAGCGACAAGGTATGGACCAGAGAGCTTTTGGTGGAACATGATGACTCCCGCGGTACAGGGGCGTGGACTCAGAATACGCCGGCAACTTCTAATAGTGGCATGAATGCCGGAATTACGGGAGACTGCGTCATTGGCGGCTTTGAAGAAATCGTAGTAGTCTTTAATCATGCGCCGGCTTGGAATCTTGAGGCGATCAGCAATTTGTCCGTAGTTAGCGATGTGAACAAATTGGTCGTCACAGATAATTCTGGACATGCGCTTATTTATCAAGCGGGTGTTGGTGATGCTGCGTACAAATACACGATTGCGGACGCAGGCGGCAATGCCGATCCCAGTGGAAACTATATCCGTTGGTGCGATTTGGATGCGATAAGTGCAAATGTTACCGGAACTGCGTACCTTGTTATTTCTGAGGAAATATGATGAGGCGAAAAAGAAGAAAAGGAAAATGTATTGACTGTGGGGCAGAGATCGATGACCGGTCGACAAGGTGCAAACCTTGTTATCGCAAGAATCAAATTACGGGTAACCATTTATGTCCCGATTGTCATGATTTGAAAGACTCGCAAGCAACACGGTGTATGTCGTGCGCCACCAAACAAAGAGTAGGTAGAAAATTCTCGGGAGACGCAAGGCAAAGGATGTCTGAAGCACAACAAAAGCGACGCGACCGTGTAGGACGAATAGCTGACCCCGATCGAAGGTATTATGATTATAAAATCTGGCGCAATGACGTTTTTGATCGTGACGATTACACGTGCCAACATTGCGAATCAAAAGAGAATCTCCGAGTCCACCACATGGAAGACTACGCAGGTAATCCAGAGTTACGTACTGAGTTAAGTAACGGAATCACTTTTTGTGAGCGTTGTCATAAGAATTTTCATCATCTTTTAGGGCGGCAAAGTACAAGAGCACAAGTATTTTGGTTCCTCAAGAACGTGAAATTAGGTAAAGAATGAGCGACTTTTCTGAATTTGTACAGAACGAATTAGCCCAACGCACGTCTATTGACGCGGCGGCTGCGGATATTGCTACTGGTAGTTTGTTAGCAAAAGTCGCAAACACTTTCTCAAAAGACTATGACGCTCTGGCTCAAGGAAATGCCGGCCAGATTTTAGTATCAGCGGGTGCCAGTGCAGTTCCAACCTGGAACGATAATTTAATTGCTGATCATGATACTTCTGCCACTGGTGCAGAGTTAGATACGCTTACAGACAATAGTATTGCTGACGCTCTTCACAGACACTCTGAATTAGTTGCTTCTGATGGTTCACCTGATCCAGCATTAAGCATAGATGCTTCTGGTAATTTTGATTTTCAAGCGGGTAATATTTCTAACATAGGTACAATCACTTCAGGCAACATAACAATTTCCAGCCCTACGCCAATTCTTGTTTTCAAAGATAGCAATAGTCCAGGAGCTGCTTCAGTTGGTTATATAGAGTGGCAAGATTCAGGCGGTGGAAGGGCTGGATTTCTTGGTAATAATAGTTCAGGTAATGATGATTTGTATTGGAAGAATGAACAAGGAGGAAATATAGGAATAGAAACAACTGGGACAGGCGAATTGCAAATCTTTGCTAATATCGATATGGGTGGTTATGATATTGGTAATGTATCAAACGTCCATATCGATTCTAATGCATCTGGGAAATCGGCGATTACTTATAATATATCGAGTCTATTGCTTACCGCTGCAGCAATGAACGCGACAGCAAAGTATACTCCGGCTATACAGTTCGGCTCTACCGATCCGAGTTTTACGACACAAAATCCAAAACATTTAGCAGCTGTTATTGGTCGCGCAACGGAAGGTTATGTTGCCGATAATGACGGTGGGATGGCAATTGATTTTGGGACAACTCCGAATAATCCCGGTACAACAAGTGTACCGACTATACATACAACTATAACGGAAAACGGTAATCTACAATTACGTAACGACGCACAACTTTTACAATTCGGGGACGCCCAAGATTATAGTATCCAATGGGATGGTACTAATGCCGTTCACACTGTAGCCTCAGGTATTTTTGAATTTACCAGTGGTATTTCTGTTCGAAATCCTGGTCAAAACACAGCACCGCGCGGTGAAAATTTAGTTGATAATGGTACTTTTGATAGTGATTTGTCAGATTGGACTGTTGGTGCGAATTGGAATTGGGAAGCCGGTGGTACTGCTGAACATACTTCCGGTGAAGTGGAGACGCTGTTACAAGGTATTTCGGTCATTGACGGTGAAACGTATTTTGTTGAGTTTGTTATTTCAGGTCGTACAGTCGGGTTAATCACTCTGACTTTTGGTGGGATGACCGGGAGTTTGACGAAAGGTGTAAACGCTCGATATAGATTCAGTTTTATAGCTATCGCTACTGAGAACGCGGATCTTACTTTTACGCCAAGCACCGATTTTGATGGTAAAATCGATGATATAGTAGTCCAACAAATAACTGGCACGTCTGATTCTACAATACTATTGGAAAATAGTGGCGGTACTGACACGTGCGAAATACGTGCACCCGGTGGAAGTAATTTGTTTGTAGGTTTGCAGGCTGGACAATATGTAACTACAGCTAATTATAATACCGCCTTCGGTAAATGGGCACTTAGAGCACTCACAACCGGTGATCGTAATACGGCGTTTGGTCTTTACGCGCTTCAAGAGAATACGACCGGTGAACAAAATACAGCACTCGGTGAAGATGCGATGATGCGTAATGTATCCGGTGCTGAAAACTTGGCGGTTGGAAAAAGTGCGATGTACAGTAATGTTGATGGTAATCATAATACTGTCTTAGGTAAAGACGCATTATACCACAATATATCGGGTAAGTACAATGTGGCGATTGCTAGATACGCACTACATCAAAGTTTGGGCGATACTAATTTTGCGTTTGGCAGTTATGCACTTTATGAGTTAGAAAGTGGTGAAGGTAATATCGCTCTTGGTTATGATTCTGGTAGGGGTATTGTGACGGGTGATTTTAATACAATTATTGGTTCTAATGTAATAGGACTGGCCGCTGATTTGACGGGTTATGTGATCATCGCAGACGGTAGTGGCAATAAACGAATTGTTGTAGACGGTGATGGTAATCATTATTACGGGGACGGCGGAGTAACGAATTATACTAGTATCAGTGTCACTGGGGATATTTCACAAGCGGGTACGGCAAGACGAGCCTGGACAAAATACACAGCAAATTCTGTAACACTTAGTATCGGATCAACAAGCGATGTTGTGGCGGATTTACAAACAGCACATGACGGTAATTTATATCATATAGACGAGGCCAATGGTGTTGCACCGGCTATAACGCTTATTATAGATTTTGTGTCAGTTACGGCTTTCAATTGGGTTAATATCTTAGCGGAGTACGACGGCGGCGGAGATCATGCCGTTTGTATTGAATTGTATAATTGGGATACATCCAGTTGGAACGCGTTTGATGCACAAGACGGTATTGAATCCGCGATAACGAATCATGACTTCACGGTTTCGGATGATACAAATTATATTGGTACGGGCGGAGACGCCGGGAAAGTTAGAATACGATTCAATCATCCGATTAACGGCAATGGCACACATGATCTTGATATCGATGTCGTATGTCTTTACCAATAACAGGAACATAAAATGGCAGCCTATGATACTTACGATAACGCAAATACTTATTTCGCAAACCGTTTGCATGTTGCAGAATGGAAAGGTTCCACGAATGCTCAAAAAACTATGACGCTCACAGAAGCAAGTGCCAGGATTGATAGACTACGATTTATAGGCGAGAAAGTCGAGTCCACACAAGATCTTGAATTTCCACGGTATTATGATGATACCGAAGACTTAATTGATTACACTGATATTAAAATCGATTGCTACGAAGTTGCGTTTTCTTTGTTAGATGGTGTTGATCCTGATTTGGAATTAGAAAACCTAGCTGTGTTGGCTAGGGGTATATCCTCGGCGAGAACCACCTACGATCGCGGGGAAGTTCCGGAACATTTTGTGTCAGGTATACCAAGCGCGTACGCTTGGTCGTTCCTGAGACCGTTTTTACGTCCTTCTGGAACCATTAAAATACGTAGGGTTTCCTAGGAGTTAACATGTTGTATTCAAGAAGTTTTGTTTGTTTCGATGGTGACGATGCAGCCGCAGCCGCAGCCGCAGCCGACAAGAAGTTCAATCAAGATGATGTTAACACTATGTTGGCAAAAGAAAAACGCAAGACGCAAGACGCACAGAAGCGTTTGGCGCAAGAACTAGAAAAAGCTAAGCAGGATGTTGCGTTGAGTGACGAAGATCGCACCGAATTGTCGAAACAGGTTGAAGAGTTGGAAAGAAAATATATGACGATCGAGGAGCGTTCTATACAAGCGGCCGATAAAACAAAAGGTCAACATGACAGCGCAATCAAAGATTTGGTTACTGAACGTGATGCTTGGCAACAACGTTTTACGTCGGCAACTATTGATGTTGCAATCACACAAGCGGCTAGTGCCAATAAAGCGATTCAGACTGAACAGATTGCAGCTTTACTACGCCCTTTCACAAAACTGACAGAAAAATTGGATGAGGACAATAAACCGAATGGTACTTTCGAATCACGTGTCGCGTTTAACGACACAGATAAAAACGGAAAACCAATTGTTCTTGATTTGTCGGTACCGGAAGCGGTAAAACGTATGTCGGAACTCTCGAATTACGGTAATTTGTTTGTTAACGGAAAATCTGGCGGTCTTGGCGGTGTTGGTAATAGTGGAAAACGAACAAACGATGCGGAGTTGCTTGAAAAAGCAATGAATGACTCTGCACTTTACCGAGAATTGCGTAAGAAGCGACCGGAACTCTTCGCAAAAATGTAGTCGGGACCATTCCGGGTTGCAAACCAACCCTAGTTAAGGAAAAAAGATGAAAACTTTCAGTTTTGTCGCGTTTGATAATGATTTTGATACCGATAGTCGCGCCTGGGTGCCTCAACATTGGGCTCAAGAGACTCTTATGCGCCTTGATGAGAATATGGTTATTTTTCATCTCGTTCATACTGACTTTAGTAACGAGATCGCTTCGTTCGGAGACGTTGTTAACACTCGTAAGCCGGGCACGTTCATTGCCCGACGTAAAGGCGCGAATGACGATGTGACGATTCAATCCGCAAGCGCTGTTAATGTGCCCGTGACTCTTGATCAACATGTTCATACTTCGTTCCTCATCCGAGACGGTGAAGAGAGTATGTCTTTCAAGGATTTGGTGTCAACGTATCTTGACCCGGCAGCGAAGTCGCTTGCTGAGCATATTGATCGTATTCTGTTGGGTCAAGCCTATCAATTCCTGGATAACCAGGTTGCGAAAGATCCCGATGGTAGCGACGATGTTAAGGATCTGATGCTCGACGTGCGAAAGAAGATGAACGATAATAAGGTTCCGATTGACGGACGTAATCTGATTTTGACATCAGAGACCGAGACCGAAGCTTTGAAGTTGGACATGTTCATTAGCGCCGATAAGATTGGTGATGACGGTACGGCAATGCGTAAGGCATCACTCGGTGAGAAGCTTGGTTTCCAAACATTTATGTGTCAAAATGCTTCTAGTATTTCCGCCGGCGCTGCGGGTAATAGGAATTCTCCGGTTGCGGATGCTGCTGGTGCTGTTAATGGTGGAGAATCCGCCGGTAGTTTGACTGTTACGGTCATTACGGATGTTGTCAATGACGTTAGAGCCCAAGGTGGAAAATATGTTACTTTCGAGGACGACGGCGGTGTTTATCGTTTGGCTAGCGCTGGCTCCGCGACGGTATTGACGTTGGATCGTCCTTTGCTCTCTGGTCTGCTTGATAATACTGTTGTTCATTATTACACCACGGGTCTTGTCGATCTGACGGGACACTCTGGTGTTTCAGCCTATCCGATTGGTTATGACAAGCAGATCAATGTGGCCGCGAGCGGTGTTATTCCGCAGGTTGGTCAGTTGGTTGCTTTTGCAGATCCGGGTGCTCCGGATACATTGATGGCCGGCGAGTACGCTATCATTGATGTGACTGACGGGGACAATAGTGATTATCTTATCATGCTTGACCGTCCGCTTGAACTGGCGTTGGAGGATGCTGATGTTATCGATTACGGCCCGAAGGGTAATTTCAATTTCGCTTTTGATCGTAACGCATTGGCTTTGGTCGTTCGCCCGTTGGCGAAGCCAAAAGAGGGTACTGGCGCGTTGTCCGGTGTGAGTTCTTTCAATAACTTGGCTATGCGTGTTGTCATCACTTATCAAGGTGTTGGTCAAGGCCATTTGGTCACGTTGGATCTACTCTGCGGTGTTGAAGTTCTTGATGAAGACCGTGGTGCCGTGATGCTTTGGGGTGTTGTATAAGTATTAACGTATACGGGGGCCATTTTGGCCCCCGTATACATCTTTTAAGGAACTACCATGAACGAAGATCGAATCTTGCAACAATTAGCGTACATTAAGGAAAAACTTGATAGTATTGTTGCCGCGTTAGGTGGTGATCCGAGTGATGAAACTAAGCCCGGTTTATTTCTACGTGTCGATCGTTTGGAGCAATCGAAAAAGGCACATAATCGTATTCTTTGGACGATCATTTCAGGCGGGATGCTTACTACTGGTACTGTTGCCGCCGCCCTTCTAGTAAAGTATCTAATCTAATGCGAAAACGCCGTAAAAACGCACAGTTCCTAAGACCTCTTGTTTACGATCTAAAGCGAGATTACGGTTTTCCGATAACAATTGTAAAAACAGTGAGTACAACTGTTGATTTGGGGAGCGGTATTAAAAGTTCAGTTTTAGCGTCACGTAGAGTTGAACGAGCAATCTTTTTACCGGCACGGGCATTTCGATCATTTGTGTACGACCTAAGTTACGTCGCAAACAATAAGAATTTTACGACTGGTTCATTTTTCGATCCTACTGACCGTACGATGTTCATAGATGCTCGAGACGTTGATGACTTTGAAATCAATGCCGACGATAGAGTATTGTATAATGACGAAGAATACATTGTGACTGAAATACACGATTTTATTGCTCAAGTATTATTTGGCGTTAAAATGCGCCATATCAAAGGTCAAATACGTGATTATTTGGTGCCAATTATAGAAGTTATTACTGTAACAGATTTGGCGGCAGGAGAAGTATCGTGAACAAGAATTGGGCGAGATGGCTTACTATCTCGGCGTACAAAGTTTTTCAAACAATGGCGGATGCAAATAATTTGCATATGTTTATTGAAGGCCAAGAGCGTAAGACACAAGACCATACACAATATATCGAAGTTCGTACTGACGGTCCGCATATCAAAGAAATCAGTAGTAATTATTTCAAACTTGATTTTGAAATCAATGTACTATTCTCGGTACATATGAGTAAAATCACCATGTACGGGCCACAACAATTAGCTGGTTTGCTAGAAACAACAATGACTGATATTTGTGTTTACCGCTACGGGGACGGGGTTGACGACGATGACACACTCCTCGGCGTACTACAACTTGTGATCGATAAGAATAATTCTGTGCGTACGAATCAATTTGGTAAAGTCCGTTCCGACACTGATCTCGTGCAGGGTACAGTTGAGGGAACATTCAAGATGCATCTAAAGACTTAGGAGTCAACAATGTTGAAAGCGAAACCGCAATTTGTTGCATTTGCCCCGATTGATTTGAAAAATGCGCATCTTTATGTTCGTTCCGGTATTGACCTCAATTCGGCTTCACCGACCAGCACCGATATTGAACCAATTGGTGAGACAACGATTGCCATTACGGACGGCGCTTTGAATGTACTTGATAACGCTTGCGTTGTTTTCGGTAACGAAATCGATGAGGAGTATACTGT
>SDBT01020671.1_pt1 | contig 10291 bp, 9 predicted proteins | sample 2277101 | NCBI WGS metagenome assembly SDBT01 (sample SAMN10404973, study PRJNA504765) | marine sediment metagenome | isolation source: marine sediment core GS10_PC15, 103 cmbsf | place: Arctic Ocean: Southern Knipovich Ridge | collected 2010
TAACTCGAAGCTGGTTTTTCCATTTTTGCGACAAAATTTAAATTAAGATATCTAGAAATTTAGTCGGAATAAGATTTAAATTTTTTAAAAATGAGGTTAATTTATAGATTTAAAAATACTCTCTAATAAGATCAGTTATAAAAAAAAATAATTATATATGATTTGTTAAAAAGCTTCGTAATTATTATTTTCTGACTCATATATACGTGATTCTTTTATCAAAATATTTAAATAAGAATTCAAATCCTTATCAGATAATTTTATTTCCTGTTTCAATCTATCAAAACTAATTCTCTCTCCCTTTCCAGAATAATTCTCAATAATTAAATAAATTCTCTCTTTCAAATCATTAGATTCATTTAAAGTATTGTTAGTCTCAAATAAATTATTTACTTCTATTTCACTGGATAGGTCTTCAATATTATTACCACTGTTTTCAATCTCGGGAATATCATAGATTTCTCCATTTTTAATTTTTTTTATTATTTCTGCATTTCTCAACAAAATATAATTTGGTTCATCTATTTTTCTTATGATCTCTGGAGATATAGAAGTGAACTCTTTCCATCGACGAATTAATCCTATAACGTCAATAATATCTCCTTTATTAAAGTCTTTATAATTTTCAGGGTTCGTTCTCCAGATAATTGCACGAATCAATCCCGTTCCATCATCTAAATCAAATTCTATTCTTAAATTTTCAAATCCATCATTTTCAACATATTCATCATTATTACTGGACTGAGGGTTAATAATTTCTCTTTTATCAATTATTGAGCTAACAACTCGAACTCTTTTTGTTTTACCAAAAATTGTAAAGAAAAATTTTTCCTCTGTTGAATATGTTCCTTCGACTATATGTTTTATCCAACAATCGATTGTTGGATTTCGTTTATAACTTATTATCTCATTCATCATCAATGTCTTCCCATAGAGTGCTATTTAAAGATTGTAAATATTTCAATTTAGAACTAATTATTAAACTAATAATATTTAAGAACTGAGGTTTTTAAAAATCTTTCAAATAAAATTTCCTATTAGGTAAAAGAAATAGGGTAGAAAATGGTAGCGGGGGTTCGATTTTCAGTTTGCTGGAGACCAATAAAAATTAAACCTTTGAACGAACGATTCTGCTGACCCTTCGTTAGTGAAAGATCATTCTCAGGGTTATGAGCCCTGCGGCATAAACCAGGCTAGCCCACCCCGCTATAGGATGGAAAAAGCATTTTAATTTGTATAGATTATTAACTTTCTCTATATATTACAACACAAATTTGTAATTTAATCTTTTTCAATTTCTAATAGTATTTTATTATTATTTTAAAAAATGAAATGGAATATAAACATTAACTTTAACTTTTAATTTATATTAGATATTAAAAGAGAAACAATAATTAACAGAAATATATGTCTATACTAAGTGACTTTCTTTTAAATCCTTGGTTTATATTATCTTTAATCTTTTGGGTTATAGTCTTAATATTGGTATATTTGTTACGTAATAAGAAAGGAGCTACTTATCTATTTTTTCCATTATTGGTGATGTTTAAAACAAGAAAATTAAATAATTTTTTAAAAAGAATCTCCAGGAGAGTTCCGAAGTTTTGGAAAGTGTTTTGGACGATAGGTATTTTTATTTCATTTGGTTTTACAATTTATGCATTTTACTTTTTCTTCACCAACTTTGTCAATTTAATATTTAACCCGAGACCTGAACAAGCAATAATACCTCTTATTCCAGGTGTTACTTTACCTTTACCCTTTTTTTTTTATTTAATTCTTCCCTTACTCTTCATTTTAACAACACATGAATTTGCTCATGGAATTTCTGCTGGTGCTGACGGAATAGATGTTAAATCTACTGGTGTGCTCGGAGCAGGATTATTTTATATAATTGGATTTGGCGCTTTTGTTGAAGTCGATGAAAGAGAATTAAATTCAAGCAAAATCCATCGAAATACACGCTTGAGAATTGCCGCCGCTGGAACTTATATAAATGGAATTACGGCAGGAATCGCATTCCTCCTGATATTGAGTTATCCTTTTTTTATATCTCCTTACTATCGCCAAGTTACTCAAGTATACGAATTACTTACAGAAGATGAAGGTGGATTTAATTATGGTAATCTCTCCACGGGTGATGTTATATTAGCTCTAAAACATAAAGGAGATTTAGATAATAATTATGTATATATTAATGAATTTAAAAAAATAACTCTCACAACCATTTTAACTAATGGGAGTTCCCTACAAGTTTCTATAGGTGATAATCTAACCTTAAAGATATATGATCCTTCTCTCGATATCGAGAAAGAGAAAAATATTACATTAGGTCCGCGATATTATTTGGGGATAAGGTATGATTATATCCCAAACGGCACTGAAATAAGAATTTATAAAATTTTTTCTGAATCTGAGGATGGAAATAATTATGATAAGAATTTAATAGAGGGAATGATGATAAATAAAATAAACGGAATCTCTATTAATAAAACTAATGGAGATACGATAGAAAGAGTTTTGACAAACTTTAATTTACTAACTCTAAATTTAAGTACAGATACAGAAACTTTTATATTAAATGTTGATACAGTAGGGGTTGTAATAGGAATTTATAGTAATTTATATTATATGCCATTAAATGGTGTAGCAAAACTCTTCACTAGTGCTTGGCCAGATTTTATATTAAAAGAAATTTCATGGCTCTTTGTAATAGCTTTCAGTATAACATTATTTAACATGCTTCCGTTGCCTGTATTTGATGGTGATAGAATCGTTAAAGAATTAATAAATTGGGGTATTGGAGAAGATTATCAATCATTAAAGAAGAAAACTGATAAGTTCATATATAAAAAAGAAGAAAAGGAAATTCCTCTATCTGAGTATAGAGTAGAAAATATTGATTATATTAAAATTAATTTAAAGAACCAAGAAAAAATGGGAGAACAAAGCAATATTATCTTATCAGAAGAAAATTATTCTCTGATTGATAAAATTGGAGATGGATTTAAAGATTCAGTAGCTCTAAATCTTCCAGAGCAATCTAAATTAGAAGAAGGGTCATTATTTGAAATCTCATATCATTATTGGCATGATAAAAAGAGGAAAATAAAAAAAAGTATCTTAAATAGTATCAGATATATAACATTATTTATAGTTATAGGGAATTTTGTCTTATCATTTGTGAAATTTGGGGGTCTTTTCTTTTGGGTTTAATTCTTAAACTTTAGTTATAATTCATTTTGATGGCCAATTATAAAATTTTTTTAAAAAAAGGAAGTTGTTCACGTTGTAATAATGTAATTGTAATCCAAAGAAGATATTCAGGGGAAAATCTGTGTCCGGAATGTTTCCAAAAAAATATTGAGAAAAATATTTATAAAACAATCTCAAAATACAAAATGTTGAACCCTAGAGATAAAATAGTAGTAGGCTTATCAGGAGGTAAAGATTCAATATCGCTTCTCTATAATTTAAATCTCATACAAAATCGAAAGTTTCATTCAGAACCAATTATAGCTTTAACGATAGATGAAGGTATAAAAGAATATAGAGAAAACAGTATTAACAAAGCAAAAAACTTTTGTAAAACATATGACATTGAACATAAAATTGTTTCCTTCAAAGAAAAAATGGGAATTTCATTAGATAAAATTATAAACATAAAAAGGGGAGCAAGTAATTCAAAATATGCTTGTAATTATTGTGCAGTTATAAGAAGAAGATTGTTAAATGATTGTGCTAAAGAATTGGGAGGTACGGTTTTAGCTATGGGGCATAATCTCACAGATTTAGCTGAGACTTACTTAATGAATATTCTATATAAACGTCATAATTTAATCGCAAGACAATATCTTTTTAAACCAGAAAACAGTAAAATACACAAGTTTTTTGTTAGAAAAGTTATGCCATTATTGAGAATCCCTGAAGAAGAAATATTTTTATATGCAAATATTAAGAAATTTGATTACTATCCCTCTCATTGTCCATATAGAGAAAAAGATCCTATTATTCGAAAAAGAGTTCTAAATTTTATTCAAGAATTTAAAAAATATAGCCCAGAAATAGAATTTAATTTGCTTAATGGTTTTTTAGAATTATCTCAAATACTCTATAATCAAAATCTGAAAACTCAATATAACAATTGTGAAGTTTGCGGATACCCTTGTGGAAATGGTAAAATTTGTAATTACTGTAGTTATTTAAAAGATTATTCTCATTGAGTTTATTTTAATAGAAATTTTCCCATTTCAATTAACCTACTATATTCTCTTACTTCTTCTTTGAATAATGGAACTTCAATTAAATTTTTATTTAACTTGACTTTAAATGTTTCTCTTATCTTAGTGAGGTTTTTTAATTGCATTTCTCTTCTACTCTTGCAGAAATCGCATGATTCAATTTTTTCTTGATATAATTGATTTATAATAATATTAGATACTGGGATATTGAATTTCATCAATTCATTTAATAAACGTCCAGTTTCTAAAATTGCCATTTCTTCAGGGATCATCACAATTACAAACGAATTTTTAGTAGGATCGATTAGATCTTCCCTCGCTTTTATAATTGCATCATTTAATTTTTCTAAGACTTCAAGCGAATTATCCCCTTTTTTTTCTTCACGTGTAAAAAATCGTTTTAAAGAACCAAACATATTCCCCATTTTTAGTCGCATCTTAATGAGTTTTCCAATCCAGCTTGATAGCGTCTCAGGGAGACTTAAAAATCTTAAAGTGTGTCCTGTCGGAGCTGTATCGAAGATGATTAAGTCGAAATTATTTTCGGTTTCTATATATTCTAAAATCTTGGCAAAAGCTAATGCTTCATCAATACCAGGTGGATTAGTTGATGAAAGATCCTGTAAATCCCCAAGAAAAGGCATACTATCCATTATACCTCCCATTCCCATCTCTTCTAAAGGATTCACATTTGCCAAACCGCTGAATTCCGCCATATCTACTTTTGGATTGATTTCTAATGCTGATAAATTATTTATTCCTTTGATAGGGGTCGGTATTCCTGGAAGTAATTCGAATCCTAAACTATCACCTAAGGAATGAGCAGGATCTGTGCTAATTATTAATGTATTTCTCCCATGTTCAGCTGCCCATATTGCCGAGCTTGTAGCACAACTAGTTTTACCTACACCTCCTTTCCCCCCAAACATCACTATTTTTAGGTTTAATAAAAGGTCATTTAACTCCATTTAAAAATCATCTCTTTCTTTCAACATTTTATCATTTAAGAAAAAATATATCTAATAATCAATTTTATAGCGAAGGATTGCTGCTATTCCTCCAAAAGTACTATATAGCATCTCTCCTTCCTCAGTCTCAGTAGATAAAATATCTATTTCCGTTCCAGCAGTTTGCGCTATTTCTCCTAGCTCAGTTATTATCGGAATACCCTCAACTATATTGAAAGAATTTGATGAACATTTAGGGCATGATTCCTCTTGGATTTTGGCTTTTAACTTATTTATTTTTATTTCTTTTTCTGTTCTCTCCTCAACGTAGTTGCAATTTGAACACTTAAGCTTTAATTTTACTAAATCAAGCCTTTCTGATAATATTAATGTATCTACCGCACCATAATTTAAAGCTTTTTGTACATCTTCCACTCCATAGGAAACTAATCCTGTATCATTTGAAATTTCTTTCATAAATCTTTGCATTACTTGTTTTTCACGAATATACTTCAAGTTAGATATTTTATCCTTTATTTTTTCTATTAGAGCGCGAATCCCTTCAACACCTCCGTATCCGAGATCAACAACATCTAATATTTTCTCACGTAACCTATAATCTAAACTATCATCATTTACAAATTTCTCTTTTGAACCTCCAGGTCCTCCTATAAAAATGCCTTGAAAATCCTCCATATTTACAAATATATCATTTACCGTGTCTGAAATCCTCCGATAAAATCGTTTTTCTCCCTCTTCAATCAATCGTTCATATCTCTTTTGAGATTGACCTCCTGCTCTATGCTTCCCATGAATCCCAGATGTAAACTCTTTGAGGACTTCAACTTTATTTCCTTTGATATAGCCTACTGCGGATTCTTTCCTTCCAATAACTAGTAAGCCATATGCTTCTTTAGGTGTGAGCATTCCTTCTAATGGTAAAAGTAAGAATTCGCTAGCACAATAATATCTAAAAGTTTTAACTCTATCTGGAGGTTCAATAATATATAACTCATTTTTCTCTGTTCCAGGTGTATTGCTTTGGGGAATTGCTCCGGAAAACATGACTAATCCATTTTCAGGAACTTCTTTTATATTCTTTAATTGTCCTAAAAGGCTTGAGATACTCTCCAATACATTTTTTCGTGTCAATTTTGATTTTATGTTTTGACTTTCACTAATTTCATTTTTCAGATGATTAGATACATCCGATAATTTTCTATCATGAGGTATATACAATGAAATTAACTCTGTGTGAAAACCCTTTTTCTTTTTTAAATCCTCTAATAATTGTTTTGTTTTATAAATCTTCAAATCATTTGGTTTCTTATTTACTGCGGAACTCATAGACATCGACATATTTTAATTAGTAAGCAAAAGATTAATAGTTTTTCTTAATATCAATCTATATAAATAATAATATTAATTGATTTGCTCATAAATGATTCCCAATGAAAAACAAAGTGAGTCAATTCCTAAAACTCACCCTCGTTATCTAAGTTTAAAATACCGCCATAAAATAATCGAAGGTATGAAAAATCTAGTGGTAGCTGAAGCAGGTTTAATTGCACATGGTCGAGGTGAATGCTTCGATTATATTTTGGGTGAAAAAACTAGCATTCCTGCTAAAAAAGCAATTAAAGCAGCAATTGCTGCATTTTTATTAGCAGAAAACCCCGTTATCAGCGTAAATGGTAATGTTGCTGCGTTAGTACCTATTGAAATTGTGTCTCTAGGAAAATTATTGAATGCTCCGCTCGAAATCAACTTATTTTATCAAAAAAGTGGAAGAATAGAAGCAATTCGAGAGATTCTTCATAAAGCTGGAGCTACTAAACTATATGGGATTGATTCAAGTAAAATAGTTGAACTAGATGGCCTTGAAAGTAATAGAAGAAATGTAGAATTAATTGCAGATGCTGATACAGTATTGGTGCCCTTAGAAGATGGAGACAGAACTGAAGCCTTAAAAAAATTAAACAAATTTGTTATAGCTGTTGATTTGAATCCATTAAGTAGAACTGCCCTTTGGGCGGATATAACAATTATAGATAATATTATAAGAGTTTTACCAGAAATGATAAAAAACACCAAAGAATTAATGAAATTAGAAAAAAACCAGTTAAGAAATATTGTCGATAAATTCAATAATAAAAAAAACATTCAAGATTCATTAGATCTAATAATAAATTACATTAATGATCAAAAAGAATTAGCTTTTGAAACTTTAAAAAAATAGTATATTGTTCCTATTCATAAAAACTTAAAAGTTTATAATATATTATTTCATATATCTAAAAGCCTATTTTTCATTATAGATTATTCAAGCAAAGAACACGATGACTACTAATAAAGAAACTGAGATTAAAACCTTTAGTACTACCAATTCTGATTCAGAATTTTTTATAAGAAGATGTTCTATAGAGGACTTAGATGGTGTTATTGAAGTAAATGAGAGAGAATTACCAGAAGACTATCCTTATTTTTTCTATAAAAGCATACTCGATAATTTTCCAGAAACTTTTTTAGTTACTTTAGATGAGAACAACAAGATTAATTCGTATATTATGTGGAGAGTTGAAAAAACACCTTCTTCTACAGAGAGTTTGAAATATGTAAATAAAGGTCACCTTGTTTCTATTGCTGTTTCTAAAAAGTACCGAAGAAGAAACATAGCAACGAAATTATTGATGGAGAGTATGTCAGCAATAAAAAAATATAAAATTCTTCAGTATGTCTTAGAAGTGAGAGTTTCAAATAATGCCGCAATTAAACTCTATGAAAAACTCAATTTTAATAAAGAAACCATTAAAAAAAAGTATTATAGAGACGGTGAAAACGCTCACTTTATGGTTTTAAATGTTAGAAACAGCTAAGTTAGAGTTTTTTCTAATCCTTTAATTAAATATGTTAAAATCCTATTGATTGGAACTTCAATACCTAATTTTTCTGCGATTTTTAAGATTCTCCCATTGATAAAGTCAATTTCTGTAGCTTTTCGATTCAAAATATCTTGAAGCATTGAATTATTATTTTCAGCTGTATTTTTAGCAACTTCAAGAGCTAAATGGAAGTAATCCTTATCAGGAAGCTTGAGGTTTTTCAACTCTGCAACAATTAATGCTTCCTTAATAGCTTCATTCATGATAAACTTTAAATTATCAAATTCAAGTAATTTTCCATTAGGTACTCTTGATAATGCTCCAACGGCGTTGATTCCAATGTTAATAAATACTTTTTCCCAACATTCTTTAACAATATCTTCAATTATCAGTGTTTCCAGATTAGATAAATTCAATAAATCTCCCATAATCATTAGATCAATCTTGGCTTTCTCAGCTTCCTCTGGTATTGAATTTATTTCTTCAAGAAACGGGAATCCTATTTTAGTTATTCCGTCCCCAGTATGAAATACCTTTCCTGGTTCACTCAATAGTGCACCATTTGTAGTCACAATTCTCATTATTTCTGATTTTGATTTTGAACAATTTTCAATAACAACTTCCTCATTCCCAATTCCATTTTGTAAAATAATTAACCATCTGCTTCTTTCAATAAGTTTCTTATACTGATGTATAGCATTTTTAATATCATATGTTTTTGTTGTAAGAAAAAGAAAATCAAATTCAATAGATGTATCGTTTCTAAGTTGTTTGTAATATTCGCTCTCATCTACAAACGCTTTTATGCCTTGAACTTCCTTAAAACTCTGGACTTTTTGTATTTTTAATCCGTTTTGATTAATTGCTCTGGCATGAGCTTGTCTACAAAAAAATATTACTTCTATTGAATATTTATTAGAGTTCAAACCAGCTAAGTATCCACCAAATAAACTTCCTATAGAACCTGCTCCAATGAATCCTATTTTGAAAATTTTTTTTATCAAATTTCTTTTTCAAATTCCTAAGTTTAATTTAAAAACTTATCAATACCAATTTGACCCCTTGAATACTCTCCTGTTTTCTTCTTAATGCTCAACAAACTTATATCTTCTGGTGAATTCTTGGGTTTAACATCTAACTCTTTCATTAACATCAAAGAATTTTTAGCAGCATACCCAGAAAAATGATTATTAAAGTAAATTCCAGTTACTCTAGCATTTTGAATTACTTGTTTGATTGATTTCCCCCATTTTTGTATTTCTTTTTCACTAAAAAAGTAGTTAAACCAAACATCTTTTCCATATCCATGAAACCTAATGTATGCTAAGTTAGGATTAGTTACATCCATTCGTGGAGGGAGTAAGGGTTCAATTACAGCACAATAAGTTAGCTTATTTCTTCGCAGATAAGTAAATACCTCATCCTCCATCCATGATTTATCTCTAAACTCCACTACTAAAGTGTAGTTATCAATTTCAGGACTTCCAGGCCATTTGTCAAAGAAATCTTTTAAATTGCTAAAATGGTCTTTCTTTTTAAAAGAGGGAGGTAATTGAATTAAAAATGATAACAACTTTCTAGAGTCAATCAATGGCTCCATTGTTTTTAAAAAGTAATCAAGATCATCTAAACAATTATCTGTGTCTAGTTTATGTGCGTGGGTTATAGATTGAGGGATTTTAACCGAAAATAAAAAATTATTGGGCGTTTTTTTCACCCAATTCTCGACAACCCATGTTGGAGGAATGTTATAAAATGTCGTATTTATCTCATTTGTGTAAAAAATTTCAGAATAGTACAAAAGATACTCTTTCTTCTTTAAATTTCTTGGATAGAATGGACCAACCCACTCATCATAACCCCAACCGGAAGTGCCAATTAGTATTTTCTCCTTCATTAGTCCCTCTTCTTTCCAACTATTTTCTACCCTAAATTCGAAAAATACTGGGCAATTAATTGTTATACAATCCATACATAATTAAATTACAAAAGCTATTATATTTTCTGATTTAGACTCAATTAAGTCGGTTTTCTCAAATCGCGTTAAATCATTCTTAAAATCATAAATATTAATATTCAAGACCGACTACCTCTCTTTTAAACTTTATGAAATTAGACCAATAAATTTTTAATCGAGGATTTACTCTAATATTTCGCCGGTGGTATAATTTGTATTATTAAAAAATACCTTTTTAACCATCGATAAATTATTGGTTATAAC